>OLNN01000766.1_pt1 | contig 31337 bp, 18 predicted proteins | sample 1672141 | NCBI WGS metagenome assembly OLNN01 (sample SAMEA3136652, study PRJEB25190) | human gut metagenome | biome: human gut; feature: human-associated habitat; material: faeces | place: Austria | collected 2013
TGAAGCCGCAGCCGCCCGTGACGATGATGTTCTTAGGTTCAAAGATCTCAGACATTATTCTCCTTATTTACGCAGCTTGCTGCTCAAGGCGCGCCACAAGCTGCTCTTCGGAATGAACAAACTCAAACGGTTCGTACTCGCCATATGCGGAAGGACGACTGATGGTAACGAGCTGAAGGTCAGAGGTGCCAAAACGACCCTGTACCCTTCGCATCATCTCAACAAGCTCCTTACCTGGTTTAACGGCCATTACCAGCGAACCTTGCTTGGAAAACCACTTAGCAACCAGATAGCGCATCAGCCAACTCCCTTCTGAACTCAGCTTCATCATGAATCAAACCGGCCTCGTAGCGCATTCGCAAGAAGGCACCAATCTTCGGATCAACGGTCTTCTTATACAAATACTTGTGAAGCAAGTTATTTAACTGCCTATCAAAGAAAGTATTGTACTGAAGCTCTATCGGATAACAGCAAGCTTCACGCACATAATAGAGATGAACGCCACGATAACCGTCGTCTATGGCTTTTCCAGCAGATAGATCAACAACTTTAAAATCAGAACCGCTTAACGCAAGAACGGATTCATAAGAATCAACAATGGATCGAAAGCCGAGAAGGTCATTAAAGACTTTACGCACTTGATGATCGGGCCAATAACGGTCCAACTTAAGCTTGATAGACTGAAGAGATTTAATTCGACTGTCTATAGGCAAGTCAACCAATGCCGTTTGGCCTTGATACCACTCATTAGCTTTAAAGAGCTCAGCAAGCAGAAGGTCCCGATCAAAATAATGCAGGTTCTTCTTAAGCGATATCCCCAGCTCGCTTTTATAAGAAAGGGATGAAAGCAGCTCGACAGAGAGACCATCGCGCTCCAGAATGTCGATCATCATTCATCCCCTTTCACCAGGCAATTAGTACTCGCGCGGGCTGTTGACGATCTCGCCGGCGGCGACCTTCTTCAGGTGCTGCCCGTAGACAGACTTGCCGTAGGCCTTCGCGGCCTCCTCCAGCTCGGCGGTCGTGATCCAGCAGTTCTCCCAGGCGATCTCCTCGGGCACCGAGACCGGCAGGTCCTGGGAGTGCTCCACGGCGCGGACGAACTCCGCGGCCTCGTGGAGGCTCTCCATGGTGCCGGTGTCAAGCCACGCGTAGCCGCGGCCGAGCGTCACCACGGAGAGAGTCCCCTCCTCCAGGTACATCTGGTTGAGCGTGGTGATCTCCAGCTCGCCTCGGGCGGAGGGCTGCACCCCATGCGCCTTGGCGGCCACGTCGCCCGGGTAGAAATAGAGCCCCGTGACTGCATAGGAGCTCTTGGGCTCAGCGGGCTTCTCCTCGATGGAGACGGCCCTGCCCTGCCCGTCGAACTCCACGACGCCGAAGCGCTCGGGGTCGTCCACGTGGTAGCCGAAGACCGTGGCGCGGCCCGACTCTGCGTTCTGCACGGCGCGCGTCAGGTGGCGCGACAGGCCGTTGCCGTAGAAGATGTTGTCGCCCAGCACCAGCGCACAGGGCTCGCCGGCGATGAACTCCTCGCCGATGGTGAAGGCCTGGGCCAGGCCGTCGGGCGAGGGCTGCTCGGCGTAGGAGAGGTTCACGCCGAAGCGGGAGCCGTCGCCCAGCAGCCGCTCGAAGTTGGGCAGGTCGGTCGGCGTGGAGATGACCAGGATGTCCTTGATGCCCGCCAGCATGAGCGTGGACAGCGGGTAGTAGATCATGGGCTTGTCGTAGACCGGCAGCAGCTGCTTGCTGGTTACGAGCGTGAGCGGGTACAGGCGCGTGCCCGAGCCGCCCGCTAGGATGATGCCCTTCATAGGTTGGACCTCCAGAGTTGGGCTTACACAGTTGATATAAGTATACGCGAGGCCGAACCTAGGTTGCAGAGTTGCACAAAAGAAGGACGGGAAGAGGCAAGCACGCGCATCAGAGCGCTGATTCGTTCAATAGCCCTACGCGATTCCATCCTTCATGCAGCGATCCACCCACGCCTTAAGCCTTCGAGGAAACGTCTCCCTAGCCCCGCTTTCAGTATCGTCGATATCGGAAACGGGCTCATCACAGACGAGGTTCGTGATGAGCGCTTCGGAGATTCGCACCTCTCCTCCCAAGATTGGAACGGTAGCTTCGACCTTCCCCACAGACGCATTAGGAGACAGCGGAACAACAGTGCCACCGGCAAACACGGGCTCACCCTTGCTTGCGTTGATGTAGAAATGAAAGTTGTAGGTTCGACATCCGACGTCCCAGCCATCTTCCCGGTCAACAAGCACCTGGAAATCCGCACCAGACCCAACCATCTGAAACCACCGAAGATCCGACTGATCCCCCATGGACCAAACGGCTAAACGCGCATCGCCAACGGGTTCAAAAGATGTAAAGCTAACGCAAATGCTAGAGTCGGGCCAAATAACAGGTACACACGCTTCCGCACGCAAGCGGTGCGACTCTTCGACAAGGCGACGTTCGATGTCAAGAGCCTCTTTAGATGCCTCAACGGGTGCGCAAGTATAAGTCTGACGGATTGAGGCGCCATCAAAACCACCCGCGCCCACATCAGAACAGACCAGGTTCGCAAAGCAATCGGACTCCAAAGCAACCGTTCGCTCGGCAACAAGATCAAGACCTCCCTTGCGCAGACTATACTGCTTCTCACTATCTGCAGCCAACGACACGATCGCCGTTGCCAAGGAAGCTGCATCAGAACGCGCAAGCAGAAGACTGCCGTCCCTAAAATCAAATAGGTTGTTCTCCCGGTACAGGTCGATGACGGGAAGCCCGCACGCCATCATTTCGAAAGGAATGCGTGAGGGATTTGAGATGCTGAGCGATACTCCGCATTTGCAACGCCAGTAGAGCTCGCGGCATTCATCGGTAGAAATCAAGCCGAGCGACACCACGCGATGATCGGAAATGGGCACCGGGGCATCAGAGCCATACAGATAAAACGTAAGCGATGGATCGAGCTCCAGCGCAACGCGAATTGCCTCCACAAGCAGAGGAGCAACGCGTCGTCCCTTTTCAGGCTGATAAATAGCGCATACGGCGTGCTCTGAAGCCGGCTTCGAGTTTTCACGGCAGCCGAGGTTCTCTGAATAGTAAGACGGACCAACGCCAAAGTCCGTATATCCAAGCACACTGCCATATTCTCTGTCTATTTTTCCCGCGAGCCACTTGCCAATGGTGACAACTCGAAGCCCGTGGCGATACGTGTTTTCCGCAGCAAGAAAGTTGCTATCCAAGGAGAAGAACCAAGGCTCATAATCCTGAACGAAATAGAAGCCGGGAGCGCCATGTGAACTCGAAGCCAGATACTCGACAGTGTCCCAGGACGTCGCAATGGAAAGAGCTCGATCTTCCTCGTTAGCACCTGCAAGGAGCCAGCGGTCAGGAGCCATGCCAAACCACGCTAAACATGACTCCTCGACGAACAAAAGATCCAGAACTTTATTTACTGGAGGGATCACATAAAAGTCATTGCGATATCCACGGCATGAGAGCGCGGACGCATTTTGAAGAATGGTTCGAAATCCGCCGCCGCCCATAGTGGGGGTGGGGACGTACCATGCAGCAACTAGTCCATCTTGTTTGTTCATCATGAGCCCCCTGACGCTCTCCGGGACATGGCTACAGGCCAAGTGATTCCACCATATCGGTCAGAAATGGGAACAAGTCCTCATCGGAAAGATAGTGAGCGTTCACGCAGCCACACGACACTTCGGCGGAGTATCCTTCGCAAATTCGGGCAAGCTCACAGCCGATTCCATGCGGTGTAACATTGCTTACAGAAACGACGGAGTCACCGAAACTCGCGAGATCCTTCCCGACAAACGTATTCGTAATGACCTTAACGCCGAACGAAGCCATTTCCAACGGGGGATAACTCGGATGGGGCGAGGCCATCAGAGAAATACCCGCATAGGACTCAGCCAGCAAGCTCGCGTATCCTTCGAGAGACTGCTTGCCCACAGAAACAAGATACCTGCCGTTGGCCAACGGCACAGGGGGATGCTGCTCACCAGCAGAGAGGAACTCCCACAAAGAGCTTTCTGGAAAGGCCTCGACGAACTCCCTCAAGGACTCGACAACGAGCTCGAAGGCATTGCGCGGTGTCCCAGGACGACCATATACGAGAATCTGACGACGCTTCGCGGTCCTGCCATCAAGCTGGACAAGCTTTTCCTTAAGCTTATCGTTCAGCATCGGATCAAAAGAAAACTCGGACTCGAAGCGGAAACCACGCTCATAGAAGTACTGCATGAGCTCAGAGGAATTGAACACGGCAACAACGGGAGTCGAGCTCGTGTATGTAGAGCGCGCGAGAAGGTAATTCGAAGACCAAGCATAGAATCCAGGCTCATAATCTTGGATCAAGTATATAAGCGGATTCATCTCAAGGTCGCCGCGCGAGAAATGGACACCGTATTCAGACTGATAGCAGTAAGCCGACCACCAGGACGTAGCAATGAACCAATCGCCTCGCGCAACGGGAATATCAGCGGCATTACGAGAAGACGCGTTCACGATGCTGAAGTGTGCATCGCCCTCGGAACCAAGTTCATATAGCTCATAGCCGCCGAAGCGATCGGATACAGAACCGACATGCGTTACGGCATCGAGCACAATAATCCTGCCATCCATGCCAGTTTCAGCAAGCAACCGTTCGTAGAACTTAAGAGCGGTGGCGATGCCGCCGAAGATATCCTCAGGATTAACGGACGGAACGAGAAGATTGAGGCGTCTGCGTTCCGACTCAGCTTTAACGAAATGAAGCGGTCGAATCTCGGGGACTGACACATCCATGCGTTCACCAGCACTTCTCTGCAAACGCTCCTTATTCGAAAGCACCCTTGGCACACAGGACATGTAGTCCAAATTGGAGTTGTAATACGGATCTCCAGCAGCAACGTAAGGCCGATACATAGCCTCCGAAAGCTTAAAGTCGATGGCAGGGATATCCTTGGCATCACGCGTCTTCGACTCGTAATGGGTGAGCCTCACGCCCGGAAGATACACATTGCGCTTACCATACTTCATTGCACGGAGGCACAGCTCAACGTCGCTACCACACACAATGAAATCCTCATCAAACAGCCCAATCTCTTCCAAGCAGGAACGGGAGATGGCCATGCAGGCGCCCGTAACAGCGGAAACATTCCTTGTCACCATGGGAGAAATGAACGGATTTCCGTTGTGCACCGCAGGCATTGCCTTGTAGACATGATCGGCCCAGCCGCCCATTCCGACCACAACGCCAGCATGCTGAATAGTACCATCGGGATAGGTAAGTAAGGCTCCAGCGACTCCAATTTCAGGTCGCAGTGCGTTTTCAACAAGTCGGGTAAGCCAGGAACCCTCGAGTACCTCAACATCATTGTTCAAGAAAACGAGAACGTCACCCTTCGCCTCAGAAATCCCCTGGTTGTTTAGCTTGGACCAGTTGAAAGGGTAGGCGGAGGTTACAACTCTGACGTTCTCATGCTCGGAAGCAACTGTATCAAAATACGCAAAGGTCTCAGCATCGGACGAATTATTATCCAGCACGATAATCTCAAAGCTAGGATACTCGGTCTTAGCAAAGATGCTATCGATTGCAACCTTAAGGTCGTCCGCGTGATCTTTCGTGGGGATCACAATCGAGGCCAGCGTGCCCGCAGCGACCGGATACCTCACGTCATACACAAACAGATTATCCGTCTCATCTACTCGGCACTGGTCTTTGCCGTACAAGCTGTCAAGATAGTTTTGTATTGCCTTCTGCCCCGCAATCTGAGAATACGGCTTGGCGTCCGGATTCGATGCCGTAGAGGAAGCGATGGCGCGCCAAGAATACAACGGCTTCGAAACGTGGGAGATGCGCTTAGCGGCAGCCGACATGCGAAGAAACAGGTCGTAATCCTGACTGCCGTCGAACTCAGAACGAAAACCGCCCACCGACTCGAATAGAGCACGGCTGAAGGCAACCAAATGTCCCACATACATCTGTGAAAGCATGAGGTCCGGCGACCAGTCAGGCTTATGCAGTACGGCGAGTCGATTGCCGTCTTCGTCCACCACATCATTGTCGGTGTAGATAAGGTCGGCTTGCTCAACGGTGGCCGCAACGAACAAGTCGGCCAATGCAGCCGGATGAATGACGTCATCGTTATCCATCAAGGCAATGAAATCGCCCTTGGCAAGTTCTGCAGCGGCATTTGTTGCGCCCGAAATCCCTTGGTTGTCTTCCAGGTAAACAACCTTGATCTTTTCGGATTCCTTCTTTTGTAAGTAATCGCGCACGCGCTGGTCGGTCGATGCATCGTCGGCGATACAGATCTCCCAGTTATCGTACGTTTGAGCCTCTACCGATTGAATGGCCAAATCGAGCCATTTGATATCCACGTTGTAAACGGGCATTACGATAGAGAAGCAAATACCGCCCGTAGAACTTCCCGGTTCAAGACCATCGGACGGAAGCGCAACGTCATCCATCACGATTTCATCATGGAAACGATCACGCAGGCCGACAAGACCGTACTTAACAGCATACTTTGCTGCTCGAGCATAGCTGCCAGGATTCTTCTTCGCAAGCCCAAGCAAAGTCTTCGCTGTTTCTATCTTTGACATGTATCAACCTACCTAATACAGAAATAACCATAATTAGAGTTGCGGCGCAACGTATGCGCAGACAACGAGACCTAGCAACCAAACACACATTGTAACTGCACGAGCAATCGCAAGAACGAAAGCCCTATCAGGCTGCCACTTAATGCTAACAGCAAGAGACAGAGGAGCAAGCAACGGTAAAAGATATCTAGGCTGACACCCGTTCACCGTGCCATATGCAACGGGGGTATAAGAGACATACAGTGAGGCAACAACAAGAAACACTGTAGCCATAACTAGCGCAACAACACCAATTCCCCCGACCAACCCGAGATGATGGCCACCGGACGCATCGGGGTCGAAAGTCGCGGCCAAAGCGTAGCAAAGAATAGCCACCACCGATAGATTCGGACTGAAGGTCTCAACAGAACCTAAATATGCTGTTGCCAGCGTATAACCTCCAGCGGAAAAGGGTGAAACATAACTAGACACGAACACAGACAAGGTTGATATAAAGCCAATCGGGTTAGAGAAGAAGTACCTAATCTGCCCTATAGAACTCACCGCCGAACCACCCCGCGAGTCGCCCGCTTGGCCACCCTGCGTAAACAAAAGCGGCAGAACAAATGACACAACCATTGCACAGACAAATAAGAGAATTGCCGCGTAGTATCGCCGGCGCTCAAGAGGGGAATCGAACCTGTCCTTTGAAACAAAAAGAAGAAGACCAACCAAAGGGAAATAGATGGCCTTAGAAGCAAGGCCAAGAGCAAGCACGATTAAGCACGGAATTATATTTCGAACCGTCGCCTTCTGTTCTGATGCAATAAACTTCATCATCATCGCCGTAGCAAGCATGACGACCGATACTATCCACGGATCATACGAAAAACTTGAGGCCATAAATAAGGAGGTCGGGAATAGGCCGACGCACGCAAAACACCACTTCTTTGATGGGGCAAGCCTGATTGCAAAGCAGACAACCACGACATATGACAACAAATTAGCCAGCCTACCCGCAACTATCAGACCAGTCAAAGGAAGATGCAGCAGTCTTCCAAACCAGATTCCAATAGCTGACGGTATATTTCCGACCATCGATATTGAAATCAAATCTTGCCCAAGCACCGGAGAAGTCCACCCGGGATGCTTCCGAATGGCGCCAGCATTTGTAGCATTTTGATACTCATTGTCGAGCCGTGTGAGCGAGCTTTCCAAAATAGAACGGTCAACGGAACCCGTAGTATTCCACGGCTTCGCGACCATCTCCACCTCTGCATCGGTTAGTTCCGAACTCCCGATGAACGAAATACCGAGGCTGCGATCAAAATGAGTTTCATCATCATAGGAGAACCCCACCGCTGGCGGAACACAAAGAGAGAAGAAAAGGCCGACGCTCAAGGCCGACAAAGCAAACACGGACACTGCAGACAGAGCGTCACATCGAAATAGAACAATAAAGCAAACTATGCTGATGGCACAATACAGTGCAATCATCTGGATCGGAGCTACGATTGCGAAGCAGTAATAGAAGAGGGTATAGGCCAACACCATTGCTGCCGACCCGCACGAAATGACAAGCAAACTCAAGCGCATTCGGGTATCGACAGAGCACTCCGGCTCAGCATGCTCAACCGCTGCAAAGCGCGCGGGCACAACAGCCCTGAATGTGGCGTAAATTAACAGGCCAAAAACAAAGAGAAAGGCTATGCGGCGAAAGCTCCAGTCGGAGATGCATAGCGGTGAAGCCGTCCTCATTCCCACCAAGGTCAGGAACTCCCCGATCACGGAAAAGGTAATCGCAAACATGACCAAGCTGCAAGCACGGCTTCGTATCACTTGAGGACGAAGGTGCACCGCAATCTCATCAAGGCAATTCCTGAAAAATAGGTACAAAGTGGAAATTAATACCGCAAGGGCAAACACAATCGCAACAATACGAGGAAGAGACACGGTCTCTCCTTTCAAGGGGCGAACGAATAATAGATATGACAAATCTAACGAAGCGCCTGCTCCTCAACAAGTTGATTGATTCTCCGACGCAGCTTCGAGATGCTCACCGTATTGCTGAACTCACGATACAGGAGCAATACGATCACGTAGAGGAACACGAAGTTCGCTGGGCTTTCAAATCCCAGAAGAGAAGATAGCCAAAAGGCAACTTGGGGGAAGGCGGCCAGCGCAACGAAACTGAAGGCAAAGAAAAGCCAGAACACAGAGTCCAGCACCTCGATCTGCGCCTTGCGCAGTTTCCTTACGACAAAGTACAAAACTAAAAGCGCCCCGAGTAGGAAGACAGCCCTAAGCACAAAAGACATTATTCAATCACCTAAACCACTGAACGAAGAGGATGGAGATGCAAGCACGCGCCATATAGGCAATCGATTTGGGGATGTTCAAGTAGCTCTCCCCCGCCTGCCTCTCGCGCATTTCAACCTGGACCTCGCAAACCTTCGCGCCCTTCTTCATAAGGTAAGAAATAGACTCAGGCTCCGGGTTCAAGGAGTCGTCGTTTGCAAACCGCTCAATCATCTTCCTGTTAAACATGCGCATACCAGAAGTCGGGTCTGCGACTCGCTTGCCGGTAGTGAGCTTAATCGCAACCGTAATGATGCGCGAGCCGAGCATGCGCGCAGAGACCTCTTTGCACTTGTTTACAAAGCGTGAGCCAATAACAATGTCGGCGTCCTCAGCAACCGCGAGATCAAGCATCTTGGAAATATACTCAGGCCTGTGCTGGCCGTCCGCATCAAACTGAAGGGCGTAATCATAGCCGTTACGAAGTGCGTACTTCATACCAGTTTGGAAACCGACGGTGAGGCCGGAATTAACCGGCAACGACACGTAGTTATAGCCATGCTCGAGGCAGATGCGCTCTGTACCGTCCTTTGAACCATCGTTCACTACAACGTAATCGACATCAGGCAGCGTCGAAGTAAGTTCGTCAACGGTTGAAAAGATGGATTCTTCCTCATTGTAGGCTGGAATAATCACCAAAAGGCGCTTATTGGACATGAGACAAATGCCTTTCAGACAGTGACGAGAAAATGCGTACTACCACTTGATGTCGATCCTCAGTTTGGTAATCGCAAAGCGATAGGCAGACAAAAACGGCCTCATGAGGTGCGCTTTATAGAACAGGCGTGCAATCCAAAGCTTGATGAACGGGCCCTTTTGCTTAAGGGCATACGAAAGAGACATGCAGTTCGACTTGCGCCACGTCGAGAACTTGTCATCCAAGAATGAAGTGCACCTCGAAATGTAGGCAGAAACATCGCAGGTCGGATCGTTGAACAACCTAAACAACAGAGATACACCTAGATGAAGGAACGCCATACCGTCTAAGGCCTTAAGCATGTCCTCTGAAACGCCGCGTTCAAGATACAAGGAACGTATGAAGTCGAAAGTGCGATAAATCGAATCAACCTGTTCTTTGCGAACAGTGTTAATGATCGAATCTGCGCGCACCATATAGTTGATCAGCGGCACATCGGAGAAAACGACCTTGCCGCGAGCCTCGAGATATACGAGCAAATGGAAAGCCAAGTCATCTAATACAGTCGGCGGCTCCTCAAGGTCGTTCATGGACTTGAGAATGCTTGACCTGAACGCCTTATTCCAAGGAGCTCCGTTAAGCTCAATGAGTCGACCCGGTTCCTCGTTAATTACGAAGTCCTCGCGGGGGCTGCACATCTCAACCGACAGAACCTTATTGGTGTCGAGATCAATCCGCTTAAAGCCACACACTGAAATATCGGCATCGTTCTCCTTCGCTGAACGATAAAGAATCTCAGCGAAATTAGGAGCAACCGTGTCGTCACTGTCTACGAACCCGATGTACTCACCCCTGGCAATTCGAATACCATCAAAACGACCGCGCCACACGCCCTCGTTCTTCTTATCAATAACGACGACTTTTCCAGGATTTGCAGCCTCATAGGAACGAAGGATATCGATGCAACCGTCCGGCGAACCGTCGTTGATGCAGATGATTTCAATATCATCTAGCGTTTGGTTAATAAGGGAGTCGAGACATGCCGGGAGGTACTTCTCCACCTTGTAGCAAGGAACAATCACACTCAGCTTAATTGACGAATCGGCTGTTATCAAAGCAACATCCTTCTAATCGCATCTTCAAAGGGTCTCAGGTTCAACTAGCCTAGTTTACCGCAGGGTGGCCATCCCCATTAAACATCAACCACAAGAGCACCTCAGACCGAGCAGGACATCATGCGCTTAACATGAACAAAGCCCTCCTTGGCAAGACAAACGTTATCATTATCGCGTAAAAACAGACAAGGGCCTAAATCTCATGACGTCGATTGCCGCAGGCGTGCGCAACAAGCAAAAGGGATATTAGAATGTTCAGTCCATAACCCAGCAGGATCGAATAGGTTATGCCATTCGCCCCAAATGCGCCAAATAAGCTATCAGAAGCAACAAGGGAGCCCACTAAAGCAATTGCCCCGCAAGCGACATTTTCTAGACGCATGTTCATAACAATCAGCATGTCTTGAAGAAAGTATAAGAGCGCTGTTGCACCCGTACAAATGAGAAGCGGATACGCCAAGTCAACTGCATCTCTACTAATCCCACCTAGCAAAACATTCAGCACGCTAAATCCAAATAGCCAGCAGCAAATCTCGGACGCCGCAATAAGCACTCCAAGAGCAAGTAAGAATTTGCCGACAGTGCGTAGTACTACAGCCGATTTACCAGCATGGTATGCCTCCGCAAGCGGAACTACCAAGGGAGCATATATATAGCTTGCGAGTGCTTGCACGATTACGGTAGGGGCAGCAATAGCAGCATAGACCCCTAGGGCATTCTGACCATACAGAAGTCCATATCTTTGGCGCGTCAGGCTCACAACCAACGTAACACAAAGCATTGCTATGAAACCGGGAACACAGGATGACAGCAAGCGCGCAATTGTGGATACCGGCCACTGAACCTCAATCTCTTCCAGGTCTCTGGCGCATCTACAATCAAACAAGCACAAAATTAAACCAGTTAAGACTGCCATCAGCGCAATTGCAACGACGAGAGAGTGAAACAACGCCATACCAACTAAAAAACCAGCGAGAGACGCAACACCACGATATATCTGCGACTTCCCAATGACGTCAAAACGAAAATGGCATTGATCAACTCCATGGAAGACGTCGACGTATGACTCAATCGCCTTGTAAAGGACGTAGAGAGCCACAACGGCATACGCGCTAGGATCCACCGTAAACAAAGCGTATATGGAGGTAGCAGCAAAACCAATCAAGATGGTAAACCGACGAGCGGCCACATACTCTCCTGTTGAGAACGAATGCCTAACATCGGAAATTTGAACCGTTCGCACTCGAAAAAGGGCAATGGTAGAAAAAACATTTCCAACTGCCATGGCTATCGCCAAACTACCGGAAGCCTGATAATCGTCCGAAAGCAAAACGACGAGCACCGTAGTTAACCAAGTACACCCGAGGTATACAAGCGAACCTACCGAATTCCAAAGCACGTCGGTTGCGGACGCTGTCCGATATGTCGTACTGGCTTCTTTTTTAACGTCCATGACAGTAAACCTTAGAAAAAATGCCCATGAGGCCAAATTTCGAAATCAGCGAGAAAGCCTCTATGGCCATTCTCTTCCAAACAGCCTCACCGCCCCAAAGTCGACGATCGAAGAAGCGCATCTTTAGCATAAATCCATTAGAAGAGAACCAGTCATCGAACCGCTTTTGCTCCTCAAGAAACCTCTCTGGACTTGCCCCAGCACCAGACCAAAGCAGGTGCCAAACACCCCTTCTATAAATCGCATAATCATAAAGGGCGGAACGCTTACCTGCGGCAACATATTGCTCATTAATTTTATTAAGGGTGTAAAGCAAGTCACAGTTTCTCGGCAAGCCATATTGACGAGTGCTCGATACGCTTCCTCGATTCATATACCAGTTGTAACCTATATACGAAACCTGTCCCACTTTATCCGTATGCAGATAGCATATATAACTAAAATAATCGTCTTCTCCAATTACGCAGTCTAAAAAGCGAATATCATTGTCGACAATTAAACTCTTTCGGATTATTTTCCCCCAAGGCATAATGAAATTATATTTTGTGAACTCACGGTTCTTAAACACCGGGATTTCAAATAGCACGCGCTCATCATCTGCCCGCCTATAGCCACAAATTACGATGTCGTTTCCGCTTTGTTCCGCAGCACTCAAAAGGACTTCAATATAATCTTCGTCAATAAAATCATCGTTATCCATGAAGCAAATGTACTCAGCACGGGCCTCGAGAACGCCGCGATGCCGTGCTTCGCACACACCCGAATTTTGTTGAGTTACAACCCTCACCCACTCAGGATGTTTCTGGCAAAAGGAATTCAATCTTTCCGGAGAGTCGTCCGTAGACCCATCATCAACGAAAACGACTTCATAATCATCTGAAGTCTGGTTTTCCAAGCTCCTAAAACAGCGCTCAATCTCAGCACCCGCGTTGTACACGGGTACCACAACTGTAACCCTGGGCGACCCATTCATTGCACATATCCTCACTCATATACGCTGCCTCAAACAGTACGCACGACTCAACGAGTTATAACTTTCCAATCAAGAAAAGCGTCCTGAGCATGAACTCCCCGCTAATCGTTTGCCGCAGTCGTACGGGCAGAAATGCTTTCCTTATTCTTGAATTACTCGTACATACATCCAGAATTTTTACGTCATGCTTGGACAGCTTGCCACGGTATACACTAGCAAACTTAGCGATTTGTTTGCCAATGATATTCAACTCATCGCCCTTGATAAAATGCTTAATGCGATATTGCAACAACCGAAACTGTCCAGACCCGGTAGGACTCACGTTCCTGCCATCCCGACGATAATCAAGCGAATAAAATTGGTCATCGTATTCGATATCTCCAACAGCGGACGCCACAAGAGCTACCCACCAGTCGTGGCAGTATATCCCATTACAACCAGCCTGGATTACGCATGAGGCAAGGGCATCGTTGAAAACAATTGTATTCCCGGATATCGTATTCTCAAATAAAAGCAGCGAAACTCGCGGGTCTATTTTGTTGTGCGCGGAAGGCACGGGGCTCCCAAGGTTTTCATCGCAGTAATAGTATTCGCTGCAATAAAGATGCGGGATATTCTTGTCCTTTCGGCTCAACACGGACAACGCGCGAAACATCTTGTCTTCATGCCAGCGATCGTCTTGATCGCTAAACGAATAGTAGTCATATTTTCCAGCTGTATGATTAAGTAATGCGAAAAAAGAACCTGTTACGCCAAGGTTTTCCCCTTGAATCAAGGTAAGAAGCCCGCGGCCTTCGTACTCCACCAGGATGTCAATCGTGCTATCAGTGGACCCATCATCACGAACGATTAAAGAAAGGTCACATTGCTCCGGCAGTTCTTGAGCCAGGATGCTGTCAATCTGCTCCCTGATGTATTTCTCTCCATTGTACGAAGAGAGCATCACACAAACCTTAACTGTATCCATCGAGCTCCTTTATCCATATTGAAAGCTCGATATAGGATACCCGCTAATCCCCAGCATCACGCAACTTTCAATCAGCAAGAATAACAAGCCTGTACCTTACCTATCCGTTCCGCCGCAGTGCAACCATACGGGGAAAAAGACCAGGACATCGGCGTGACCATATCCGAATAATTTACATGGTCACATCCGAAAAAATCTGCTCATTACCGAAACTAGGTAGTGTCGCCCAGTGTCGGTGTAGGGCACGGTCCTCGAGGGCAGCCGCAGGCTGCCCTCGAGGAACCGAGAATCACCTAGAATGCGATCATTCTAGCGCATGTCACGCGATCCATCTTCATTTCATGTCCAGTTGATTTCTCACAATGATCACAATGATCACAATGATCGCCACGGCTTCTGAACACTAATCAACGGACACGCCCCAAGGAAGATCGTCTTTTCCCCGCCCGTTCGTCTTTCCCTGCCACGTTGCGAACAGGTATCTGTCGAACTCGAAGAACTCTGTTTCTCTATAGGGGTGCTGCCTGTCGTAGCTGCCAATATTCGTTATATACGCATGGTCGACAGACCTCAGTTCATAGTCTCTACATCTCAGCGACGGAAAAAGCTGTTTGTACAGGGCATAGTTAAAGGAATCGTCTATTTTCATATGTTTAATGAGTGGAGCGTAGTCCTTGTGCTGATCATAATTAACAAATAGAGCGAGGTTGACGGCGCAGCGCGCGAATACGTCGTCTTCCACGCGCCGGGAATAATAGGCGACCCCGTCAAGTCCTAGCCTCTTACACGCCATCATTATTGCCTGGGAGACGATGTACTCAGACTTGAACGTTCTGTCGGCTTCGTTGATTCTGTACGAGGTCGCTATCACGAGCATGAACAGTTTAAGCCAGCAATGGACGCGCCCCTCGCCGAGACAGTCCAAGCCGCCGAAATCTCTCACATTGATTGCCAAGTTAAGTATTTTCTGCGTGCCGTCTAAAACTACCGGTGAGACGTTGAAATCGATTTCCGGCGGAAATTCCGTCTCTACCCAGCATCCATACGAAGAATTTGCAAGATAATAGGCCGGACTACCGGGGATACTAAACCTGTAGCTTCCGGTCTTAGATCTCAGGCTCTTCGGCAAATGCAACATTTCTTTTGCCGCATAGGCGTTAGAGGGACTCCCCGTTCTCGACCGGAAGAATTGTATCTCTTGGCTCCTGTTCCCCGGAAAGGCCCAACTCTCACCTAGCTTTGCAACCGCTAAAGGATCGGAACGAACTTCTGAAACCAAATTCCTGATGATTGTGTTGCTTTTTGCAATATCGGCCTTGTAGTAACTACGCAGGGCTTCGAGAATTTTTTTTCGATATCTCTTTATTATTGCCAGACTGCCATCATCCGCACCGGCCTTTTCCGCCTGGTTGAGCACAGTGTTGTATTTCTCCATAAGGTGGGGATAGTAATCGTTGTCCAGTTTGACAACAAACGGAGCATACAGGTCATTACAGATGAAATCATTCAACAGCCAAGATAACCCCATCTTTGCACCATCCTCAATTTGATCCCAATTGGTCAGCACACCCTTAATGTCGACTATATACCCTGTACCATCCGAAGCAAAACGAACTGGTCAGCTTCGGATAGCGAATGCCCAGCAAAGGAGATCCACGTGCAGTAGTCTTGAGCTGCCACCCACCAAACTCCGAACACAACAACCCGCGCTGTAACGATTAGGCTCTTACACACTCCGGCGCCCTCGCACAACCGCTCACGAAGCCACTCGGGAACTACGCGTCCAACGTTGCTTAATACTGCTAGCATCTAATGGTGTATTGCACCTGTTAGAAGGAGCCAATATGAAACGATGGCGCACAAAAGCAATCGTCCCCTTACTCTGCTCAACCCTACTCGCCGCATCGGCCTTGTCGATTCCGGCATTCGCAGAAGGTGCGGATCCCACAGTAGCAACGGATGTCGTTCAGAACACGCAGGCGAACATCTCTGGACAAGAGAACAGCGACTCAACCGTGAAACCCGCCGAGGAACCGAGCACGAGCCAACCGATGGAGGAGGGCACCGACTCCAAAACGGATACCGAATCAACCAATGATGCAGAAGCCCCCTCGGCAAACAGCCCCTTACTGGGCAACCCGACCCCAACAAGCAATCCCCAAATAGGCGCGGCGCCCGCCTCTCCCCAAGCCAATACCGCACCTTCCGTCCAATACTATGCTCACGTAAGCGACCAAGGATGGGACAGCTTCCCCAGCAAGGACGGCGCTACGGCTGGAACCGAGGGCAAGGCGAGAGCCATAGAGGCCCTTAAGATCTCACTCGCCAACGCTGACGGTGGCATTCGCTACATGGCGCACTGCACCAACGTTGGATGGCAGGACTGGGTTTCCAATGGGGCTATTGCGGGCACAACCGGCAAGGCTTACTCCATGCAAGCCATCAAGATAGAACTTACTGGCAACATCGCAAACGTGTACAACGTGTACTACCGTGTCCACGCCCAACACTTCGGTTGGCTTGGCTGGGCCAGGAACGGAGAGATTGCCGGCACAACCGGATGGAACTACCGAGCTGAAGCGATTGAGATTCGCCTGGTGAAGCACGGGGAAGATGCACCGTCCTCTACAGCGAACGCTTACATTCCCTCGTACTACCAGACATCCATTATTCAGGAGGGCGAGTCGACCACAGTGCGCGTTCGACCAGACTCTCTCGCGCTCCTCCGCGCCGATGGCGTCGCCACAGACATGCGTGTGACCGCCACTATGCGCTACGGCGACACTGTAACGCGCAAAGTGACCGACTCCACCTCGCTCGCATCCATCGATGCCGCCGGTATGGCGCTAAACGTTGGAACCTATGGACCATTTACCGCAAAGGTCGAGTACCTCAAGGGCGACCACGTAGTTGGGACCACCGTCCAAGATTTTGGGGTGACCGCGAGCGAGTATAACCTCGCACCGCTTTCTGCGACCTTCCCTGTTGTGCTCTATTCCATTTCCTATTGGGACCACACAACGTCTTCGACCGGGGCCTCGGTGCCGTCCATTGCCATGCTCGACCGCCCCTCGGCGTTTAATTGGGACGCGCTCCCCTCCGGCATGTACGCCATGCCCTTCATGACAACCGAAGATATTAAGGGCTCCAGCAATTACACTGCATTCGCCGACTACGTCAAAGAGCTCAGGCGCCTTAAGCCAGACTCCAAGTTTAACCTGTTCATTAACGACATTACCTGCTCGCTTATCCACTCGATCATATATGCCAACCAAATTCCCCAGGACAACTATAAGATTTTCCTGCTTTCGGACGGAACGGCGACGTACAACTTCATGAACGAGGCCTTCAACGCCGAAGGAGTGGATCCCGCCGCTAAGGAGACACAGCTTGAACAAAGCTGGCTTGCCGCGAAAGACTCCGCCTACAGGACTGGAAAGGCGAGTTCCGACTACGGTTGGCACGCCCACTGGGATTCCATGTACGCCGTTCTTAAGTGCGAGCCCAATACGGAATGGTGGATGACGAGCACGAACCTGTTCCATAGCGCCGACGATAACGCGTTCGCCAACACCATTGCCACCGATCCCGGCGTAAAGAAGAAGAACGTCGCGAACATGCTTAGCGCGCTGCAGCAACGCGGAGATTCCACCGTAGCTGCATTCAAGGCCCTCTACAACTTTAACGACGGCTACTTTGCCGCAGCCGAGGCCGAGGGCAAGAAACCCATGGTCCTTCTTGGAACCTATGTGAACCTGGAGCAGTCGTTCGAGGACTACGCCAAGCTCACCATGACTTACTACGGCGATGACTACGCCTATTATTACAAGGGGCACCCCAACACGCCAACGGGCTTGTGGCCCTCAAAGCAGACTCAGTTGGACACTCTAGGCATCACCGACATTGATTCTTCTGTTGCAGCGGAGCTCATCCTGTTCTTCAACCCCGAGGTTGCGCTCTCGGGCTATGGATCGAGCACGTACAACTCGGCAACGGGTGACGCGGGATGCGGCGTGTTCAACATGACAAAAGCCGCGGCCCTCAGTCCGTCGAGCACGGTCGACTACAGTATTATGGATTGGTTCGCCTCGTCCATCTCATCTTCTTCAGATACGGCTATCCAAGCCCTCTGCCCCAAGTGCGACACGTGCTACCTCGTTGAATTCTCCGATATGATTCTGAAGTCCGCCGATTACGACATTGCGGTTTTCTCTGGCAACACGTCCACGCTCACGTACTACAAGAAGCTTGCCGATGGAACATACAGACTGGTTCGCACGAAGACCAACGGTTCGACCCTTATGACCTCTGCCCACGTTTCTGGCACGGGTTGGATCTCCTCGGTCAAGGAGGGCAAGATCGCCGGCACCACGGGAAAGTCCCAGGCACTCGAGGCGTTCAAGGTCGACATGGCAGCCCTCCCCTACTCCGGGACGGTGCAATACCAAGCCCATTGCGCAAACCTTGGCTGGCAAGGCTGGAAGAATGAAGGTGAAGTCGCGGGCACCGTTGGCGAATCACGCCAAATCGAAGCTATCCAAATGAGGCTTACCAACGAGCTCGCCGAGCACTACGACATCTACTATCGAGCCCATGTACAGGACGAAGGATGGCTTGGCTGGGCCAAGAACGGCGAGATCGCGGGCACCACGGGCTTTGGCAGGCGCGTGGAGGCTATCGAGGTCAAGCTTGTTGAGAAGGGTGATGCCGCGCCAGGAAGCACTGCGCGCGCATCCGTCATCGGACTGCCCAACGTAACCGCACACGTATCGAACATCGGATGGCAGACCACCGTGCACGGTGCCACATTCGCCGGTACAACTGGTCAGGCGCTCGGCATTGAGGCCCTTAAGCTCTCCGTCGCAGGAGCTCCATTCGAAGGTGACATTACATACCGTTCCCACGTTGCCAACCAAGGTTGGGAGAAGACTTGGACATCGAACGGGTATAAGACCGGCACCACGGGCAAAGCTCGCCATATGGAAGCCCTTGAGGTGAAACTCACAGGAGAACTTGCCGAGCACTATAACGTTGTATACCGCGTGCACGTTTCCAACGTAGGCTGGATGCCCTGGGTTAAGAACGGCGAGGCTGCCGGTACCACCGGTCGTGGATTGCCCATTGAAGCAATCGAGATGAGACTCGAAAGCAAGTAGACGTCTGATCGCTTGCCCGATAAAAGGAGCCGTCGGCAATCGCAATGCCGACGGCTCCCTAGTTTTAGCTATGCTCACGTCACATCTTCGGACTGTCCACCACCAGGGGTGGCGAGGGTGGACTAGGCGCAGGCAACGATTGGCTGCATTACCGGAACCCAGTCAATTACGCCCGCCAAAAAGACAGTGACCACCAACCTCGTTTTCAACATATCTCCCCCTCCAGCGATGCGGAAAGGAAAACGGCGAAAACGAACTTGGCAGCCACTGCTCCAGTTCAAATTTGCTACGCCCTAGCGATACGTAACAACCTTAGTGCCATACGGAATATTATCGTAAATCCACTTGGCGTTTTGTATGTCAAGCCTTACACAACCTTGAGAAACATTCTGACCAAGTCTACCGTCCTGAATGTTGAACGTTCCCTGGTCGTACGGTACCGAGTGGAACAGATAATCACCGTAGAATTGCGTGTAGTAGTAGCACGTATAACCGTGTCCGAAGCTATAGCCCTTGCCATAGACGGTAAACTCACCCAAAACGGTGGGCGTGCTCCATGCGCCGGGCGAGCACTGCCAGTAGAACACCTGGTTCCAATTGTACGAATTGCCGTTGTACACGCCCACCCGGCAACGAGACGTATCCACAAGGAGCAACCAATTGGTCGAACTCGCATAGCGATTCGCCTTCTGCCACATTGCAAACTGGTCTGCCGGCATAACGGGGATATCCGTGAACGGTCGATACGTCGAGCCAGGCGCAGCGGCACCCTTGGGAAGAATCTGGATCTGGATACCCTCGAGGCGATAACCGATATTTACAGTGCCCGCCTGTGCACCGTTTGCAGCCCAACCGAGCCAACCGTAATCCTGCACATACGCGCGATACCAAACGTCAAAGTACTTCGAGAGGTCTCCCGATAACTGGATCTTGATTGCCTCAAGCCTCTTATTCTGCCCCGTGGTACCGCAACTCGCGCCGTTCGAAGCCCAACCACGCCAACCGTAATCCTGAACATGGGTGGAATATTTGATACCGCCCGATATGCTCGAGCTCACAGAGAGTCTAAGATCCTCAACCTTAAGCGAGCGACCCTGGGTGCCCGCGAATCCGTTATTGGAAACAGCGCCCATCCAACCAATGTTGGAAACATGGGCGGAATAACTCAAAACAGGCATGGAGATGCATGCATTCGCGCCTGTAGCGGGAGCAGTCTCGCCCTTCTTTACGAGCCTAATCTGAACCGCCTCGGCCTGAACACCCAGCCCCGTAGTGCCGGCATCGGCACCGTTACGGGTCCACGAAAGCCAGCCGTAGCCCGCAACGTGTACGCGGTAGTAAATATCGTATTGCTCGGCCAATTCATCGGTGAGATTCATCCTCACCGCCTGGACAGCACGACTCTTTCCCGTCGTCCCGGCAAAACCAGGGGCAACGAAAGCATTCTGCCAGCCTTCTTCCTCAACATGAGCTGCAACGGAAACGGAACCGGCAATTGAACCAGCGGCGCCGACACGAAGAGCTTGGAGAGATAGAGCGCGGCCCGTGGTGCCCACGGTTACATCGGTACCCAGCGAGGCGGTCTGCCAGCCAATCTCGGCAACATGGCCCTGGGCAGAAAGAACCTCATCGGTGGAGTCCGACTCTACATAGGCACCATCGGTAGAACCAGGCGCAGCAGCGTCCTTCTCAAGGAGGCACACGCGCACAGCGCAGATGGCGGCATTGTTGGAAGCGCTACCGGCAGGCAATCCATTTGAAGCCCAGCCGGTCCACTTACCCGTATTGCCGTCAAACACCTGGTACCAGACGTCGTAGGTTGTTGAAAGCGTGCCCGAGAGACTAATCCTCACGCAACGCATGGCCAAACCGTCTGACAGCGCGGTTGTCCAGCCACCGTCCGCAGTATCAACGCCCTCGGGCATGGAGCCATACTGACTACCAGACTGGTACAGAATCGAACCGTCGCACGCCTGGTTGTTAACGTTAAGTGCAAAGCTCTTGAGCGGTTTCGTACTATCCTCCGAGCCAATCACAACGGTCGAGCCAGATCCCGCCCCAACCGTCGAACCGTCCAGACGAAGCCCTGCTACTTGCAAGACGGCATGCTCGGAGCCTTTTAAGGCGCCCTCCGTAGAGCCGGGAGCTTCCTGTCCCTTCTTAGCAAGCACAATCTGCACAGCCTGAACGCCCGAGCTCATACCCACGGTTCCGGCCGCCGCACCGTTAGCTGCCCAGCCGAGCCACGCGTTATACCGAGCAGAATAGACTCGATACCAAATGTCGTACGCATTCGCGGCATCGCCCGTGAGGCGCATTTGAAGCGCCTCGATGCGGTGAGACAAGCCCGTTGTACCCGTACGTCCAAAAGACCAGGAGCCCCATCCTTGATCTTGAACGTACGAGCGAACTTGAATGCCAGCACTTCCACCAAACCAGGTTATCCGCGTATCGAGGGACTCTACGCACTCCGCGCCCGGAGCACCCGCGGTGGCCCCGTTGCTCACAACGGACATCCAACCAACGTTCGAAACATGGGTCGAATACGTCACAATCGCAGGCTCGTCAGCTTTGCTCTTGAAGGGAACGTCCGTACCACCCGGGGCAGCAACATCATTGGCCAATATAACGATTTCGACAGCCTCAACGGAATAGCCATAACCCTCGGTGCCCGCATTGGCACCGTCGCACGTCCAATCCAGCCAACCAAAGTTGGACGAGTGGACTCGGTACCAAACACTGTAGTTTTGAGAAAGCTCGGTGGAGAGCTGGATTGCGATGGCCTCAAGCTGCCGAGACTGTCCCACAGTACCGACAATGGCATCGTTGCCCACCGGGTCCATCCAGCCGATGTTTGACACGTGGGCTTTGATGGAAAGCGCATCGGAAATCTCGTTGCCCTCGGCATCTTTAACGGAAAGCTTCAGCGCTTCCATACGCTTCGACTTGCCGGTAGTGCCCGCAAGCTCACCCGCGGAGACCGACGTCATCCACCCGTAATCTTGCACATGTGCCTGATAGGTAAGAACGGGCGCAGATTCAGATTTATCGTCGGACATATCCACCTGACCGTCGGTCGCATCAACATCCAAAACAGAAGCGGAATTGGCTTTGATTTCAGACTCCGACGGAGACCCATTCTCGGTCGCATTGTCCGAGGCATCGAAAGCAGTACCATCAAGCACGCCGATATCATTGCTCTCGCCCGCCTGATCGGCATCGGTTCCAGCTGTCCCAGCAAGTGCATCACCTGTCGGGGAAGCTTGAACGGTAGATTCCTGAGCTAACGAAACGGACGAGTCCTGAACAGATTCGGCGTAAACGGCAATCGGCTGAAGTGCCGGCATCGCGCACATGAGCCAGGCCATACCAATAACGACCGCAGTCCTTCTATGCTTCATTTTGACTCCCCATCGATTAGCCAACCTTGGATTAATTATTAACTGATTCATCAGTTACTCAAATACGTATAACGCGAATGGTGCATAAAAAGAAACGAACGGAGCGCAACAAAAGCGAACCGTTCGTTCTAAATCAAAGAATCAGGCCAAACTCAACCTAGAATATCTTACGCCCTCGCTATGGAAGCGGGATGTTGTCGTACCAGCCCCATTTTGGCTTATACGTAGTGGAATAGTAATCCAGCCAATAACCCATATCCAGAGTCCTTATGTGACCAACATTATCCATAACTTGGTTGTTGCCAATATAGATACAAACGTGACCGTATATACGGCCCATATACGTATGTATATGCGAGGGAACAGCAATGACCATTCCAACCTTCAGCTGCGAATAATCAGTATATTTGCAGAAATCCCAATAGTAGTCACAAGCATCCGTATGAACATTCCTGAATCCAGCCCGCTCATAGACCTGAGCAATCCATTCTGAACACAACCCCGGACCAGGAGAGGGAACTTGCCTCGACAGATCTACAATTTTCTTCTGCATTGGATTAGCAAGAGAAAGTGGTTCGCCAAGAAGCATCGGAGAGATGGTGCTCCCCGGAGCAGCAGCGCCCTTTCTCGTAATTCTCACCTGAACGGCCTGGACATGCGTCCCATAGCCAGTGCTGCCGGCGACGGCGCCATTTTTTGTCCAACCGAGCCAGCCAACATTTTCGATATGGACCCTATACCAAACATCGAAATAAGTTGTCAAGTCACCCGATAGGGAGACTTTAATTGCTTCAACCGGATTGGATTCAGTAGCAGACGACAGCTGATCCCCATTTGACTTACCAGAAGTCCAACCTACATTTGAAAGGTGCAGCTGATAATTAATTCCACCGGCAACGAACGAAGTGATCTTGGCCGAGAACCCGGTAATGGAAATGCCCTTACCAGTCGTACCGGACACCTCTCCGGCAGAAACAGAATTCTGCCAAGCGCCCTTCGCCTGGGATGAGTACGTCACCGTTGGTAATTCAAGATGAGAATAACCAGTCGTATCAGGATGGGACGTACCCTTCTTAATAAGCTTAATCTGAACCGCCTCAAGGGAACAAGACATTCCGGTGGTGCCGGCCTCCTCGCCGTCCTTTGCCCAGGCCATCCAGCCGATGTTGGAGGCGTGGACGCGGTAGTAGACGTCGTAGTCCTTCGCGAGGGAGCCCGTGAGCCTCAGGCGCACGGCCTCGACGGCGCGGCCCTGTCCGGTGGTGCCGCCCTCGGACGCCGAGGGGGTGTCCCATCCCTGCCAGCCGATGCCCGAGACATGGGCGTCGATCTGGACGGCCGACCCGTCCGAGTAGTCGGAGCTGTCGATCGAAAGCTTAAGGTCCTCGAGGGCGAGGCCGCGGCCGGTGGTGCCGGCGGTCGCGCCGTCGGACACGGCGCCCTGCCAGCCCACGTTGGAGACGTGGGCGCGGTAGGTCAGGGACATGGGCTTCTTCTTGAAGGCGTAGTCGACGTTGGCGCCGTCGGACGAGGGGGCGGCGTCGCCCTTCTTGACGAGCCTGATCTGGACGGCCTCGACGCTCCTGCCGAAGCCCGTGGTGCCGGCCTCCTCGCCGTCCTTTGCCCAGGCCATCCAGCCGATGTTGGAGGCGTGGACGCGGTAGTAGACGTCGTAGTCCTTCGCGAGGGAGCCCGTGAGCCTCAGGCGCACGGCCTCGACGGCGCGGCCCTGTCCGGTGGTGCCGCCCTCGGACGCCGAGGGGGTGTCCCATCCCTGCCAGCCGATGCCCGAGACATGGGCGTCGATCTGGACAGAACCATCTTCCTCGGGATTCAGAATACTGACTTTAAGATCTTCCACGGCCTTCGACTGTCCCGTTGTGCCCGCAGTTGATCCATCTCTTTTACTGCTCATCCAGCCTATATTAGAAACATGTGCTTCATATTGGATATGCATCTTACCGTCATCAACGTTGAGAAAAGACCCATTAAAGCAGTAGTTCATGTCACAGCGTCCGTTAACGCCCGGGACATTACCGCTGCTTGAGTACTGCCAGAAACTGTAGCTACCGGCATAGTCACAACGCCAATTGTACTGAGCGACCCAATGGTCATAACCGCTCAGCGACGGAGAGTTCAGATAGTTGTTAAACCAGTTAAGGTTTGCATAAATGCCAGATTTAAAGCCAACGGCCTCCATACGGTTACAAAAAGTCTGCGCAATCTGAGCGAGCTTATCTTTGCTGAAATTCGGATCCTGCAAGATATAGTTATCCTCAAGATCGTAATAAACGGGAAGCGACGGATGATGGCCACCGAGCCAAGCAAGCGTTCGATCGGCTTCTTTATTTGCATCCGCTACAGAACGAGCATAGGAGTAATAGTAGACACCGTAAGGAATCCCGAGACGTTCGCATTCGGTAGCGTTTCGTTCAAACGTTGAATCGGGTTTGCCGTAAACAGGGCCGACCTTGAGAATGGCAAATTCTATTCCAGCGGCTTTAACCTGATTCCAGTCAATCGTCCCCTGAAAGTTGCTGACATCGATACCACGCGCAACGGCACCATTGGACAAAGCTTCGTCAGCCAAAGACTGTGCATCGATGCCATCGGAGACAGCATCAATAAGCAAGCCGTTCTCATAACGCCAGGAATTCGGCTCCAAAGAGTCAGCTTCAGGAGAATCCGCCTGTATGGAATCATCCGCCGAGGCCTCGCCAGCAGAATCGTCAACGTCCGACTCGTCTGTCCCGATTCCAGACTGATCATCAGAAACTGAGCCTGAGCCCCCATCCGAACGAGCAGCGTCCGCAGCGTCACCATACCACTCGGTTACACCCTGAGAACCCAAGGCGTCGCCCCGCCCATCCTGAGAGCTTTCACCTTGAAATCCGCAGTCATTCGATGATTGCTGCACCGACTGTGAAGAAGCGACGGATTGGGCAGACAACGCGTATGCACAGTAAGGCTGAATGATTTGCGACCAAGCTATTAAAAGCGTGCAAATCAAAGCTGCAGACGCTTTGAGACGATTCATATATATCCCCCGAGATATTGACTACTTTCGAAGACACAGAGTTATATTACCGCACTTCTGAACAAGCATTCAAGGCTTAAGACGCAACGGTAGCATTCAGACAAATAAGAGGCGCTCCCGTTACGGAGTGCCTCAAATGGCTCTATGCAAAAGGCCTTGCGGCGCCGATTACACGACCAGGAGCATAGACCGAGCGCTCGGTGACTCCAATTCCCGGCCACGAATCGATAATTCGACCGTTTCCGATATAGATTCCAATATGACCCTGGTAGTAGACCACATCTCCCCTCTGCATGGCAGAGGTGCTAACTGGCATAAATGTGTTGTTGCGATACCAATTCATGGAGTTATAGGTTTGCTCGGGCAACCAACGATGGTTATAGGGGTTATACCAACCCATATCCATGCCAGTCGCATACAGACATTGCAGTACCAAGCCTGAACAATCAACCGCATCTCCCGGCCAAGAAGACCAAGGCTCGATATAACGAGTTCCAATGTATTCACGAGCACGCTGGATAAATGCATTAATGCAGTCCTGGCGCGAAGCGTTATAAGGAATACGGGAAGGCGTAACGTACGTAAAGTATCCGGTGCAATACGAAGGAAGCTGCACGCTGTTGCAATTAACCTTTGGGTAGGATCCGGGCGTCTGGTAGCCCATATAACGATAAGTCTCAAAATACGAATCAGACGTAGAGCCTGGTGCGGAAGCGCCCTTGGGGACAATCTTTACCTGTAAGGCCTGAACAGGAATGCCAAGCTTCGTAGTACCCGCCGGTGATCCATTTTTGGTCCAGCCAAGCCAACCATAATTTGACACATGGACGCGATACCAAACATCAAAGTAATTGGAAACCTCGCCAGTCAAGTTAATCTTGACGGCCTGGATTTGCTGTCCTTGGCCAACAGTTCCCGATGTAGCCCCATCTGAAACAGCGGATTGCCAACCGATATTGGATACATGAGCGGAATACGAAATACCGCCGCTCATGGAACTATCGGAGAGCGACAGCTGCATGGCTTCCATGGCGCGGCTCTGTCCAACGGTACCAGCGATCTCGCCGTTGCCAACGGCCGCTTTCCAGCCAAGACCGGAACAGTTCACCTTAGCCGAAAGACCAGGAAGCTGAATCAACGCTGTATGGTCCTGAGCTGGAGCATCGGATGAACCTTTAGCAACCAACTTAACTTGAATTGCTTCAGCCTGCTTAGACAACCCAACGGTGCCAGCTGCAGCATCATTTTTAGCCCAACCAAGCCAACCATAATCCGCCGCATGAATACGGTAGTAGATATCGTATTTTGAAGCGTCGTTGCCGGTCAGTCTTAATTTAACCGCCTGAATTGCGAGACCCCTGCCAACAGTGCCAGCATAGTCGGCACCCGAAACGTATGGCTGCCAGCCGATATTCGCAACATGTGCCGACACTTCGACGGAGGCATCGATGCCCTGAGTTGCAACATACAGGGCCTGCAGGGAGCGGGACTTGCCCGTCTGGCCGGCAGTTTCACCGTTGCCAACAGGAGCCAACCAGCCCGCAGAAGCAACGTGTGCCTGAGAAACAAGATCGATTCCAGGCGTTTCGATAAACGCATTGGCAGTGGTGCCAAGCGAAGGCTGACCCTTACTTACAAGTGCAATTTCAATGCAGCACAAACCGGAAGAACCACCAGAAACGCCACATGCCTGACCATTTGACGTCCAGCCCGTCCAACCATTACCGGAATCGCATGCTCGATACCAAATGTCGTAATTAGCAGCGAGCTGGCCGCTCAGCGACAACTTAATCGCTTTAACAGGAGCTCCTGATACTGCTTTGGCAGCACCACCATCGGTTGACGAAGCGCCCCAACCTGAATACCCATCCATAACGGAATAAGAAATAGACCCGTTATCAGTTTGACCGGCAACGCTCAGGGCAATCGAGTTCAGCAGCTTAGCGCCCTTGCCTCCGATCGTGGCCTTTTGACCGGAAGAGGAACCAAGGCTCTCCCCAGAAACGGCCGATCCAGAAACCGTAACAGCATCTGGATCGCCGATAAAGACCTTGGCCGAAGAGCCGGGCGCCTCTCCGCCTTTCTCTACGAGAACCACTTTAACGGCTTCGATAGCCCTGCCCTTACCGGCAGAACCAGCGGCAGCACCATTGCAGGCCCAATCGAGCCAGCCTATGCCTGACACATGAGCGCAATACCAAATGTCATATTTCTCGGCTGCTTCACCGGTCAAGCGAATCTGGACGGCCTCAAGCCGCTGCGCCTTACCAGTCGTGCCGCAGCACCCCGCAGACCACTGTTGCCATCCAATATTCGACACATGGCCCTGAGCTGAATAGAACCCGAATGGCCATACCAATCAAGCTGAGCTTCGAGGGCCTCCATGGGGAGCCCTCTGCCAGTTGTTCCCGCAACAGACCCGCTTCCCACGGGCGACATCCATCCAATATTCGATGAATGCGAACGGACGGAAATCGATGCAGGATCATCACTATGGTTCTTAAAAGGACAGGTAGTGTCGCCCGGGGCGGGGTCGCCCTTGGGCAGGACCGCGACCTGGACGGCCTGGGCGGCGCGGCCGTAGCCCGCCGAGCCGGCGTCGGCGCCGTCGCACGCCCAGCCGAGCCACCCGAACTCGGCGGAGTGGACGCGGTACCAGACGGTGTAGCGGGCCGACAGGTCCGCGGACAGCCTGACCCTCAGGGCCTCGACGGCGCGGGACCGGCCGGTGGTGCCGGCGGTGCCGCCGTTGCCGACGGCGGCCTGCCAGCCGACGTTGGAGACGTGGGCCTCGACGGATATGGCATTTGCAACCTGCTCTTGTGAGGAAGCCCCGTCCACTTCGAGTGAGATTTTCAGTGCCTCAAGATTCAAGCCTCTACCCGTCGTTCCGGCAGTCTTGCCCGAACCAACTGGATTCATCCAGCCGATATTCTGCACATGGGCAGAAACGCTTACGTTATTGACGGCAAGCTGTTTGCTTGCGGCAGAATCGCCAGCAACAACTTCATCTCTATCTTCAGATGAACCCTGCTGCGCATCCTGAAGCTCGCTTACCACAGAAGATGCATCCGATTCTTGCCCCTCGGACACTGACCCATCTTCAATGACGGACGGGTCTTCAGAATTGAAACTAGCTAAGTCAGCAGATCCGCTAATTGAATAATCGGCATATGCAGCGGTCACAACCCATGTTTGACTCACGAGCAACACGACAGCCATGAGAATAGAAACGGACACATCAAAGAGACGTCTCACGATTCCACCTTCCTTCATCTATTAACGAACCTACTTAAGAACAACCGCTTGGGCTCCCCGTTGCGAGTATAGCGAAGCGATGCGTTCAGCAGAGTTAGAGACATAGCCAGAGAGCGAATCGGCAATGTAAACGGTACCCAGGGAACGATTAAAGCCTCTTAAAACAACGGTATGAGAGTTGGTATACGTTCGATAAATCCTTCCGCCATATGCCTGAGTCGCATAGCATCGACCCAAATTCTGCATGCCTATCGTCGACCAGATAATAACGGGATGTCCGGCTTCCAAATAGGAATAAAGATCATAGAAACCAGTGCCCGTGACGTCATACGCCCGCAAGCTGCTTCCACGACTAATCAAAAAAGAATTAGCCGTGTTGGTCAATCCAGGAGCGGATATGCAGTTTCCGTTCGAAGCGCTATGCGGATTACCCCAAAACGCCGTAACAAAATCCCAACTGCTCTTAGGCATATACGCATCTGCAATGACGGTTTTGCCCAGCCCAAATCCGTAATAGTTGAGCGCATTAGTTAATGCAACGGACTCGCAACCAGTAGGAAGCTCGGGATTCTGCATTGTGCAAGGAACGTTGAGGACAACCGAATTCGGGTGCAAGGGGCGATCCCTGTACGCGCCCTCCGTGGGACCCGGCGCCGCCGAGCCCTTCGCGAGGATGCGGACCTGGAGCGCCTCGACGCGGTAGCCGATGCCGGTCGTGCCGGCGCGGGCCCCGTCGCTGGCCCACCCGAGCCAGCCGTAGTCCTGCACGTAGGCGCGGTACCACACGTCGTAGTACTCGGAGAGGCCGCCGGTCAGGCGCATCTTGACGCACTCGACCGCCCTGCCCTGCCCGGTGGTGCCGGCCACGGCGCCGTCCGAGACGGCGCCCTGCCAGCCGATGCCGGAGACGTGGGCGCTGTAGGACAGGCCGCCGGAGACCGGCGAGGAGACCTCGGCCGAGATCGCCTCTACGGCGCGGGCCTGGCCGGTGGTGCCGGCGGTGCCGCCGTTGCCGACGGCGGCCTGCCAGCCGACGCCCGAGACGTGGGCCCTGAGGCTGAGCGAGGGGACGGAGAGCTCGGCGGGGGCGCCCGACGATGGGGCGTCGCCGCCCTTCTCGACGAGGACGACCTGGAGCGCCTCGGCCTGGACACCGAGCCCCTCGGTGCCCGCGGCCTCGCCGTCCTTGGCCCAGCCGAGCCAGCCGTAGCCCGCCGCGTGGACGCGGTACCAGACGTCATAGGAATCGGAGACGGGGCCGGAGAGGGACACCCTCACGGCCTGGACGGCGCGGCCCTGCCCCACCGTGCCGGCGTAGGAGGGGGCGGAGGCGGCGTCCTGCCAGCCGATGCCGGCCACATGGGCCGCGACGGAGACGGAGCTCCCCTCGCCCGCCCCCTCGAGGGAGGCGCGCACCGCCTGGAGCGCGAGGCCCCTGCCGGTCGTGCCGACGTCCTCGCCGCCGCCCACCGCCTGCAGCCAGCCGCGCTCCGCGACATGGCCCTGCAGGACAAGCGCCGGGCCGGAGGCGGCGCCGGAGACGAAGGCCCCCTCGGTCGGGCCGGGGGCGGCGCCGCCCTTCGCGACGAGAGCGACCTGGACTGCGGTGAGGCCCGAGGCGCCCGACTCGACGCCGGAGGGCTCGCCGGAGCTCGCCCAGCCGGTCCAGCCGCGCGCGGAGTCGCAGGAACGGTACCAGACGTCGTAGCGCTCGGCGAGGCCGCCGGACAGCTCGAAGCGGACGGCCTTGAGCTGGAACCCGCCGCCCGTGGCGACGAGCTGCGCCCCGTCGGAGCTGGACTCCCCCTGCCAGCCGGAGCCGAGCAGGAGGCCGCGGTAGCCGACCGACCCGTCGGACTCGAGGTTGTCGACAACGGCGGCGACGGAGCCCAGCACGGGTCCCTTCTCGGAGCCGAGCGTCAGGACCCCGCCGGAGAACGACGAGCCCGCCGGCGAGCCGGAGACGGAGAGGGCCGAGCCGGACAGGCGCTCGCCGGCGCCGCGGAAGGCACCGCCGACCGGGCCCGGCGCGGCGCCGCCCTTGGGGACGAGCACGACCTGGACGGCCTGGACGGCCTTCGACAGGCCCACCGTGCCCGCGGACGCGCCGTCCTTGGCCCAGCCGAGCCAGCCGTAGTCGGAGCAGTGCACGCGGTACCAGACATCGTAGGACGAGGCGGCCTCGCCGGAGAGCCTGAACTGGAGCGCCTCGACCGCCAGGGAGCGCCCGGTGGTGCCGGCGGCGCCCGAGGTCCAGCCCTGCCAGCCGACGTTCGAGACGTGGGCCCTCACCTCGAGGGAGGAGGAGCCGTGCCCGTACCAGGACACGGAGCCCGAGAGGGCCTCGAGGGCGCGGCCCTGCCCGGTGGTGCCGGCCACGGCGCCGTCCGAGACGGCGCC
>OLNN01000786.1_pt1 | contig 30746 bp, 42 predicted proteins | sample 1672141 | NCBI WGS metagenome assembly OLNN01 (sample SAMEA3136652, study PRJEB25190) | human gut metagenome | biome: human gut; feature: human-associated habitat; material: faeces | place: Austria | collected 2013
GTTTGCCGGGAACATCTTCTGCGCAGTATGCTTCGCCATTATCGGGTACGTCAGCGGCTACCTCTTAATGCTTCCTACTTCGCTCCGAGAGCTTCGCGAGCACAACTCCAGACATCGCGAAAAATCATGACACGATATTACATCAGGCCGGTCGGCCTCAAACAGCGCTCTCAGGCATGGGCATCGACACTCAGACATTCACGAGAGATGAAAGCCCGGCTTCAAGAGGTCACCGGCCTAAAGTGGAGAATAACCAAAAAGGAAATTGCTTATGACAATTCAGTTCAGCGACAGAGCCGTGCCTTACAACATATTTCTCAATGACCTTGCCGACGCAGTGGCCGAGAGAATGCGCAAGAAGGATGAGCCGGAATACATCTGCCAGAATGAAGCGTTCCGCCGCTTCGGCAGATCCAACGTAACGCGGTGGCGGGATACAGGAAAAATCGAGCCATGCAAACGGACACAGAAGTTGGAATATAAAGTTTCCGAGCTTCGACGGCTGCAAGATACCAAACAAGACTATTTCAGATAGTCAACACTGTCGAGTGGTGTAGCGGTAACACCCCGGATTTTGGTTCCGGTATTGTGGGTTCGACCCCCACCTCGACAACACTCAATAAAAACGCTCCATAGCGGGTGGCCTGACCTCGCAAGGTACGAGATACCTCAACCAATACATAGCGAGACGGTAGCTAATCTGGGAGGTAAAATGCCCGATGCGACACACATGAACGGACGCTATGGACCGCAGTAGCAAGTATGACTTTTAATGCAGCTTTAAGTAGCTGCCCTACATATTGACCGACAGCAGTAGCTTAATGGTAAAGCACGGTCTAAAAAACTCAGATGCGGGTTCGACTCCCGCCTGTTGTCCTATTTCCCGAATTTAGGTATAATTTCAATTCTTATGTTCTATGCACCATTGCTCCGTCGCCGCTGTGAAGCGTCGGCGGTTTTTCGGAAGAATGGCGGAATTGGTAGACGCGCCGCAATTAAAATGCGGTGACCGTAAGGTCATGAGGGTTCGAATCCCTTTTCTTCCACAAGTAGGATTATTTCTTATCGCCGAAAGGCGCTTTGCTTTAGGCAAAGAATTCTGCTCATGTTTAGGTAATGCCGGCCCCACGAGCTGGGGCTGGCTTTTTCTAAACGTGATACAATTCGAGATAACCCATTTATAAACAATTTAATAATACTCAACATGAGCAAAGTAAAAGTTTCAGCACAACACATCGCGGATCTCAAGCCGATGGAAGTCGTCAAGGACGATCTTGTGCGCCAACGCTTCATTGACCTTTACGGTGCGCTGTGGGGCGAGGCGAACGCCGAAGCCGTCTATGAGCGTGAAGCAATCCATTTTAACCGTCTGATAGCCGACAGTCAGGTCCTCAAAGCCTGCACTCCTGTGTCAATCTTCATCGCATTTATTGATCTTGCCGTCTGCGGCCTCTCCGTAGAGCCGGGAGCCCGCGCCCTCGCCTATCTTCAGCCACGTGGTTACAAGACCGGCGCAAAGGATACCAACGGCAAAGACATCTACGAACAACGATGCACCCTCACAATCTCAGGGTACGGCGAACTGATCCAGCGCACTCGCGCCGGTCAGATTCGCCATGCCGATAACCCCGTGATTGTCTACGAGGGCGACGGTTTCAGTTTTACCGATCACAACGGCACAAAATCAGTTGAATATACCCTCAACATCAACCACAATCCCCAGAAGCCGATTGCTTGTTTCATGCGTATCACCCGCGCCGACGGTTCGATTGACTATGCCGTGCTGCTTGAAGAAGACTGGCGACGCCTCGCCGGCTACTCAGGCAAAGCCAACAAGAAGTGGGATAACAATGCAAGGGCATACGTCGAAACCCCCAACGCCCTGTATTCATCTGGCGAGGGCAATCGTATCGACAGCGGTTTCCTCATGGCGAAGTGCATCAAACACGCCTTCAAAACCTATCCGAAACTGCGCATCGGCAAAGGTACGACCTATGAGGCCGATGAAGCTCCGCGACAGGATGATGATTTCTACGGCATGGACGGTCAACAGGACGACTCCCCTGCCCCGCGTGAAGAAGAAAGCTTTGCCCCTGCCCCTGACACCTCTGCCGGTGTCACGGTTGACCCCTCACAGTCTGACAACGATGACGAAACATTTTAACATTAACCCTGCCGTGTCTGCTCTTTCTGGAGTAGGCGCGGCTTAATATCCACCAACATGAGCAATCAACTTATCCCCGTATCCGACGCCGTTATTGCGCGTCAGGAAAACATCGCCACCATTGTCAAGGCCGGGCCGCAGTCTTATCAGGCCAATACACTGTCATGTCAGCGTTGCGCCGAAGCCGGTCAGCAGCTTCTCGATGAGATAGAGCGCAACGGCATGAGTGATGAACTTGACAAACGCCTCGCCGTCTATATCGAGAAGACACGCAAAACGGTCAAGGCCATGAATGAACGTCGCTCGCCTGTAACAAAACTTTTCGATCAGGTGCGCTCGGAGTTTACAATCCTTGAGAACACAATTGACCCGACAAAGAAAGACACCGTGCCTTTCCGTATCGCTCAGTATCGCAATGCATACGCCGCAAAGAAGCGCGAGGAAGAAGAACGCCGCCGTCAGGCAGAGCTGGCCGCACAGGAAGCTGTCAGGGCGAAAGAGAGCTACCGCGCTGCCGTCGAGGAAGATTACCGACGCTCGTTCAACAACCTTGTTACAGGCTCAATCAACAAACTTACAAAGCTGAACACCGGCGTTACCCTTGAAAATTACACGGCGGTATTCGATACCGTAACCGGCTATCAGTCCTCACTCTCTGCCAATTGGTATCCGCCGTCGGCTGTGCGTCTGCCTTACAACGTCTCGCCTGAAGAGACAAAGGCAATCCGCGATGAGGTATTCCGCAAACTTCGCCCCTCATTTGAAGAGCAATTTGCGTTTGAGGTCGATGAATACCGCCGGGAAATCCTCGACAAACTGCCCTCAAAGAAGGTTGAGCTGGAACGTATGGCCTTGAGCCGTGCGGCCGAGGCCGCACGGCTCAAGGCTGAAATGGCAAAACGCGAGGCCGAAGAAGCGGCTCGGAAAGAACAGGAGCGTCAGAAAGCTGAAGCTGAGGCAAAGCAGAAAGCCGAATTGGATAAAGCCAACGCTGAAATGTCAGGGCTTTTCGGTGTCGCAAAAGCTGAGCAAATCTACACTCCTAAGTCAAAGGTCACCAAGAAAATCAAGGTCATCGACCCCTCGGCATTTCTCGGTATCGTGTCTATGTGGTGGCAGCGCGAGGGGTGCACACTGTCAGTTGATGAGCTTTCCAAGATATTCAAAAAGCAACTCACTTTCTGCGAGAAGCTCGCAACCAAAGAGGACATCTTTGTTGAAGCCGCCGGCCTTGAATATTACGATGATGTAAAAGCGCAGTGATATGAAGCACAATCCTGACGCCATCGTTCCTCAGGACGCTTCGCTACGCGAAGAATACTACAACCGGAGCGAGGTCTCTAATTCTGATCTTACCGAGCTGAAAAACATTCTTCATCCCCGTATGCAATTCGGGGATAAAGAGGCGGCTTTTCGTTTCGGCAATCTCGTGGACGCGATAATTACCGAACCGTCGAGAGTGAACTACTATCGCTTTACGGTCGATGATGTTCAGTACACCGATGATGAGTTTAGGCACGCTCAGGAAATGCACAAGGCATTGCGTATGGAGGCACGTCGGGACCCGTTTCTCGCTAAAGTTCTCGCAGAAGCCGAAACCCAGCGCTTCATGGTAAACCATGGGCAACAATTTGAGTATGGCGACTTCCCGTTCTCACTCGATACTCGCTGTAAGTGGGATTGGTGGTTGAAAAGGTTTCACTTCGGTGGCGACCTCAAAACCACCTTTGCCGCTTCTCAGGCAGAATTTGATGAGGCTGTTGATTTCTTTGATTGGGATAGGTCGCGCGCCTGGTACATGGACATCGCACAATCCAACCGCGATTTCATATATGCCATATCAAAGAAGAATTGCAAAATCTTCAAGAAGTTTATCGAGCGTGGCGATGAGATATACTCTCGTGGCCGTGAGAAATACGAAGAGCTTGCCTTTCAGTATTGGTGCTTCAATCTCTATTAATTATGGCAAACCTCGAAGCTTTTAAGGAGAATTTCAAACATAATCTTAAAGTCATGCCCTATGATTACCAATGGGAAGGCATTATGTTTGGGGTTCAGAAAAAAAGAGTCCTGATCGGCGATGAACCGGGGCTTGGCAAAACCTTGCAGAGTATAGGCATCGTAAATATCGGCGATGCATATCCCTGCTTGGTTATATGCCCTGCATCCCTCAAAATAAATTGGAAGCGTGAATTTGAGAAGTTCACGAACAAGAAAGCCCTCGTTCTCGACAACTCAACGCGCACAACGTGGCCATATCTTCTCCAAATGGGGATGTATCAGGTTGCCATTGTCAACTATGAGAGTCTACGCAAATATTTTGTTTGGGATATTCGCGCCGATGGTACGTTCAGATTGAAAGATGTTGTTTTCTGTCCTGAAATCTGTCGCTTCCGGTCCGTTATCATTGATGAGAGCCACCGCGTAAAAGACCCCAGCGCACAACAAACAATCTTCACGAAAGGCATTACCACCCAAAAGCCATATATCGTGCTGCTCTCCGGCACTCCTGTTGTCAACCGTCCTCACGACCTCGTTTCACAGCTTTCAATCATGGAGCGGTTGTGTCAGTTTGGCGGCAAGAGTAAATTCTTGGCCGACTATGGCGACAAGGATAGCGACCTCACGGAGTTGTCGCGAAGGCTCTATAACATCTGCATGATACGTCGAGAGAAGAAATCAGTCCTGACGGATTTACCCGACAAAACCCGCGTCGATCTATATGTTGACATCAGCAACCGCGATGAATATAACGTGGCGGAAAACGATTTGCGCCGATACCTTGAGGAATACACCGAGTGCACCGACGCTGAAATTCGCCGCAAAATGCGAATGAAAGCCCTGGTAAAGTTTATGACTCTACGCTCACTGTCTGCTAAAGGCAAGGTAAAACAAGCCGTGGACTTCATCAATACGCATCTTGCCAATGACAAGCCGCTCGTTGTGTTCTGCTCCTATCATGAGATTGTCGACGCTCTCAAAAAGCAATTCCCGAAAGCCGTAACAATCACAGGGCGTGATAGCCTTGTGGAAAAACAGGCTGCTGTGGACAGCTTTCAGGCCGGACACTCTAAACTCGCAATCTGTTCCATAAAGGCCGCCGGTGTCGGCCTGACCCTTACTGCTTCATCTTCCGTTGCCTTTGTTGAATTTCCGTGGACTTATGCCGACTGCTGTCAGTGCGAAGACCGCTGCCACCGCATAGGCCAAAAGGAGAACGTGACTTGTTACTATCTGCTCGGTGAGCATACAATCGACCACAAGCTCTACCAAATCATTCACGAAAAGAAGTCGATCGCCAATCAGATATTAGGCACTGACGATGATATTCCAACCGACCAATTGTATTTCGACGAACTGGTAAATCTTTTCATGGGCTATGGAGATAAGTAAAACCAACCTCACCACCGCTATCCGATACCTCGAAGATGCCGCGAAGCTATGCAAGCCGCTGGCCTCTTCCTCAACTAAAACAGCCAACAAAATCCGACTGATAACCAACCTTATTAACAAACTAAATTCCAAACTCAATGACAAAGCAAGACATCATTGACCACCTGACAAACGACTGTGGTCTTCATCGCTCATCCGCTATCCGTGCCGTCGAAGGCGTTATCGGCGCAATCTCCGATTCCCTTGCGCGCGGCGAGGCTGTCACCCTGCGTGGCTTCGCTACTATCAAGCCTATAAATGTCGGCGAGAGGATTGGCCGCAACCTCAGCGCAGGCACCCCTGTTATCATCCCGGCCCACCGTTCCGCAAAGCTCGTCCTTTCAAGAGAACTTAAAGAAAAGCTCAAAAATGGCACTTTGGTTTGAATGTAAAGTTCGTTTCGATAAAATGATGGAGAATGGCTCGGTGAAGAGAGTAACCGAGCCATATCTCGTCGACGCCCTCAGCTTCACCGAGGCCGAGGCACGCATCATCGGAGAGGTGCGGCCCTTCATCTCCGGCGAGTTCAGCATCCCGGCAATAAAGAAAACGAACATTGCCGAGATATTCCCCGACGACAGCGCCGATAAATGGTGGCTCGTGAAGTTCAATGTCATCACGATCGACGAAAAGTCGGCCAAGGAGCGCAGAGCCCCTGTCTACGTCATGGTACAGGCCAATAGTCAGCAGGCCGCAACCGACCGCTTCAACGAAGGCATGAAAGTCTCAATGGCCGACTTCGAGATTGAAAAGGTTGCCGAGACAAAGATTATGGATGTTTATCCGGCTAAGCAGTCACCCCATGAAACAGGAAAGGCTGACGGTTGAACAGTTCCGCGCCCTCGCAGAGAAGCAGAAGTCAGGCCGGGGAAAGAGCAAGAATAAGTATCACGCTGAAAAGTGTTGCGGCTACGATTCCAAGAAAGAATATTACCGCGCGCAACAGCTGAAACTGATGCTCAGTGCCGGTCTGATTTCCGACCTCCGCGAACAAGTAGTTTACCACCTTATCCCCTCGCAAATCAACGGCGAGGGGAAGGTGGAAAATCCGGTCTGCTATAGAGCTGACTTCGTATATGTCGACAACGAAACGGGACAAACAGTTGTCGAGGACACGAAAGGTTTTCGCACCCCGGAATATATCATAAAGCGAAAGCTGATGCTTAAGATATTTGGTATCACGATAAAAGAGATTTGATATGGCACGCCCAATAAAACATGGCCTTGACTATTTCCCTTTTGATGTTGACCTCTTCAGCGACGAGAAGATGGTTGCCATCAGCGGGGAATTCGGCATCAAGGGCGAGATAACAACAATCAAGCTGCTCTGTGCGGTATACCGCAACGGTTACTTCATCGAGTGGACGGAGATGATGAAGTTTAAGCTCCTCAAGGAGCTGCCGGGCGTTTCTGCCGACCTGCTCGAACAGATAATCCGACGCTTGGTTAAATGGGAATTCTTCGATAAAGACCTGTTTGACTCGGCTTCTATCCTGACGAGTAAAGGCATCCAACGCAGATACCAAGCCATAAGCACTAAGATGCACCGCAAGAATGCTATAACTCAATTCTGCCTGACCGGCGCCCCTCAGCCCGCCACGTCTAAGGAAAAGAAAAAGACTGCGCCTAAACCGAAGCGCAAGATTCTGCCGGCGGCCGAGCTTGAGCCTCAAGAGCTTCCCGCCGTAGAAAAGCCCGCTCCTGTTTCTGTCGACGATTCAGTGGCCGCCATGCTCTCTGATTCGATATGGAACGAGACTGTTTGCATGAGATACAAACTTACCGCCGAACAGTTTAGGCAAAAGGTGACAAACTTCCGCCTGCGCTGTAAGTCCCTCGAAAAGAACGAGCACGCCAGCGTGGCCGACGCCAAGCGGCATTTTTGTATACTGCTTTCAGCGGGCAAACTTGAAGATGTTCCATCTCAAACAACTAAAACCACCCCAGCCCGCAACAGTTCATCAACCGACAGCCCTGCCGCTGCGCCCTCCGACTATACTTTCAAAGGCGGCTTCGGTGGCCTCGATGTCTAACCCCTTTCAGCCATGAATAACAGCCAATATCCGCAATGCCTCATCGACGAGCTCGCGCGCTTCGGACAGAAGCCGTCGGGGAATATCGAGTGGGATCGCGGTGTCCTCGCAACGCTCAGAAACCGCTCTACCAATGATGCTGTCTACGCGGCCATGGAGATCAGCAAGGTTATCAAGCGCGTCGACGACGACCGCGCACGCGCCCGAAAGTCCTACCCCGATCTCTCCGACCCCGCTGTCTATAAGATGCACGCCGACCTGTTTCTCTATATCGCCAACAATATAGTCATCGAGCCGCAACACCGTCCGTTTGTCATCGACGACAACAACCGCAGCGTGATCCGGTTCTTGCTCTACTATTTCAACAACTGCCCGCTGGCCGAGCAGGTGTTCCCCGGCCGCGGTTACAAGCTCCACAAGAACATCATGCTTCAGGGCGGCCTCGGCGTCGGCAAGACTATGATAATGCAATGCTTCTCCGAATACCTCAAGCGCATCAACTCGCCGCGCTTCTTCCACAATCTGTCGGTCACGCAGATGGTCAACTACTACACCATCCACAACAATTTCGACCGCTACACTTTCTACGAGGAGGGTAGCCGCGGCTTCATGCCCAAGCCCGAGAATGTATGCCTCAACGATGTCGGCCTCAACGACGACAAGGTTTTCTACGGTATGAACACTTCGGTTCTGACCGACGACTTCCTTCTCGCCCGCAACGACATCTGGACTACGTGGGATAAGTTCGCCCACATAACAACCAACCTCGACGAGGCCGCTCTCAAGGCGCGCTTCACCCGCGGCGACAAGTACGGCCGCCTCGTCGACCGCTTCAAAACCTACAATGTAATTCCGCTCGGCGGCTCTTCGCGCCGCTGAGTCAAACCTATCACCCCCCCCTAATCTCATGTCATCTATGAACATCCAGCCTGCCGACGTCTCGTCAACCGTCGAGCCTTCGGCTCCCTATGGCAACAACAGCGCCATACTCTCCGACAAGGAGTTTGACCAGATAATACGCCTCGCCGTCGAAACCTTCGGCACCGAATCCCAGACACAAATGCTGTTTGAGGAAATGGCCGAACTTCAGGAAGCGTTGTGCAAGCTGGCCCGTGGCCGTGACACTCGCGCCCATGTATGCGAAGAGATTGCCGACGTCCTGATCATGTGCCTGCAGATGGCGCAGATATATGGCCCAAAAGCTGTCGAAAACTGGATCAACATCAAAATCAACCGCCTTAAAAACCGCCTCGACAATCCCCAATATCCCCAATAAAAGTTTAGGAAACAAATGAACAATACTCTTTTTGAGTCATCCGAAATTCCAATAACTCCACCGTCTAACCCGACAAAGTTCTGCCGGACATGCAAGAATCGCGAAAGGTGGGCGTGTGGCGGTTCTATCATTCAATATTGCGGCGTGCGCAAAAGCAACAGGACACACAATGGTCTTCTGAAAATCAAGGTCACGAATCCAGCTTGCGCCGCATACGAAAGTGAATCATCAAATTAGGCGAAAGAGCATGAATCGAAAGAAGAAAGGCTTATACCGCACCAACAAGGAAGCGAAAGTTGGCGAGATTATTGAGTGTCCGGTCTGCCATATAAAGTTCAAGAAAATCCAATGGGCGCAGGCTTTCTGTTGCGGACATTGCAAAGATAAATTTTGGAACAGACAAAATCCGGATGGGCATAAATATGCTGACTGCTCAGCTGATGATGGCATGTCCGACCATGATTGGGACGAGGCTTTCGGGGTAGCAGAGTATAACGATGCAGAATAAGCCGACTCGGATATGCTTAATCCGACAACGGACTGCAAGTAGATGAATATCAAACAATTTAAAGTGTAAAATAACAAATGAACACAAACATAGCAACAGACCTTTCCCAGAGCCAGCGTCTTCTCCGCTGCGGAGTGTCGGATGACACGGCGGATATGGCGCGATACGAGGATGATGAAGTTCCCATGATGCCGTGGGATTGGACTACGGGGTCTTATGGTGGGACATACCCTGCGTGGAGCCTGAGTGCGTTGCTCGGACTTCTGCCGTTCAAAATTCACAGTGGCAAATACGAATATTGGCTCGATATAGCTCCGATGGACTACGGCAGGCAATGGAGCATCGGCTACTACTGTATGGATAAGCCAAGAGTAATCAAGGGGCTTACGCATACCGACAGCCTTATAGAGTGTGCCGTGCAAGAAATTGAATGGCTGACCGCCAACGGATATAAACTGAACGAGATATGAAGAAACTGACACTATCAATTCTCGCCCTGCTTGCCCTGACGCTGACGGGGTGCGAGAACGTAGCTGTAAATGCACAACCACAACAGAGTGTTAACCGCCAGCCTCAGAACGACCCATGTATGAGCCGAATCTACTTTGACGGACATTATTACGTCAAGTATGAAACCAATAGCAGACTCGGCATTATATCTATAACGCACGACCCCGACTGCCCGTGCCATAAGAGAGGATGTGCGAAATGACGGTCGCTGAACTGAGAGAAGTCCTCACCGCCTATCCCGATGATATGGAGGTGGTGTTAGACCGAATGGAATACGATGACTCGGAGCATATTTATGATACTGAGTTTTATCTTGAAACCAACGAAAACGACCAATTAGTGATAGACTGAAATGAAAAAGAAGCACTGCAGAGCCGTGTGGATAAGCATTATGCTGATACCTGTCGCAATCGGGTTCTTAGGTTACTATATTTCCGAGGTTGTGATTAATTTCAACAAGTGGCTCAAAACAAAACTGAAAGTATATGACTATGACCCTGACTGAGATCCATACGAATGCCCTTTCAGAGAGTCGCATTTTTGCACTTTCGGTCATGAAGGCAGTGTAATAACGATTGAAGAAGATTATAACGAGAACGGGATAATTGCCATACAAGCATCGATAGGAGATCGATACCTAAACCAATGCGATGCTGACGATTGCCCTCTAAAACATAACGACTATGACCCCAACTGACCCAAGAGAATGTAAGTATTGCGAAGAAGGAATCAACGGCTCTAAGCGATGCAGAATATACAACTGGTGTATGTGTGGCATTTGCCATAAATTCACCCCTAAATCCAAGAAAAATGGAAAATAAACAGCGACCGAGCGAGTGCAAACACTTTGACGGGAAACAATGCACAGTGCATAAAGGCACGTGCGGCCTCACGTTGCCTATAGCGGAGGTATTCAACCTTGGCTGCCCCGGCTACGAACCCAAAGAGAAGAAAGGTGCAAAATAAGCCCACTCAAATATGCTTAATCTGACAACTCACTACAAGTGAATGAGTATCAGACAAATAAAGACACAAAATAAGAAGAAAGGCAATGAAGAAAACTGAATACACCCCGAAGCACAAGTGGCGCATCGAATGCACCGAAGAAAAACTGAGGCTCATGGCCTCGATGGTGGAGGACATCACGCGCTTCATCGGAGGTCAGCCACAACTCATGAACTGCCTTACGATGTTCGACAACGGCAACGAAATAGGCGAGTTCATGCTTGCCAACGTGCGCCCGATGATGAACCTCGGCTGCGACTGCGACTGCGTAGGCTGGAACGGACGCAACACAACCAACAAATACGTCCGCCGCGAAGTTGCGCAAGGCTACGCCGCCTACAAGTCAATCCTCGCAGCCCTTGCCAACGAATACGACTGGAACAACGTCCACTCCGGCACACCGCTCACCTGCGAAGAAGGAGGTGAACTGATGGCCGTCCGCCCCGTCGACGAAACCGAACCCGAAGCCGTCGACTATTGGACAGCCACCGACCCCGACGGCAGGCAACTCACATTCCTCTCCAAGCCCGCGCGCCGTCAGTGGGCCAACGGATGGTCTTGGGGGCCCTCAGAGGGCGGCACGTTCATAGGCGAAGAAGGAACAAAAGCCCTGATGGAAATGCTCGGACTCCCTAAGCTGACTTGGGAGGACGAGCCGTATAAGTTTACCGTGTTAAAGCCTGAGAGAAAATGAGAATAACTGAATTTAAAATCGAATACGTTGATTTCATCCCTCCGGTCGAGGATATGAAAGAGGGAGTGCTGTATATCAGCAGGCCTTACAAAACAACCTCGCATCTTTGCGCCTGCGGCTGTGGCAATGAAGTCGTATTGCCGTTTGGGCGCAGAGATGGAATGTTTTGGACTCTGACCGAAAGGCTGTCAGGCGTTACCATGCGCCCCTCTGTCGGCAGCTTCAATCTGCCGTGTAAATCGCATTATTATATCACCGACAATAAAGTTGAATGGTTATGACACAACCCGACTACGACCAGAAGAAGCGCGAGTGCTTTGTCAAATTCTGCAAGGACAACGGAATTGACCAGGAAGTGAACATCAGCATTTTTGACGCTTTCGACCAAATCTTCGACCGCGCCTACGCCCTCGGCAGAGAGAAAGAGACAATCACGCAGGTGGAAATTGAAAGTCATTCAGTAGAATATGCTACGGATGTAAACAATGCCCGTCTAAGCGCATGTCCTGAAGCAATACGCCCTCAGCTTTATCCCGAATATGAAATGGACGATTTAGCAAACGCTTTTGAAGCCGGTGCCAACTTCGCCCTCGGCAAGCAGTTCGGAAATTCCGAACAAGTGGATGCGGAGGAAGAGGAAATACTAACGGTGAGCCGTAAGCGAGTGCAGGAAATGTATGCCGCCAACGAGCGGATAAAAGCCGATTTCCCCGACAAGGAAACCGCTCATATATCTAATCATATCAATCACACACTTAAGCACCTTTTCGGCTTCAAGTGCCTGCCGGATAATATTGCAACCTCAGCGCCTAATGTTGATAGCTCCCATGACAATATTGATAGCTTATCTCAAGATCCACCCGAAAATTGCAATAGCGAAAATCATATCTCAACTGACGATAGTAAACCTGCCGAGCCGACCGATTTTGGTAGAGAAGTTAACTTCCCTACCAAAAACAATCCCACAATTTATCTCAAGAAATCAAAAAATTGCGATAATCGTCTCCAGATTGCAGCAATGGCGATGCAGGGAATACTGAGCAATATAGACTTGTTCAAAAATGTGTTAGAGACAGGAACGGAAACATTGAGCGGAGATGGCATTTCATACCGTGCTGTGGCAAAGGCTTCACTCTTGTTTGCCGACGCGCTTATTGCCGAAGAAAGGAGCTGAGAGATGAAGCAGATTCTCTACATTGACCTTTTCTGCGGAGCCGGTGGCACCTCTACAGGAGTCAACAGCGCAAGGCTCGACGGTGAGCCATGCGCCGAAGTCATAGCCTGCGTCAATCACGACGCCAAAGCGATAGCCTCTCATGCTGCAAACCATCCAGACGCATTGCATTTCACTGAGGACATCCGAACATTGGAATTATCCCCTCTGACAGCCCATCTTGCCCGATGCAAAGAAAAGAACCCCGATGCACTCGTCTCGCTGTGGGCCTCTCTGGAGTGCACCAATTTCAGCCGGGCAAAAGGAGGTCAGCCCCGCGACGCCGACAGCCGCACACTTGCCGAGCATCTGTTCCGCTATATCGAGGCTATCGACCCCGATTATATTCAGATCGAGAATGTCGAGGAATTCATGTCATGGGGATCTCTTGATGAAAACGGGCGCCCGCTGTCGAAAGACCGTGGCCGCAGCTACGTGCGTTGGGTCAACAAGATAAAACGTTATGGCTATGACTACGAGTATCGGATAATGAATGCAGCCGACTATGGCGCCTATACCTCCCGGAAACGCTTCTTCGGCATTTTTGCCAGGCGTGGTCTTCCGATTGTCTTCCCCGAACCCACTCATAGCAAAAACGGCGAACGCGGTTTGTTTGGAGAATTGGCAAAATGGAAAGCCGTGCGTGATGTCCTCGACTTCTCCGATGATGGAAATTCCATCTTCGGGCGCAAAAAGCCGTTGTCGGAATCCACCCTCGAGCGCATATATGCCGGCCTAATAAAATTTGTTGCCGGAGGCAAGAAAAATTTCCTTGTCAAATACAACTCGATGAACCAAAACGGAAAATATCTCGCGCCATCGCTCGACAGCCCATGTCCGACTGTAGCCACTCAAGGACGTCTCGCCCTGGCGTCAGTGTCATTCCTGTCAAAACAATTCGGAGGATCGCCGGAAGGAAAAACTATTTCTGTCGACGGCCCTGCCGGTGCACTGACTACCATCGACCACCATGCCTTTATATCCGTTCACTACGGCAATGGCTTCAATACATCCGTCGACAGCCCCGCCGCCGCTCTGACCACACATGACCGAATGGCAATCGTTCAGACTCAATTTATCGACATGCAGTATGGAAATAGCAAACCATCTTCTATTGACTCTGTTGCCGGAACTATTACCACCAATCCCAAACATCATCTCGTCACAGTGAAACCATGGATTATGGATACAAGCTATAACAACGTCGGCAGCTCTGTCGATGCTCCGTCGAGAGTCATAACCGCCAATCGCAAGCAGCACTATCTGATGAATCCGCAGTTCAACTCAGCCGGCGGCTCAGTCGACGATCCATGTTTTACGCTGATTGCGAAAATGGACAAACGCCCTCAATACCTCGTTACAACTGAGACTGGTCAGCTTGCCATCGAGATATATGCCGACGACAGCCCCATGACTGTAAAAATTAAAGAATTCATGGCGCTTTACAACATTATCGACATCAGAATGCGTATGTTAAAAGTCGGCGAACTACTGCTGATACAGGGCTTCCCGGAAGACTACGTCCTCATCGGCACTCAGGCCGACCAAAAGAAATTCATCGGCAATGCAGTTGAAGTGACCATAGCCCGTGCCTGGTGCGAAGCACTGTGTTCAGAAGTTGAAAAACACCTGAAAAACAGAGTCGCATAAATATTTAACCGTCTCATAATAACCAACTCATAACACCAACAAACAATGAAACAGACAACAACCGTTCTGACCGAGATCGTGGCGTTTCTTCTCGGTCGCAAATACTACGCCAACATTATTCACACGAGAGGCACGAGCAAATGTGAAGTGTCGAGTTTCATCTTCCGCAGTAAAAAAGAAGCCGATGAACATCGAGCCGCCCTTGACCACAACCTCTCCTACAAGTTTGTTGAAACCGTGTCGTTCCGTTCACGACATGACTATTCCAACTTAACAACATTCTCTCACTGATACATATTATCTTAGCATCATGCTTCATCCATCGTTTCTTCATATTAAATCAATTACTGAAACGCTTTGGCGTCGGCCAAAGAAACTTATCACATGGTGGCGCAATCGCCAATACTTCGTGATAATGGACGCGCGCGACAGCTCCGTCACATTTTCACGTCGTCTCTTTCGTCACATCAAACGCGTATATGGAGAGGCCGACATACAACCTAAGGTGTTTGTTTTCTATACTCCGGCTGCAAAGCGGTATGGCTTCGCTGTCAACGTGCCATTAGACAAGCCTACACAGTTAGCCGATATACAATACAACTCAAAGCATAAGTGCATCGGCTTTGAAAGCCTAAATCCCACTGTCGCAAAGATGCTGTATGATTATGGTATTGTTCGGTTTACGAAGCCCTGTAAACTCACTGTTACAACTCAAGTCACGCCGCAAGGTCGTGTCTATTTCCAAATCGAGAGGCCACATGAAAAGTTTACTCGGAATAACACGTCGTTCTGACGTTATCTTTCGCGCTGACGGTCATTTTGACTTGACGGCCCGTGTTGTGCGTGCGCTCAACATTTCCCCGGGTGATGTGGTGGATGTGTTGAGCGACGGCTGCGAGTATTATCTTTACGTCGCCTGCCAAGCTGAAGCTGCTGCCGGCGGCCACTACGAGGCGCAGGTGTATCCGTCTAAACCGAAGGGTAACGCTTTGCATTTCCGCGGCTGCTCCTCTCGACTGTGCCGGGCTATGCTGGCCGCCTGCAACGCCGGCAAAAAGGCGGCGCTCCCGTGCGGGACGGTAACGACCGACAGCCGCGGCCGTCTCATGCTGCCTATTATCGTTCGATTAAATCTCACTCAATAATGATAAAAGAAGTCATCTACAGCGGCTATGCTGCGCGCCCCTCCGACTATGAGTGCCCCGATGGGCAGCTCGCCGCCTCTCTCAATCTCATCTGCGAGGACGGCCACCTCAAGCCAATCCTCCCCCCAAAAAAGATTCTTACGCTCGCCACACCAAACGAGCGCATCCTCCTGACTCATTCAGTCCCGGGACAAGAAAACTATATCATTCTCCGAGAAGCAAGTGATAGCAAATCTTCGCTTTGGTGGCTTCATAAAGATCCTGATGTCGCCAACACGAGTTCAGCAGAGTATATAGATACCTATGACGACTTCAAAGATATTGCTATTGTAGGCAACACTATTGTTATTGCATCCGAAAAGGGGGTCAAATATGCTTTATGGAAGAACAATACTTATGTGGCGCTTCAGGATAGACCTCCCTTTATAGTTATCGATTTCGGCACTTATAAGATTGGGACTCTGAGCAATGCCGACACATTCGATATTCCCGCGAGGTGCGGAGCAAGCTGGAGCTCCGAGCAAGGTCAGGCTGAGAAAGGCGAATTGGCAGCATTTACGCAAATGGCCTATGGACTGCTATTATCTAAAGTAGTAAAGGATGTTACTTCGTTAGGCTATTTCTATATGCCGTTTTTCGTCCGATATGCCTATCGCCTTTATGACGGCACATATTCCTGGCACTCATCACCGATACTTATGCTGCCTACAATCTTGCCGCCCATTATAAAATATAGTGACGACGGATCAAACCCAACTGCCGACGAAACACTTAAGGCAACATTGCAACTTAAAGTCCCATATTTTGGCCTGACCTATCGAGTGTTGTCAAATGGTCTGGAAGAGCTTGCTGATTGGTCTGACCTTGTCACAGGTATCGATGTGTTTATTTCTGCGCCCATATATACTTACGATCAGTCGAAAGATTTGCCATGGCGTCCTGTTACTGACACAAGGTCTATTCTTGGTGACGTTACCAACGATTACGGCCCAACTGTGGCGGGCAGACCCGGCGTGACTTTGGCCGATGAAGTATTCGTTGGTCACTATGCTGAATCTATCGACGGGAAATATATAGACCGCACAATGAGGACGAGCGCAATCGATAATCCTGATTACCACCTTTGCCTTAACATACAGCCGCATCCCGATTTTCACCGCAACATAGAAGGTGTGCACACATTTTATAAGGTAGCCGAATTGGAAACCAAAAATCTTACGGCTATGACGGGGATGGCGCGCCTTAAATTAAGCAATGATGACCTGTCTACATTAGTCGCTCGTCCGACATTGACTGATGACTACCAATCGCATTGCCAAATTGCCGCCGGTTCCCTGTTTGCATTTAATTCCCGGCTTAACCTTGCGGGCGTCAAAATATCACCTGCAAAACCGTTTCCAATGCGCTCAATGATGCAGTTCGGCAATCCAGATGGAACAATCCCGAATGTTGTCCGCATAACAGTTTGGACGCGAATAAACGGAGTGGCTTGCCATGCGGTCTATACAGGAGAGAGCTCAGTTGCCTCGAACGTCTGGTTTTATCCGGCGGGGAATTTCCCGAGATACATCTTCTACCCCGACTCGTCTGCATATAAAATAGAATTCTACATTTCTGAAACGGAAAGGTATATCGTAAACCTAAAGCCGCACGACTTTCTGAACGGCGCTTATTGGTATTGCGGAAAGAAGGGAATGAGGAAAGAATCGATACCCTCAGAAAGCGTCGAAGCCGAGTCTACGGATTCAGCGACGTCAGTAAACGTCGGGGCAAAGGTTTATACTTCTGAGGTTAATAATCCATTCTTTTTCCCCGCCACGGGCATTGTTACCGTTGGAACCGGGCAAATTGTTGGTCTTGCGGCGGCAACTCAAGCCCTTTCACAAGGCCAGTTTGGGCAGTTTCCTCTATATGCTTTTGCTACAGACGGGGTATGGGCATTGGAAGTTTCAGCTTCAGGCAGCTTCGGTTCCCGACATCCGGCTTCAAGAGACGTGTGCGTCAATCATGATAGTATCACGCAGATTGACTCCGCAGTCCTCTTCGCGTCGGATCGCGGCATTATGATGCTTCAAGGGTCTAATGTTGTTTGCATCTCCGAGAGTATTGATGCGATCGCCCCAACTTCGCTTCTAGATATTCCTATGGGAGATAAGATTACGAAGTTGGCGGGCCTTAATACTTCTGATGTTGACGTAATATCCTTTCAAGATTTCTTGAAAGGCTGCCGTATGCTATATGATTATCCAAAACAGAGAATCATTGTCTACAATCCTGAGGAAACGTATGCATATGTTTATTCTTTACGCTCGCAATCATGGGGGATGATACAGAGTAGTATTTGTGACGCCCCTGCCTCTTATCCCGAACCGTTGGCAATAACTTCTGAAAAATTGCATACAGGATTACACAAAAACTACCTTGTAGATTTTTCGCAATCAGATGCCACTGACGCCACGGGCATTCTTCTGAGCCGCCCTCTCAAGCTCGACGCGCCCGACATCCTCAAGACTGTCGACACTGTCATCCAGCGCGGCAATTTCGCAAAGGGACATGTGAGCTCTGTCCTCTATGGCTCGCGTGACCTTGTCACGTGGTTCCCCGTCTGGTCGAGCAAAGACCACTACCTACGCGGCTTCCGCGGCTCGCCCTACAAGTATTTCCGTATAGCCGGCGTAGCTACTCTCGATCGTGAAGAGAGCATCTTCGGCGCGACGGTGCAGTTCGAGGCTCGGAAGACAAATCAGCTAAGATAACTCATCTTGGGTAAGATTAACTCTTTACAAACTAATGGCCGGTGCGCGTGATGCGTCCCGGCCATTCTATTAGAACATTGATTGACTGCGTCTCAGTGGTTTTCGTCGGCCCAACAATGCGCGTTTCATTCGCGCCATCAACAATTCAAGCCTCTCTTTCCAAAGAGACTGTCCGGCCGGATATGTTATTCCTAACCACTCCACCAGCACCCGGCATACAAAATAGTCGTGGATAAGTTCTTTCAATAGCAGCACCGTAGTGCGAGAAAATTGTTTAGGCAACGCTAATTCTATCTCGTATCGCTCCGTCACCACCAACTTATCGTCGAGTTTATCATCTTGTATGCAAGGTGTCTTGGTATAGGGGTATAGGCTTTCCACACATTCGGCGTGAGCGAGGTTCAGAACACGAGTAACAAGGTCTTCATTGCCCTCTTGTGCCACATCGAAGACTTGGTGTTTCAGATGTTCATCTTCCACTGGCATGATGTCTCCGGAAACAAACGTGTAATTCTCGATGTCGTATAATAGTTCCTCGCGCAGAAACACCAAGGTGTTCGACCACTTCGGCTCTTGCTCGCTGTCCTGACCGTAGCGATTGTAGCAACTGCCCACGTTATACACGTTTTGCTGCGTTCCGCCCCAAATGGCTGGATTTGTCGAGGGCCCGGCATACGCCGTCGCGCCCGCTGGGAATGTTGCGGCTGCAGCTTTGAGCCGGGCTGATTCGGCTTCTGCCTTTGCTCTCTGAGGCCGTTTGCGAGAGTAAAGCTTGCGCAATACGTCTTTCATCATGCTGCCGGCTTCTGTCATGTAGCCCTCGGCCTCGTCTTTGTCGGCAAGCCTGAACCAGCGGCCAACAATGGCCGATATAAAGTAGCCTTTCAATGCTACCTCCACGCTCTCATTTAAGACAGTGTCGTAGTTTCGTGGCACGAGTAGCACGACATTATAGTCATCGCTCGCCGAGCTTGCCGTCTCCAACATCTCCTTGAGCTGGTCATTGGCTACAGCAGCAGCCTCGTCCCAAAATCGCTGTAGGCTCTCCTGGTCTTCGTCGGTCATAAGGGTACGCTCATAGGCGTTCTCGTCGGCGTCAGTCAGTTTGTCGCCGGTATATCCTGAAATTTTGGCTACCTCATCCCAAACTTCGGATTTTTTGACTGATAATGTAATTGTGGGCATTGTTAGAAAGATAATATCGAAAACGTTAACCCCGCCCCTACGTAGGGCTGAAAGCCGCGAGGCCCGTAGCCGTAGCCCGCCGTTACTCCGAGGTGCCACCGCTTCGGGGCGTCGCGCTTATGCCGGGTTATGATTGTCGTCGGGGCGAATACTCTGATGCTGTCGAGCCGCGGGTCGAGCGGCCCGCTGACCCATGCCTCATAGGTGCTGTCGCTGTAATGTCGCTGTATCTGCGGCAGCTCTATGATAGCGCTGTCGCTACTTCGCGGCAGGACGCCCGCTCCTTCCCCGGCCTGAGATGTGTCGGCGGTGAGGCTGTCGTGCGGCGCTTTCACTACCCCTCCGCTGATTATCCGATAGCTCGGAATGGTATAGATGCGTTTGTCCAACGCGGCCTCCATCTGCGGCACAGGCCTTCTGTATTCTATCGTTTGCGTGCCCGTCACGCGCTCAACGGCGCCGTCGCCGTCGGTGGGGCCCGTGCCTCTTCGGCCGATAAAATAGCCGCTTAAAAACAGTGCCACGCCCGTCATGGCAAGCAGTATGGTTCCTTTGGTTTTCATTTCTTCGATATAGTGTTGATATATTCGGTGAGCGAGTCTACGTGAAGCTTCACTATGGCGCGCTTCCCCTCTTCCGAAAGAAGATAGTCGGTGTCCTCGCGATTATCCTGAAAGAGATTCTCGGTGAGAACGGCCGGGCAGTTGGTGTCGCGCGTCATCGCCAGCGACTGAACCCAGTAGCGCTCGGCCGGTATGCTGCGGTTCCCCGCAAGCCCCTGTGCGGCGGCGTTGTCGGTGAAGATGCGCGCGAGGCGGCGCGAGCTGTCGGAGGCGTTCTTGCTGACGAACACCGAGAAGCCGCGCGCGCTGTGCCATTTCCCGTCGGCTCCTGCGGCATTGTTGTGGATCGACACCAGAACTACGTTCTTGGCGCCGAGCTTGCGCGCCCAGGCGTTGGCGCGGCGCACGCGCTCGCCCAGCGCTACGTCGCTCTGCTCCGGGGTGAGCAATATGCAGTCATGGCCGCGCAGGGTGAGCTCGCGGCTGACGCGCTGCGCTATTTCTCGGCAGTAGCGGTATTCTCTGAGGCGCCCGTCGGGGCTGCATTTCCCGGGGGTCTCCGCTCCGTGGCCGTTGTCAATCAGTATTTTCATTGTCGTTGTCGGTTGATGTTGTTTCCTGATGGTTGTCTTCAAACTCGGGCGGCTCGGTGTAATGCCGCCCTTTGAGCTTGGCGTTGGGAGGGCGCCGGCCGCGCGGATCCTGACAGTCGCTCCACTCGCAGCGCCATTCGCGGTAGTGGTCGGCCCGGCGCTCCGCTATGCCCAGCCGTCGCTCGAGGTCGGCGGTGCGCGACTGCTCTTCGGTGAGCTTGTCGTTGACGCGGTTGGTCTCCTGTTCGGCATGGTAGAGCCGGTCTGAAAGCTCGCGATTGCGGTCGATATGTTTGTCGATGGCGGCGTTGGCCGCCGACAGGCGTTTGAGGAGGTTGTCGTTGAGCTCGTTGGCCTTGTCCATCGAGGCGTGAAGCTCGGTGATGCGCTTCTCGTCGAGGTCTTGCTCCTGTTGCTTGACCTCTATATTGTTCAGCCGCTTTTCGGTCTTGCGGTTGAACAGCCATTTGATGAACTCAAAGCCTCCCAACGCCCCGAGGATAAGGGCGAGGTTCTGCCACCATGTCATTGCTTGTTCCATTGCTGATGTTTCTCTCTCGTTACAAATTTAGCCCGCCGTCGGCTGCCGTCGTCTTTATCTTATGGCTCCTGCGGCTCTGCGGGTTTGACTTACTGCTGCTCGGCTTCTTCCGGGCGCGCGGTCAGGTTCTCGATGGCGCGGGCTTTGCACTGCTCGATATAGACGAGATAGTCGGCGTAGCCGTCGGCGGATTCTTTCTCGCGGGCAAACTGGATCTCCTGCCCGGTGGTGTAACGCTCGGCGATGAGGCGCTCGGTTTCAGCGCGATACTGTTCCCGGGTGTAGGCGGGAGTGTCGTCGGCGCTGAGTTCCTCGAAGCTTTCGGCGGTGTCGCCGGGGAGCGCGCCATGGAGTGTTCCGACGGCGCCTGTTGAAATGCGGCGCAGCTTCTTGCCGTCGCTGCTGCTCCATATTCCGTTGACTTTCTGTATCATGATTGAGAATTTAGAATTTAAAGTTTAAAATTGTCTTATGGTGTTGTGAATGATATGTTTTTTGCCGTTGCGGCGGTGAGGATCTGCTGCCACTGTGCGAGTTCTGCGGGTGTAAGCGCGGCAACAGCCGGGTTGGTGGTATCGCCTGTCAGCTTTGCGAAAGTGTCGGCATGGACTGTCACGGTGATCACGTCGGTGTGGGCTGTCGTGCGGTTCTCGACTAAGTAAGATATGCTGTCGGAAGATATAAGCGGGCTGTGGGCAAACGATATATTCCCATACAGCTTCTTTATTCTTACCGTCTCAAGCTCGAAACATTTGTAGAATGTTCCTCCCCAGGTATATACGTCTGAAACGTGTGATGGTGCTTCCATAACATTAATTATCTCCCTCAGCTTATAGCACTGTGCAAAAGCGTCTCGGTTGTTTGGTTGAAGCTTTACCTCCGACGAATAATATTGAGGAAGCCTTACAACCTCAAGGATGCTATTCAAACTAAACAGATTATTTATCTGAATCCAATAAGCTCCTGAGGATGGCGGCAGATTCGTTCTGAACTGTGCAAAACCATAGCCCATGACGTTAAGATCATCCATTGTAACACCATTCGATGTGTACCTGTAAATATCCATCGCCTGCTGATACGTAATGTCGGTAAGGCCGTTCAGCTCAAAATAGCCGGTGCTCTCGTTGTATTGCCCGACAACTTGCTTTGTGCGAGGGTCGATACACGCATTGTTCCAGCTGTCGATAAAGCTCTGTGGCGGCCGTGTCCATTTGGCATCCGCGGTCTCGATAGCCGACCTCTCCGCCGCAGTAACCTCTTTGAAGTCCGCGACAGTTTCATCTTCCAACAAAATCTTCTGTGTCCAGAACTGATGGAAATTCGTCGGCTTCGCCTGAGTGAAGGAATTACCCCCCCCCACATAAGCTACTGATTTGCCGTTAGTTAATATTTTTATTGAAATCATAATGTAGAATTTAGAGTTGAGAATTTTCAATTGCCAACCTGATCTCAGGCAGTTGCAAATGAGATATTTTTTGCGCAGGCAGCTTCGAGCACTGCGGCCCATGCGGCTTTCTCGTCATCGGTCAGAGCCGCCGCGGCCTCGTTGGTCATGTCGCCCGTGAGCTTCGCGAAGACGTCGGTATGGACGGTGACAACCACAGGGCTTTCCGCCGTGATCGCCGTCGACGCATTGTCAACGAGATACTGCATTGTGGCCAATGACAGCTTGCTGTTGGTCTTCAAATCCAGATGTTTATTTAATCCCGATGCACGGAATTCTTTTATATTGACAGAACCTCTTAAAAACCGTGCGCAACTTGATGCGTCCATGTTACTAATGTTGAACGTGCCCTCAATCTTTGTCAAATTTGAGCAATTTGAAATAAACCACGGTTGCTGTGAAATAACCTTAACATGACCTTTAGCCGATGCGTCAATAAATCGAATAGCCCTCAATTCATTCATTGACATAATGTCTACGTATGTATTGTAGTAATCTAGTGGAATCGGGAGCAGTGTCTTTATAGGGATGTTGACTAAAGAGATTATTTGGCATACGCTGAATCCGCTTGAATATTCCATTACAAGGATAGCCTCCTCATACGTCATCCATATTTCGTTGCCCATAAACGGATGCTCCGCGTCAGGAGCGTTCTCGGGGTCATACTTGCCGTAGACTGTGCCCGATACCTTCCACGCCGCGTCCCACTGGTCGATGAAAAGTCGCATCTTCGCCGAGTCGGTCAGATAGAGACCGTCGGTGGTGTTGGTCTCGCTCTCGATAACTACGTCGGTGGTGTCTTCGAGCTTGGTCTGCTTTGCGTTGAAAGCGCTCGCGAGAGTTTGGTCAGATGAGAAGCAGGCGTCTGTCGCCGTACCGTTGGAGTTTATCCATAAGACGTGTAGCTCCAGCGCCTCATCACCGTCGAAGTCGTAGACAACAGCGAGGGTATCGTAACTGCTCGAAGAGGTGCGACTGATAACCGTGCCCCGGAACGGGACGCCCATGTTCTCCCACTCGACGATGTCGCCGTTGCGTATCTTGTTATGGTCGGCCCCAGACCACGACAGAGTGCCATTGTCGACGGCGGTAAGCGTGATGGAGTGTGTGCGGCTTAGCTGTTCGATTTCGGAGCCGAAGAGCGGTTTGAGAGTGGTCGCAGTCTGCGACACTTTAACTCCGAGATAAAGGCGTCCATCGCATACGTAAAACTTATCAACGACGGCTGCGCTGTCTTCCGGTGTCTGATAGGGAGGATCGCCGACGATGTTTATCTCAAGAAACTTGTTGAACTGCGTCGACCAGACGCGTTTGCCGGCGAGCTCTTCCGGGATAGGGTCGTCGTCGGGGTCGGAGGTGAGGACTGCGGCGAACGATTCGACCTGCCCGCGGCGGTTCAGAACCGTCAGCGCTTCGGTGTTGACGCGAATATCTGTGGCATTGCTGGAGACATCGTTTTGCAGATTGTTGATGTCGTCGGCGTAGAGGTCGAGCCGATCAGAATTTGCCGTGGCAGCCGCGAGGGCTCTGTCGGCTGTCGACTGTGCGGCGGCGGCTTCAGCGGCAGCTGTCGAGGTGTCGACAATCTCATCGAGAATCCCGCCGACAAAATTCGGAGAAATAGAATTTTGGGCGACTCTCGTCTTGAGGTCGTTGATTTTAGCTTTTAGATTTGGAATAGCAGAAGGCATGATCTCATTATTGATAGGGTAAAGATATGTCGGTAGCGGGACGGACAAAAAGACAGTTACACGATGCCTTTTTTCCGGTAGTATTCAGTACTGTTACGGAAGTCGGCGGCATCGAGGTTGGCGAAGATGCTTCTGAACTCATCGCCGAGCGATTCGGCCATGAAGTCGCGTAGGTTCATGAACGACGAAAAGTATTTTGTGGAGAACCAGCGGCGGGGCTCACGTTTGTTCTCCCAGCCGTCGTTGTCGCGGCGGTGGGTGTTTCCGCGGGCAGTGTTGCGTCCGACGCCGAGATCCTGCCAGATGCCGTATTCGAGGAATCTCTGCGACAGCTCGACTTCATAGAAGCGGCCGTCGGCTCTGACCGGGAGCGAGATTACCGAGTCCAGCAGGCTGCCGGTGTCTTTAATTTCGAGATCCCGGAGGCGTTCAGTCCAGATTCTGATCATAGTTTCGTTCCAGGCGCTGACGAACTTACTGCGGGTTATCTGATTTCTGTCGTCCATTCTTCGGGGTTGTAAACGAGTGAGGTATAGGTATCGACAGCGATCTGAAAAAAAGCGCACGCGCCGCCGGTGTAGAAATATTTATCTATTTCAGTAAATGAGATCCGGCTGTCGAGGTAGATACTGTTTTCGGCGAGGCGCGTCTTTTCGAGGATGAGGGCCGACATAAACTGCCGGAACAGCTCGCGCATACGGTCGAGACAGCGCTGACGGGCTGCGGCGTCGTCGGCGCGGTGGCGCATAAAGAGGAACACGGTTTTAATGCGCCGGGTGTGTGGTGTGTTCTCGAGGTCGAGCGCCCCTGACGAAGTGTCGTTGACGGCAACGACAGCTTTTGCCGAGAGAGCTTTCGAAATCAGAGCGAGGAATCCCTCTAACGACGACACTTGCTCGAAAGCGAAGCCATTGTCGGCGGCGAAGCGGTTAGCTTCAGTGAGGCGGCGGAAGAATGCCGCAGCGTCCCAGTTGAAATTATTGTCGTTCATTTTGACGGGTATTTTCGATTTAGCTCTTCATATTCGCGGGCGAGGGCGTCAAGCTCGGTGTGCGCTCGGTGTGCGGGCATTGCGAGCACCTCCTTCTCTTTGGTAATGTCGCCTTTGGTGAGGGCGCGGATCTGGGAATCGATGTCGCGGCGGATGCGGTCGGGGCCGGGCGGCTCGGTGTCGGCTCCCTGAGGTGCGGGCCGGAAGAAATTCGGATAGCGGGCATTGCAGAGGTTTTTCAGCCCGGCCCACCAGTAGAAGACCGACAGGGCCTCATGATCGCGCAGAAAAATACTACGTTTGTCGTAGAGGATCTCCGCCATGCGGCGCAGGCATTCATTGTCGAACGACTGCTGATAGACTTGCCAGAGCGATTCGCAGGCGAGCCATGAGTCGAAAGAGAACGAGTCGTCGAGCTCGGCGTCGACAGCCTGAGCGCCGTCGATTGTGTCGAGGCGGACAGGGAGCTGCGGGAGTTCGCGCGTCCATTCGAGGGCGCGACAGGCTGCGGCCATGTCGGCGGCCGATACGATGAATTCGCGCTGTCCCTGCCTGAGCATCCAGTTTTCGCCGTAGGGGGTAACGAGTTCGAGGCCGTTCCACCGCATGAGGCAGAGCGTAGCGACCTGAGCTGAGGTCGAGGCGGCGAAATCGTCTTGCGACAGGAACGGGCGGCCGTCGTTGACGCGGTTGATCTTCGAGATCGTGCGCAGCAGGAAATCGAGCTGAGGCTGGGTAAGCTCCTGCCACGATGCCGGAGCGGTGAGATCTATCTTTTCCATCGCTTTTTCAGAAATAGAAACCTCCCTTGATGTCGTTTTTAAACTCGGCGGGGTGATCGAGCGGCCCCATTTCTTCGGTTCGGATTTCTTTATACTCGGGCCAGTAGTTGAGCTCGCAGAGGAACCGGCGCATATATTGCCATATAATCTCGTCGGCCCAGAGCAGATCGCGCTCCGGCGCGGTAACAGTGAGGCGGTATGACAGCAGGGCGATGTCGGCGGCGCGGATAGTTGCGACGAGCGGGTGGGAATCTGAGAGCTTGCCGGAGTGGAAATCGGAGCGCAGCCGCGACAGGAGATTGTTACCGATATATCTGTCGGCCATTTCGCTCTCGAACGTGAAGCAGTGAGAGAGCATCGCGGCGAAAGATAGGTTTTCGGTACCGTGTCTGCCGCTGATCAGGCGGAGGTCGGCGGGGGACGACATCATGCACTGGCAGTAGAAGCGGCCGCGGTCGGAAGCGCGCCACTGGGGATAAGTGCGGCAGATGTCGATAAGGAGCGAGATGTTGGCGTCGACCATGTCGTTGAGGCTCGCGATGAGGCGGTCGACGCGCTCCTTCGATGCGGGGGCGACGCTCTCGGTGTTGACGACGCCCATTCCGGAGGGTGTGATTATGAGGTCGAGCGAGGGGGCTGCGTCGGCGAAGGCGCGGAGGATAACGATTTTCAGGGCGAGCTGCTTGTGCTGCGGCGAGAGGAAATCGTCGGTGCCGGTATATTCGCGTTCAAGCCATAGCTGAGCGGATTCGATATAGGGTTCGAGCTTTTGGGCGAGAGGGGTTTCGTCGTCGACCTCGAGCATAACGTTGGGGATATACTTGCGGATTGTTACGGAGTCAGGTGTCGGCAGAGTCATTGTTGTTGGTGTTAACGGTTACTGTTTTGGCGTCGGAATGTTCGTCGAGAGTGGTGAGCTGAATGAAGGGGCAGACGGGGTGCACTCCTTTCCAGCCGTTGTATCGGATGATGATCTGATGGGGCATAAAGAGCAGATCGTGGTAGGGCTTCTGAAGGGCCTGGGCGATAGTGTAAAGCTCGCGCTTGTCGGATCCGGAGTTGTTTGTCTGAGATTTTCCCGGTACGGAGCCGACGAGGTTGGAGTGAACCCTCATGGTGAAGCAGACCATGTTGACGGCTTCGGCGATGTCCGATTCCCAGTCGCCGCCCTCTTTTGTCCTGGAGTCGATAGAGGTGACCGTGATGTCGGGTGACTCTCCTTTGCCGTCGAGGCTGTATGATTTTCCGGTGAAGAGGACAGAGCCGGTGTTCTCGTGGTTGGTGAGGAATTCGAGCATTTCGCGCTTTTTCGCATTCATGATCTTGCGTTGCTCTTCGGGGTCGGAGACCTTCCGGTCGCGGAACAGATTCTCCCAGTAGCGCGGCGATACTTCGATTACATATTTGATCGGGGCGGCGTTTTTGAGCTTCGAGAGCTTGGCCTCGCCTATGAGCCGCTTTATGTTATACCACGAGCCTTTGAAGAGGGCTGCGTAGTGAGGTATGGGATAGTAGGGGGAATCGACGCCGGGAAAGCGTGAGAGGATTGCGAACTTGCGTGTCTTGGTGGGCTTTCCGCCGCCGCGGCGTCCCATGCGCTGCTGGAGGTCGCGCCAGGGGGAGCGCGGGTCGAGCAGCTCTATCTCTTCGAAGGTGTCGCCGGGCTGGGTGTCGCGGAACTGGCCGTAGATTATTTTCGAGATACGGCCCGACTTGTCGGCCGGTGCGAAGCGGCAGTAGCAGGCCTGTTTGCGATGGAGCTCAACGATACGGTCGCCGGCGTCGTTTAGGATGATGACAGAGACTGCGAAGTTGAAGTGCTTGAGATCCTGACATACGCCGAGAAAATAGTCGGGCAGAGGGTTGTCGATGAGAAAATCTTCGACGTCGTCGGCGACGTCGCCGGTGGCGTCGGTGGTGCAGTAAGAAAGCCCGGCGCCGTAGCATACTTCGGCGTTGAAGAGCTGACAGGTGGCGAGCGTCTCGTCGGATTCGATGAGGTCGATTATCGAGTATGGCAACTGGTTGTCGCCGCCCCAGGAGACGTAGTCTTTGCCGTCGGGTGTCCGGCGGGTCTCATATTTGCCGCCATCGCGGAAAATGTCGGTGGTGCGGGTGACGAAGAGGACGCGGGCGTTGGACTGCGGGAGATCTTCTATTGAAAAAATATCCATTTTTTCAAAATTTAGAATTTAGAATTGAAAATTTAGAATTAGAGGAAGACTTCGAACTCGTTGATGGCGATGATGAGGACATCGTGGATTGTGCGTTTCAGGCCGTTGGCGAGGAACTTTATTGTTCGCAGGCCGGTATAGAAATCGTAGCGGAGCGAGACGACGTTGCGGGCCTCCATACGCTGTCCGTTTTTCTTGATATAGACCAGCGAGACGGGCTGGCCGGCATCGAGCAGGCGGCGGGCGTCGCCGATAAACATTGACTGATCCATGCGCTATTCGTATTCGGGGGTGAAGGTGGCGTCGAAGATGCGCACGACAGGGTGGAGGATTCCGTTGACCGAAGAGTCGAAGAGACGGGGTCGGCGGTCGGAGAAGCGCCAGGTGAATTTGACGGTGAAGAGCGATTCGTCGGAGGTTGAAGGCTCGCAGGTGAAGTCGTCGATGGTGACTTCGTAGTCGTTGCCTTCGAGTGTCATGCGGATGTCGGGCGAGGCGAGGAACTGCTCGTAGAGCGGTATCTCGGCCGCGGGAATGGCGGCCGACTGAACCTCATAGGAGCGCCGCGGCTCGCGGTTATACTTCCGGATGCGGCCGTTAACGACGGCGGTGTCGGTGTCGACTTCCGATTTGGTGGTGACGATGCCGGCGATGTCGATAGTTTCTTCGACGCTGAAGATATTGCAGAACGAGAAGCTGAGGTAGGCGGGTGCGTCGACGATATAGAACATTTTCTGTGAGCCGCCATATTCTATCGCGAACCACATTACATCGCGCAGTCGCGCCGCCGGAATTGTCGCGGTTGAGCCAGCGGCGGCGGTGATGATGTCGGGGACGCGGAAATAGGCAGTGTTCTTGCCGTCGAGGGTTTTCGATACCTCCTGAGTGACCACTGTGACGGCTCCGTCGGCCATGTTGTGGCCGACGGCACGGATGATGAATGGTGTAGCGCTGCCGTGATCGGCGGCGGCGATGGTGACGACGGAATCCTGATAGACGCGCTGGGAGCGCGATGCGAGGTAGAAAGCGGAGTCGGGATCGAACGCTTCGGGGAGGTGGTATTCGCAGTATAGGAACGTAATCTCGACGGAGAGGTCGCCGAAACAGACGGTGATAATGTCGGTGATCTTGTTTCGGCGCCGAAAATATTCTTCTACGAGCTCACCGACACCCGACAGCTCTACGCGGTCGCCGAACGAGTAGAGAGTGTTTTTGTAGAGCTGATCGACAGTGCCGTCGGGCCCGTTCTCGCAGATGAGCCTTACTTCGACGCTTGTGTCGGTGGTGTTGGCCGAGATGGAGTCGACAGCCGAGGTGAGGACTATGCCGGATTCGTCGTTGAAATTGATCTGAGTAACCATACGACAAAAATAAGCCGCGGGCGGGCGGCTTAAAAAGACAACAGGAGACCGCCTAAGATGGCGGTCTCCTGTCTAAAATGGCGGGATTGGTAAAATTAAGTGCGGCCGGAGGTCAAAAAATCGTTAAGTCGAACTTTGAGCTCGTTGACAGAGGTGTCAGGTTACTCGCGCTGGCGTAGGATCCAGCCGTAGACGGCGTCGTCGGCCTCGAAGTGGGCGCGGTATCCCTTTTCGGCGAGATAGTCGCAGAGCATATTCTCGTCGAAGTTACACATTCCTCCCGTTTCGTAAATCAGCTGCTGGGTGTCGACGAGAACGTCGGTGTCGGGGTTGAAGTCTTCAGCGGGCCGGTAGTTGGCGAGGTAGGCGTCGACAACGGCTTTCTGTCCGGCGGTTAATTGTCTCAGATCGTCCATGATTCGCCTCCTTTCTCTGCTGATTGTTCCATAGCGGCTGCCTCTTCGTCGGATAATTGGGTCGCGTCGAACGTAAGCACGAAGTTCCCTCTGCGGAAAATTGATCTGAACCAATTCTCGATGATTGATGCGCGCCGGGCGAAATCGGCGCTATCTTGTATGGGGCGGCAGGTTAATGTCTCGTAAGGAGTGCGGAGGCGGATAAATATTCTTGAAAACTTTTCTTTGCCGTTCAGGACGGCGTGCGGAGAACTTGCTTCACCGGCGCAGCCGATTCCTTCGGCAACGGGATCGATACGTTCACCCCCGGCGAGGTTGTAGACGCGGCCGGTGGCAGTGCCGGTGTAAGTTTTTGGACGGCTCATAGTGCGCCTCCTTTCTCTTCGTCGCGGCTGAAGCGGGCGAGGATGGCGCCGATCCATGGCATTGCGGCTAGTGCGCAGAGACCGACGAGGCGCTGTGCGCGGATGGTGTCGGCGATGGCGATGTCGATTGCGACGGCCGATAGGGTTAACACTGCGAGGATTGCCGCACAGGCTTTCTCGCTGAAGAGTAGGGCGGCTGCGCGCCTGACGAGGTTGATGACTTCGGGAGCAGCGCTTTGGCGTGCGTCCCGGCT
>OLNN01000801.1_pt1 | contig 30323 bp, 49 predicted proteins | sample 1672141 | NCBI WGS metagenome assembly OLNN01 (sample SAMEA3136652, study PRJEB25190) | human gut metagenome | biome: human gut; feature: human-associated habitat; material: faeces | place: Austria | collected 2013
ACCCCGAAAATAATGAATCAGAATTATAAACTTACATTGTATGCCGTTCAGGTATGCGGTCGTGCTGGGATCGAGGCGTGAAAGGTTTTGCGCTCAATCTGCTGAGAAGCTACATAGACATTTGCGAGTATTGCGATAACAACGGCCAACCAATTCCGGAACTCAATGAAGAAACATTATTAAACGGTGCGGACGACTGGAACGCCTATTGTTATGGAGGGGGCGCGCTGATCTACGACGGGGATATAGCAAAAAACCTCTGCACTCCCTCGGAGTTAAAACGCACCGACAACGGCAACAAAGCCCCCAACGATCGGGAGGGCTGGCAGGACGTGCAGGCCCGCGCGTATTTCCAGGCATATAGAATCTTAATATCTTGTATTTGCTAAACCCCGAAAGCCATGAAAACAAGAAAAGAGGCCGCCCGTGAATTATGGGCAATATATTGCGCCTACGAGGTGCGCCCCGTGAAACTTGCCACAATTTACCGCCGCATTTGGTTCGACGGGTCTAACTGGAGGCTGATAGGATACGCGCACGATTATACGGCATAATAACCCCGAAAATAATGAATCAGAATTATAAACTTACATTGTATGCCGTTCAGGTATACGGCGTGCGGCTCTCATAGGGAAAGGGCAAAAAATGGTAACCTTTATGACGAATTTAATTGCTACTATATCAGTGAGAAGAGGCGCGCCGCTCGATAGATTGGGCATTATTCATACTTAATATAATATACTCGAACCATGAAAAGCACTAACAATACCATAAAGGCCGCCGCGCTGGTGGTGCTCACGGCTTTATGCTGCTGGATCCTGTTCCGGAGCACGCTGCGGGTAGAATCGGTACACAGGACGGAGAGCGGGTACCTCGTCGAAGTTTCAGCACTCGGCGGGATGGAAATACACGAATGCAGTTTATAAACACAAAAAAACCAGAAGCTATGACACACGTTAATTTCACTACCTCGGGCGTTGCCCTTACCGACACCCAAGTAGCCCGCATCAGGGAAGAGATCGCAGTACGCCGATGCCTCGGCGTAAGTACGGCCCTCGGGAAGGCGTGATAACCATCCAAATACAGGAACAGGATTTGCGGATATGGATAAAAATCGAGTAAGGCAGCTACTCGCCCTGTGGGCGGTAGTGCTGGCAGGAATGGCCGCCTTTGCGGCGGTCGTCCTCCTGCACCTTCAGAACAACGCATTTTAACACACAGTATACGCCATGAAAAACAACATCGAAAACGGGATTTACCGACAATAGTTTACACTAAAAACCTAATAATATGGCAACGCTTTACAAAGAAGGAGTAGAGGGTAAATACAAATGGCTGACCCCTAAACAAGCCAAAAAATACGGCATTCCGCCGGAATACAAATTGATGGAGGAAACCGTATTGTCACACCTTGCAAAGATATTGCAAAAAACAGGAGCCAAGCCGTCGGCCGTGTATTCGCTTTTCACGGATGAAACAGGATGCAAAAGGATAACGGCCCTTTGTTTTGGCATCAAAGACGGCAAGGATTATATGTTTATATACCCAACCGACGGGGACAACGATAAAATTTCGTTACACAAACCCCTGCGACCTTTCCCCGGATTTAGTTTGATGCCATACGAAGAGAGGGAAAAGATTATGCCGCAGCCTATCACAAAGGATTCAAGCCCCGAAGATTTGGAGCGGTGGAGGGAATACAACCGCATCGAAGAGAGACGGCACGACGCCGAATTTGTCGAATATTTAAAAACCAAAAAACAATGAAATGGGTCGAAGCGGCCAAAGAAGGCCAGGATTATGTACTGAGCGCCGAACTGAAAGAAAAGCGCGACACTATCGAAGCGGAAGCAGCGGAGGTGCTGAAGAAATCGGGCGCCACGCCGTGCACACTCTACGGGATCGCCGACGGATCACCCGTCGTCTCGTCGGTAGAAATAGGGATCAAGGACGGGGAGGACTATATGTTGTTACATCCATGCGCGAGATGGTGGAAGGTAGCGGAATTCAAACTACTGAAGATGCTGCCCGTGTATCCCGAATGCGATGGCTATTCGGACGTCTGCAACGATGAACCCGCATGTATTACCAAGGATTCCACGGCGGAGGACGTGGAAGCCTGGCGGGCGTTCAACCAAAGACGCGCCGAAAGATATGAGCAGGCGCGGCAATTGGCGATAGCCAATTATAGGGTATACAACGAAGCGATGGCCCAAGTGTGCCCCGGGTTTAAGGGATCGGGGCCGGGTTACACGCAGACTTCATCGGTAATTCGTTCCGGCATACATTTCACGGCTCGATATTATAAGCATGAAGGGACTACCTTCTGCATGGAGTTGAAGCACGGGACAAAGGCCACCCCGGACGGGTTCAAACTGATTTCCGCAAACTACTACGGCAAGGAGGGGCACGAACGCCTAAGAAAGGAGATTGACTTCCTCGACGAGATCGACGCGGCGATAGAGGAGGGGGATATGTCGCAAGCGCATCAACTGGTAGGCGACTGGAGGAAGGAACTGGACGACTACCTCGCGTTAAACGAAAAAGAATGCGGTACTCATGATGACGGAGCGGGAGACGAAGCAGCAGTTGCAAAAACGAAGGAATGACGAGTTTGTACAAATACTCAGACGGTATGCCGATCAACACGACAGCGTAATATGCTGGCGAAACATAACTCCCTATTGCATTCGGGTTTACCAGCGCTTAAAATCATGGGGGAGTGTGTGGGAGCCGGGAGAACTGAAACCCAAACGCGCGCTGATCTATTCGGGTGCCCGCCGTCAAATACTGGACTTGTACCCCCTTGGCCTGAAATTCCATGCCCTTCGGTTCAACAGGCGCGGGATAATAAGGGGAAGATGGGAGGATAAAATTAACCAATTGCTAAATATGAGCATACAAGATGATAACACGAACGACCTATAAAACACGACAAGAGTGGTTGCATGCGCGCAACGACACCCCCGTTATCGGAAGTTCCGACGTTGGGACGATTATGGGGCTTAATCCCTATATGACGCCGTACCAGTACTGGCGCGTAAAGAAAATGGAGACCTTGGAGACCGCGGCCGAAGAGGATAACGACAGTATGATCCGCGGGCGCTTCAAGGAGGACGCGATTGCCCGCATGTTCGAGCAGGTGACCGGGGAAAAGATCGTCAAACGATCCGAGCAGATCGAGGTGTACCGCAATGACAAATACCCGCCCTACATGCAGGCAGCGCCCGACAGGGAGGTTTTCGCCGCGGGCAGGAGTACCCGGTATATCCTGGAGTGCAAGGACACGAAAATGCACCTGCCGGAACTGACGCCCGAGACGGTGCCGATGCTGTGGTACACGCAGATCATGTACCAAATGGGGATCATGGAGCGCGATGCGGCGTACATAGCCGCGGAGGAGGGAGGCAAGCGGCTCGTGTATGCGCTATTCGATTTCGACCGATCCAAATTCGCCTATATCGTGGAGTACTGCCTGGATTGGTTCGAAAGGTACATTTTGGGCGACGAAATACCCCCGGTGGAGACAGGCCAGGACGTTATACTGGCATGGCCTGTGTCGGAAGCCGCCCCGCGGGAAGCAGATGCGGAGATACGGGATATTATCGCGTGGGTGCGGGCGCAGCGGTCGAAGGTAGCCGCCATGCAGGCGGAGATCACCAAGGCAGAAGAGCGGGTTAAGGCGTATTTCATGCAGTACGACACCATAACCTACGACGGGCGACCGCTGGCTACATTCAAGACTGTAACAAGCCGCAGGCTGGATTCGAAGGCATTAAAGGCGGACAATCCGGACATATACGCCAAGTATGTAAAGGAGAGTACGACGCGGCAATTATTATTCAAATAACATGAAGACGAAGCGAGAAATAACAGCACGGGAATACGAGGAGGTAGCAAGCCGCCTCACGGACGCCATCAACGGGAATACATACTTCTCCGACAGCATCTCGGGCGAAGGCTGGCGTTTCACCCCCTCCGTTATGGTGTATTGGCACACCGATACACTGGGATCGGGAGAAAAGGAAACGCGGATGGAAAAACTGGTGTGGATATGGTGGGAGTTCCACACGTTCGACGCGGAGGGTGACGAGGTACTAAACGATTTCAAAACATCAACCTTAGAGCTTTTTTTAGGAATATGACAACCATAACAGACAAGAACGAACGCGCAATGCGCGAGGGGATGGTAGCCAAGACCGCCACCCCGAATTTGCAGGAGATGATCGCCCTGCTGGAGGACAAAAAAGGGGAGGTGCAGGCGCGCCTGCATGCGGTGCTCGGCGACAGGGCTCCGATATTCACGCAGGCCGTACGCAACCTGCTGGTGGCTCCCGAGAACAAAATGCTGCGGGAGTGCACGCCCAAATCCATCATGCGCTCGTGCATGGCCTGTGCAACAACGGGGCTTTCCCTCGATCCGGCATTCGGGCAGGCCGCCATCGTCCCCTTCACTGAGACTACGTACAAGAACGGGCAGCAGGTAGTCACCAAGAAGGCGGTGTTCATGCCGATGAAAAACGGGCTGGTGCAACTTGCCAACAATACCGGGATGATCCAGCGGTTGATGGCCGCTCCGGTGTATGAGGGGGACATAAAGTATCACGACCCTTTTACGGGCGATATGGAGTATAACCAGGAGCCGCACGAACGCACAAAACTGCTCGGATATGTAGCCTATCTTCGCTACATAAACGGCGGCGATCACTACCTGTACATGACGGTCGAAGAGCTGGAGGAGCACGGCAAGAAGTACAGCAAAAGCTACTACAACAAAAATGGTTTGTGGCAGAAAAACAAGCCTGCCATGTATGAAAAGACGGTCATCAAACGCATCTTGATGAAATGGGGTAGCATGGATGTAATGGCCAACTCGAAGCTTATCACAGCGCTAAAATACGACATGGCAACCCCCTCCTCGATGGATATGTCGCAGGCGACCCCCGAGTATGTCGACGGAGTGGACGACAATATTGCGGCCGTCGAAGAGCAGGAGGCCGTGGATGTGACTGACGAACCCGAAAAATAACAGAAAAAGATGAAGCCGAAGCAGAAAGAGACAGTAGTTACAATAGCCGAATACGCCCGCAGGTGCGGAATCACCTATCGGGGTGTGCAGATGCGCATTGCCAGCGGGCGAGTGAAAACAGTGAAATTCGGGGGCGTGGACTTCATAGATACGACAGTCTATCCTCCTATGCCCCGGCAAGACGTAAAAACTCATGAACGATGATATGAACACGGCGATGGAATGGTTCGTTGGCCTTGTCCTGTTCCCGCTACTGATGTTGTCGAACTTTATAGGATATGCGCTCGGCCTGCCTCCGCAGGCCGGGGGCGAATCCGAGGCTAAGGATTCGGATCCGACAGAAGCGGAAGCGCCGGAAATAAACGAGGAATTGCAGGCGGACGCAATACGAGCTCTCAACACTTTGGGCTTCCCCAAAGAAAGGGCAAAACAGGCCGTTTTAGAGGCTTTGAATGCCGATCCGGATGCAACCCTCGAAGAGATTGTAAAATGCGCCCTAAGGCGCCAAAAATAGGCAACATGAATGAATGCATATTTCATACGATTCCCGGAGTACAGGGGGGGGGTGAAGTTTAAGCCCATCGACGAGTTCCCGGGATATTGGATCGGAGAGGACGGAACGGTGGTGTCTACGCGGCGCGGAGACCCCCATGTGTTGAAGGTGGATTACAATGCCGACGGGTACGTAAGGGTGCGGTTATTCAACCGTTTAGGGAGGTACAACTACTTTGTTCACCGCCTTGTAGCTGAGGCTTTTATCCCAAAAAGGGAGGGGGACAAAATCGTGGATCACCTTGATACGAACGTCGAGAACAACAATGCCTCGAATCTGAGGTGGTGCCGGGACATGAAGGAGAACATGGCCAACCCGCTGAGTGTAGCCAAAAGACAGCGGGCGGCGGCAAACAGATGCAGCCGCGCAGCGAAGAGGAAAGCATACATGGAGGAGATCATGAGGCAGGCAATGACGGACACTCCGTCCTGATTTTTTTTGGAGAATGGAAAAGTTTGTTTATATTTGCGGTGTGAATGCTCGGGCAGGGGCAAAATGCGACTTACCGCTTTAGTAGATACCGGGCTGCCCCCCGGTATCGAACGAGCGGTTTTTTTTTATCCCCTTTTAATAATGAAGCTAAAGGACATACAAAACGGATGGATGAAAATACCAACCAAATGGTACCGAGAAACAAGCATTAAGGCTTGCCGGGAACACGCTATGCTTCAGTGGCTGGTTATGAACGCGAACATCACGGAATCGGAGTGGAACGGAATCACGATTAAACGCGGGCAAGTAGTAACAAGTCTATCTAAGTTGAGCGAAGGGGTGCAACAAAGTACTCAACAAACACGCGACACACTTAACAACATAGTCAGCAACAAAGAAGTAACAAAGATAGCAACAAAGACGTACACCATAATAACTATCTGTAACTTTGATGATTACGTCGGTTTAAATTTTTACGATAACAAAGAGGAGAACAAAGAAGCAACACAGTCAGCAACAACAGATAAGAGATATTGTAGAGAATAAAGACATAGAGATTACTTCTCGTACTGACGTACTCGAAGAAGCAGAGATAGTAACAGAGAGTATTAATAATCCTGGTAGAGACTATAAGCGCGCACGCGCGAGAAAAAAGCCAGAAACCCCGAATGAGGTTACATGGCGCGACAGCTTCGACGTATACCTGCAAGATTGCCGGGATGCATGGAAGCGATGGACGAACGACAGGGATTGGATGGACGAGCGAAAGCGTTTCAACCCGGGCGTCGACATTAGACTGACACTCGAAAAGGCCTGCAAGGAGTTTTGGGCCACGGAGGCCGGATGGCTGCACAAGAAAAAAGGCCGAAGCAAGACGATAGACTGGAAACGTATTTTCGAATTCGCAATATCACAAAAACAGAATAGGGTTTATGAAACAAAAGCAGGAAATAATCGCGGCACCGGAGGCCTTACCGACGAAGAACGCGCCATGTTCGAACGCATCGCATTCGGCACTACTCTATCCGGGAGAGGGGATGAGGACATGTAGGGCCATGTCCACGCCGATCAAATGCGCTCAGTCGGGAATGGAATCCTTGTCGGGGCTTCGGCGGATTCACGGAGACAAGCTCGTTATATCCTGCATGGCGCTATGGATCGACGACCTGCAATCGTTTCTCAACATATCCGCCAAGATGAGCAGGTTTCAAATCATCGAGACGTGTTCCATGATCCTGGAGGATTTCTACGCGCTAAACCTGGCAGACGTACGACTTGTGATGACGCGGGCCAAAAAAGGACAATACGGCGCATTATACGGGCGTCTCGACGGGCAGATAGTCTACCAGTGGTTCGCGGAATACTTCGACGAGCGGTGCGCAGAATGCGGCCGGACAGCAGACGCCGAGGCAAAGGTGAGGGATTCCCAGCTCGCGGCTATGTCGCCGGAGCAAAAAAAGAAGATTCTGGAATTATGGAGCAAACAAAAAAAATCACAAAAATGAAACAGGAGACAAAAGCAACCATCGCCTATTTGGCAGCAATCATTTTCGTTATCATCTGCATCGCATTGATGGCTGTGACCCCCGCGTATGGCCAAAATCAAACGGTGATAAAGGATTCCAAGGGGGAAGTGGTATACGTCAAAATCAAGACGGCCAGCGGGTACATTGTCAAGGACAAAAACGGCGTTCTGCTTTACACCGTGGTAGAGAACGACACGGAAAAGAGAGTTTACGACGCCTCCGGACGTCTAATTTCGGTAGAGAAAAAAGCGAAAAATTAACCTTTAACGAACGATAAAATGAAAGTCATAGTCACCTTTTCGGGTGGGAAAGACAGCTGCATGAGTTATTACGGATTATGCGAATGACCATGACGCACGCTTCACTTTTTTCGGGCATCGGCGGTTTCGACCTTGCGGCAGAGTGGGCCGGTTGGACAAACTCTTTCAACTGCGAAATCGATCCTTTCTGCCGCCGGATTTTAAAATATCATTTCCCTAATGCAGAACAGTATGCAGACATACGCACGACAGACTTTACTATTTGGCGAGGACGAATTGACGTCCTTACAGGCGGTTTCCCCTGCCAGCCGTTCTCGCTCGCAGGCAAGCGCAAAGGCACGGAGGACGAGCGTTACCTGTGGCCGGAAATGTTGCGGGTTATTCGGACTGCTCGACCTCGATGGGTCGTGGGCGAGAATGTTTTCGGAATTGTTAATTGGTCGGAAGGAATGGTCTTCGACGAGGTGTGCTCTGACTTGGAGGCGGCAGGATATGCGGTTCAACCGTACATTATACCGGCTTGCGGTGTCGGTGCTCCCCACCGAAGGGACAGATGCTGGTTTGTTGCCTACTGTGCAGACGCAGGGTTTGAAGCAATGCGTGAAAGGACGGACTGTGCCGATGCCGACAGGGTTGTTACCGACTCCTACGGTAAACGACGCAACGAACAGCTCGCTGCCGGAGTCGCAAGCGAGACGGAAAAGCGGGCTTGTCAAAGAGATCGTAAAACTTTCGCACGAACAACGTTTGAATCGTTCCCGTCTCAATCCCCTTTATGTTGCCGAGATGATGTCTTTCCCGATGGACTGGACGGTATTACCTTTCCTCGCTGGGTGCGGGAATCGATTAAAGCCTACGGAAACGCCATAGTTCCGCAGGTAGCATTACAGATTTTTGAAACGATAAATGAATACGAGAACCATGCGAAAAAGTATTGAATTAAAAAACTATAGAAGATGAAAGACCAAGTAACGAGCATCGAGCAGTCGAAGCGGCTGATCGATCTGGGAGTGCTGTCCGCGGCAATCCTCCTGCCCGTCGCCATCAGCTACTCGTTCGCGTGGTGGGGCTGGGTGCTTACGGTGGTCGGCATTCTCTTCGCCGGATGGATTTGCTACGGCATTTCGTGGCTGATCGAAGTGATTATCCCGCCTTATCCGGGCGCGTACTACTACACCTGCTTCGAGACCGAGGCGTACAACCATGAGGATGATCCGGACTACTTGAAGCGGCGCATACCGTTCTGGGGCTGGATTTCCTGCATCCCGAATCGAAAAGTTAAACACAAAAGATAACTAACCATGAAAACACTTTATCTCTGGGTTTCAGACAAAGGCTGGACACCCTTTCAGTACAATGAACTTTCTGAATTATCCTCCGAATTTGAGGCGCGCAATATCAAACTGGGCTACGGGTGCAAACTGGGCGACGGGTGCAAACTGGGCTACGGGTGCAAACTGGGCGACAGGTGCGAACTGGGCGACAGGTGCGAACTGGGCGACGGGTGCAATGTTCCGAAATCGCTATTTATCAGCGCATCTCGTCATACAGTATCCTATTGGGGTGAGGATGTTATTCAAATAGGCTGCAAACGCTACACCATTTCCGAGTGGCAGAAGCATTTCCGAAAAATTGGCAAGGCCGAAGGCTATAGTCCCGAGCAGATGGAGGAATACAAAGGGTATATAGACCTGATCGCTGCAATGCACAAGACGTGGGCGTTACACTAAAACATCCTAACCATGAAAAGCGAAAAAGCAAGGGAATTTATCGACGGGTGCATAAACAACCTTACAGTTGATATGCCTGACCACGTTGAAAGGCGGTTGAGATTGGCAATGACCCACACAGCCGAGCTTGCCGAGCAGGAAGCCGAGGAGCGGATGCGACGGAAAGCAGTGGAGGCATTTGATGACATGTGGATCAACGGCGATGAACGACGAGAACGACCGCGAGCAGTGGTTTATCGCGGAGGAAGCGAAGGCATGGGTAAACCAAGGGCTGTATGCACCCATTGGGAGCTTCGAAAAATGCTTGCTGGAGCATCGGGTCGGTATCCCCGCCCGTAAGGCCACGGTTGAGGAGATTATCGAACATTTCAAAAAGAGGGAGAAATGATACGAGCAAGATTCTATATCAAATTCAAAGATTGCGGTAACGATTATCGGCCAGTTAAATGGCCGATCAAGTATCCGTATTGGTGTACGGGCGAAAGCGTCGACGCTTTCGTTATTGTCGCCTATGCCGAAAATGTCGAGCAAATAAAGGGGCTATGGCCGGAGGCTTATATGATCGAATGCGAGGAAGTGAATGAAATAACCTTCACTACAAGATTCCCAAAACCGAAGTGGTACAATTCGAGTTCGAATTGTTGAAATATCGAGATTCTCGCAAAATCAAGATAAAATGCAGAAAAATGAGAACCTTACAGTATTCGAAGCTGTAGCAGCCGATGCCGTATCATACGCTGATGCCGTCCTTGAAGAGCTGGACAAGAAAAAATAGAGCGGATCGGGATTGTATGATAAAATAATTTACTATATTTACTGCATGGAAATTATTTTGTCGAAAATAGGGATGCTGCTCGAACGCCACTTTGGCGTATCGCTGGAGGAGATACAGGCACCCTGTCGGCGCCAAAGGGTTACGGACGCCCGAACGGTATTCATCCATATCATGTACTCCCACAAGCTCATGAACGGGGTGAAGCTGTCCAACTACCTGAACTGCACGAGCCGGAATTCATACTACCATATCCGCAAGTTTGAGGATATGAAGGAGATAAAGGCGTACAGCAAAATAATATCGAAGTTTGAACACGAGGCGAAATTGGAGATTGAATCATGGCGGGAATCTTATATGCCGAAATAGACCTGAAAAAGATACCTGTTGACGTGATAGAAGAGTTTGTTCGCAATAACGGAGAGTTGGGAGCCAAGGTTAAACTTTGCATCGCGCCGCTCAAAAAAATAGACAAATTCGGGCACACGCATACCGTATATCTTTACCAGCCCAAACCGGAAGTAGGGGAGCGAGGCAAACCTACCTTTATAGGAAATGGGAGAATGCTGCGACCGTCGTACAGATGGCAGGATGATGCCAAGCAAAACCCCGAACCCGATAATGAACCATAAAGCCATGAAACACTTGGTGTATCTGCGTTCCGGCAAAGTGGCCGAGGTCGACGCCCTCCGTTTCCAGTGTGTTGACCATAAGAACCAAATATACAAATTTTACGACAAGGTGGATGAGTATGCGCTAAACGAACAGGTCGTTTTCATCGCAAACAATCCGGACGCCATAAAACCCATAATACACAAACAGAAAGATGAAAAATCAGACTTCTATTCTGAATGAGCTGTTGGCCACCCTCGAAGTAGCCTACTCGAACGCCAAAGGGCGTCATTGGATGGTATACGGCACGCCCTTCCGATCCCTGCACCTGCTGCTGGACGATACTGCGGCCACGCTCCGGAAAGGCGCCGACAAGATGGCCGAGACCATCCGCGTGCTGGATGGCATTCCGCTGCATACGATGACGCAGTTCGTGGATTCGTCTCAGATCGAGGAGGCGCTTACGATCCCCGATGCTCTGACCATCGCGCGCGAAATGCGGGACGACCTAAACGAAATCGTCGCAATGGTGCATGGAGGGGTTGATGCAAAAGTGTTCGACCCTACCACCGAGAACGACGTGCTGAATATCACGAGCGAGATTCGGCACTGGATTCTGTTTTTCGACGGAATCATATCCAACTGGACGCCCGCTATACCGAGAATACCTGAATTTTAACTTTATATAAAATGGACAACAAACTGAAAATCGGGTTGATAGCTGCTGCGGCAGCCGTGGTAGCCATCATTGTGTTCAACTTCCTGCCGGGCAGCATTCGAAGCGCCGGAACCATCGGATTCCTCGCGGGGGTAGTATCGGGATGGTTTTTACGCTCGTGGTACGGCACCATCGTCGACAAAGAGATCGACGCATAGGAGATGAACAGGCTAACATCGGCCATAATCGGGGCAATCATAGCTATGATCGCACTTTATAGCCTGCGGTCATGGCTTTGCTTCACCCCATCGAAACCGGAGATCGAATTCCGCATCGACACGGTGGTCATAAGGGAATACATAAGAGACACCGTATTTCAAACGGAAGTACACCAAATTTCGAAGATCGACACTGTATTAGTACATCTGCCCGGCGACACGGTTAAAGTGGCTGTAACGCTTCCTTTCGAGCTAAAGACATTCCAGACCGAAAATTATCGGGCCACGGTGTCCGGGTATAAGCCCATGCTCGAAAGTATAGACCTGTTCGTGCCAACCAAGATCATAACGCAGACCCACCACACCACGACGATCATGCCGCCTACATGGGAAGGGGGGATAGTAGTGGCCGCGCAGGTTGCCCCCGGATGGAACAATCAGTTTATGGGCGCGCGCGTGCGATACAACAAGGGGCGGTTCAGCATCGAGGGAACCGTAGGGTACAACCCCTTCGATGACGCCCCGTACGGAGAGGTGCGCGGAGGGTTTAATATTTGGAGGAAATGAAGCTGAGGGCGTCGAAAAAGCTGACAAAACCGAAGAACGAAAGATTCGAAGATCGGCCGAAGGTAACATGCAAGTCCTGCAAACACCTGTCAGCCCAGGAGAATATGCACCATATCTGCCCCAAGACGGGCATGATGACGCATATAAACACCGAAAAGATTTGCATATACCATGAACAGCAAAGTGTCAATACAGGTCAAGCCGCTGACGGTAAATAGGGCATACAAAGGGCGCCGATTCAAAACCAGCGAGCATGATGCCTTCCGCGCAGAATGCCTCTTAAAACTCCCGGACATAGAATTGCCGTCTCCTCCGTTCGAGGTGTGGTATGAGTTCGGATTCTCCAACACTCAGTGCGACTACGACAACGCGGTAAAACCGTTCCAGGATGCGCTGCAAGAAAGGTATCAATTCAACGACAAATTAATCTACAAAGCGCATATACGCAAGTACATAGTACCCAAGGGATGTGAGTTTATATCATTCAATATCAAATCATTAGCAGACACAACATGGGAACAACAAAACGAGTAGTATTCTCCTCGTCGCTCTTGAAAGAGTGCAAGGACATGGTAGCTTCATCGGTCATCGACCTGCTCGAATCCATAGCCGAGAAGAGCGACAACCCGAAGGTGACCATCACCTCCACGTGGCGCAACCCTTATCGGCAGGCGATGGCCATGTACAACAACCTGGTCGCCGGAAAGCGCATCCGCTACCGGGAACCCGGCAGAAAGGTGACCGCACTGTTCGACGACTGCCAGGATCAGGGCATGGACAAAGAGGAGACCATCGACGAGATGTCCAAACTTATCAGTCGGCTTAGCGAAAAGGGCGAACGGGTGTCCAAGCACTGTGTGAGCGCTGAGGAGTATCGCAAGGTGAATGTGCTGGACGTGAGTATGACTATGGAGAAACCCGTGGAGTTCTTGGTCGCAGCACTCGACGAGCCGCGCGTCATCAAAGTGATTTCGCCCGTATCTATTCCCGGCAAAAACCCCAAGTTTTCGTATGACCTGAGCGAGCCTGCGTTCCACCTCGAAATAAAAGCATAGTCATGAACAGTGCGTGCGGACTCTTCTTTGTGGCCGGGATTATTATGCTGGTGTTCGGGATCGCCGGGCGAGGAATAGACCCGCCAAACAAAAACAGGCGCCGATAGGGTGCCTGTTCTTTTATGCCTACTCAACGCTGCCCCCGGGGGAGCCTCCTGTGTTGAGTTTGGTAGTGTCGACAGCCTGATCCGCGATTTTGGGCGTCGTGACACACAGGTCTTGTAGCTTTTCGGTGGCGACGGAAGATGTTGCGAGTTTATCCGTCGTCACAGCCCCGTCAGCGATGGCTGCGGTGCCTACGCATCCATCCGCAAGCTTCGACGCCACGATTGTATTTTTTTGAATGATGTCGCCGGATACAGCGCCCACGGCCAGTTGCGATGTGCCTACAGCAGAGGGTTTGATCTTAGCCGAAGTCACGGCATTGTCGGCCAGCTTGGCTGTGGTGATCGACCCGTCGGGAATTTCAGGAGACCCCCCCCCGCCGGAATAGAGACCCGATCCGATGCCCGGGAAATCATCGCCAATAGGGGATTCAAACCCTTCGTTGAGGAGTCGCAAAACGTCGGCGGGAGTGTAGGCCGACGGGTTGTCGGAGATGACTGTCTCGTTGATTTCGAAGTCGAGGTAGTCCGCAGTAAGCAGGGTGTTGCCACCTTCCGGAAGCGCTGGCTCGATGATGATTCGGCGCCCCATGTCTACCCGCGGGTTGGCCGGGCGGGCAATAAAGGTCGCGGGCATTTTTACTTCGTTCACGAAAATGTAGGGGTAATCGTATTTGTGCCCCATGATTGTAATCTTCATATCGTATTTTTTTTGTTATTGCCCCGTCGGCGGGAGCCTGTGGGGGCGGTTTCAATATCAATACCTACTTCATCCTTCATCTTCTTTCCCACGTATTTTTGAAGGGATCGGAACACCGGAGCGTCGGATATTTCCACGGCATTCTCCAAATACGACCACATTTCGATGCCGCATACCATGCCCGAGAAGAGCTTGGCCAGGTGTAAGTTCATGAAGTCGAGGATTTGAGTGTCTATAAGATGGCACATGCCGATCCCAACGACAATGCACGTGAGTTTGATGACTGTTTTCCATGCCTTGTCGCTGGAGAAATACCAGTCCTTATGCTGCCGAGCCGCCCTCTTGCGCCCGGCCAGTATACCCATCACGAAGTCTATCATGACGAATATCAAAGCGCATAGCACCAGCGGCGTCACGGGAGCGAACAACGACAGCAGGCTTCCCACCACAGCCATGATCCATTTCAATAAGGTGTCCATTATCCTATTCTCTTTGATAATTACCGTCGCCCGAAACCCAGTAAAATACGCGGCCGTCGTACACAAATATTTCGGCATACATACCGCTAACGGTGCTGGAAATGTTGATAGTACCTACCACTACCCCGACGTTTGACAGTCTTATATCCACGACAGCATTCTCTGAAAAGGTGTGTTCTATGAATATTCGAACAGGTGTGCCGGGCAATTGTTGCACAGGCATGACGGCATTTACATGTATGCTGCCAATGTTGCCGATTTTGATGATATTTAATTTGTAATTAGATAGCATCGCATGGGGAACCACGGGAGTCGGTTCCAGGTAAAGTACTCCCGGAGCGGTCATTTTACTCTCCGGAATAGAACCGTCTTCTATTTTTATCCCGGATATGGCGCCCTCTGCGAGCTTGTCGCCCGTAACTGATCCGTCCTTAATGGCGAGAGTATTAACCGAGTTTACTTGCAATGCTCGTGTCGATACCGACGCGGTGCCATATTGTGCCTCGTTGATAGAACCATTCTCCAGCTTTTGATTTGCGATGATGCTTTTGTTGGCGATCTCCTCGTTCGTGATCGTTTCAGCTACGATCTGAGCCGCGGTGATCGTCGCATCGGCAATCTTCTCAGCAGTGATTGCTTTGTCAGCAATCTGCGTTCCGGTGATGGTCTTATTACTGAGCTTTGAGCCGGGAATAGACCTATTGGCCATTTTGTCTCCGGTGATCTGTCCATCCTGGATGTTGCCGTTCTTGATTGCCTGCGTGCCGATCTGCAAGTAACCAACCGCCCCATCTGCGATCTTTGCCGCCGTGACAGCGCCGTTTGCGAGCTTTGGCGTCGTCACTGCGCCATCGGCCAGCATAGCCGCTGTTACGGAACCGTCGGATAGCACGCCCACCTTCCATGATGCGAGGTTAGTCGCCGTGGCCTGCCCTATGAGGGTGCCAATGCCCGATGCCGACGCATTGTCCGCAGCATTCACGACATAATCCTGATATGTATAGCGCGTCGTGCCATCTTCATACACGCGCTGTTCGTCCTGTATGGTGTTGGCATAAAGATACTGGCCTATTTTAGCGGTATTGGTAGGAAGGTAGTAAGCCTGCCCTTGGTAGCAGATGATACCTTCGCCGATATTCGTCCCGGTGTTGTTGTTCGCCGTGGCGAATCCCGCAATGATGGAGATGGGCGTTTTGGTGGATCGGAGGAGCGAGTTGATGGCGCTCCAGAGGTTTTGCAAATCCTGCATCTGCACGGGGTTGCCAGTGCCCGATACGACGTTGATATTTTTTATTCCTGCCATATTATTGAGTTTTTATAGTATACTTGATGTAAAAGGGGAAGAGCGTGTTGACGTCTGCGATAAACTGGTTGTATGCCTCTGAGTTGTTGTACAGGGCAGCCGGGATCGCAATGATGGGCTGCTCCGTGATGGTGCCTCCCTGTCCAAGGTATACCTTCGGGGTGGGAGTGTCATACAGGTATACGGGAGGATTTGGCGAATCATACCACATAGATTGCCATATGCTCGCGCCGCTCGGGGTGATGGATATTCGCCCCCACTCCCCGTACCAGTATCGCAATACGCCTTCGATCTGCCCGTATGTAGGTGTGCACGCCGCCATCATGTACCACTTGGAGCGCACCATGTAGTAGTTGTACAGATAGTCGTGCAGCACCATGAGCAACGACAGGCAGTAGCGGTATATTATCGTTGTCCAAAACGGCTGCTCCGTGTAGCTGTGGTCGCGCCGCACCGAGTAATTTGGCCGGAGCAACTGCAACACCAGCTTCGGGATGTCAATATATCGGAAACGCATCATATAGCCTCGAATATTGTAATGTTCTTGGTGAAATCGTACAGATTGGGGTCGAAGTTGAAGTAGCCGGGGTTAAGCACTATTTTGCCGTCCGTAGGCGTCGTTACACCCTCGTTCTGGGATACCGTGACATCGGAGAAGTATGCGTCCTTGACGCCCGTAAGCCCCGAGAGGTATATTTCTATGTCGTTGATATACAGAATATTTGACGTGCGCCGTTGCATCTGCAAGTCATGCAGGCCCGTGTTGACACTGGACTTGATGGTGTCGAGGTTGTACGACTTGTCGAAGCGGATGTACAGCTTGCTGGCCGATAGCACGGCCGGGGGGTTGGATGCGGCCTGGATTTGCGCGCCTACGCCCCAGAAATTGCGGTAGTAGGCGCCGAAGGCGTTAAGCTGGTCTTGCGTCAGGGATACGACGTTGTTGTTGGCGTCGGACGTCGCGACGTTGATGTAGTACAGCCCTTCATCGGTAGCGCCTATCGAAGCCTGCTTTATAATCTGCTTCGTGGCATCTATGGTCGCATAGCCCAGCTCTTGCGTCGCTTCGTTCACCACGACTACCTGATCGCCCTGCTGATAGGCGTATGCCTTCTCGACATACCATGCCTCACTCGTCACGCGCGCGATCTTCGCGGCCGCGGCTATCGTCTGTTCGCTGCGCAGGATTTCAAGCCGCACAATGTCAAGCACGGTGCCTACCACCTCCGCGATCTTGCGCAGGATGCCCGCGTTGCTGGTGTTCATCGCCGGGATCGTCCGTTGGATGTTATCCCATATGGTATTTATAAGTGACATATCGGTTATTGTTTAATTATTGAGGGGTAGTTGTAATAGTCGAGGTTTGTATTCGGCCACTCCGCGGGGGGATCCGACAGGGGCTCCAACACTCCGTTAACGGGCATCTGTTTGTGCGACGACCACCAATAGCCCGCCTTGGTGGGATCATCACTCCGAGGCCGCATGTTCTGCGGCAGATACTCCTGTGTGCAGGATGCCTTCATAGCCGCATCTACCACGAACGACGCGGGATCGCCTCCGTTCCACAGCATCAACGCCTGTGCTTCTGTCAGGTATGTATTGAAGTTGCGGAAGTGGTAGATTTCGCCCTTCAACAAGATCGGATCATTTTGGCCGTATGTGCCAAGGTCGATGTATTTTTGTATCCCATTACGACCCAATTTGAACGTCCCCGAAATCTTGATCCCGTTTAAAAAGATGTAGCCTAAATTTTCCTGTAAAGCATAGCGGAGTACCACGTGATAAGTCGTGTTTGGCTTGCAGGGATATACCATTGAGAAATCGTTGGTTGAGAAATGAAATTCGCGGGCAATAATTGTGAGCCTTGGAAGTGCCATATTATCCGCCATGCTGAATACGCACTGCTCATGATGGATGTCGTCTCCGGTTTTGAAGTAGCACTCCAGCGTCCCGTCGTCGAGCGACCGTGTGGATATGCGCTGTCCCCTGAAGGCGCCATTGGCGGTATAGGCGCCCTTGAAGTCGTAAGTGGGTTTGTAGATCGGCTCGCGGCCTATCTTGGGATTATCATTGACCACCAGGTCATAACCCCCGGCAGACTTGCGAAGGAGCGGCGGAGTAGAGATGTCGGGCGGCATCTGCTTGGCGCTGTCGAGCCACATGGCGGGCTTCGAGCTGTCCTCCTCAGAGGGTATGAGGTTCTGAGGTATGTACTCAGCTACACAGGACAGCTTCAAGGCCGGGGGCACAATATAGTCCTGCGGGCGCACTCCGTTTTGGAGTGCCGTCATTTCCTCCTCTGTGAGTGCGCGGTCGAACCAGCGGGCGCATATCACCTCCCCCATAAAATCAACCGCCGGACGATTATTACCACCAAATCCACCAAGAAATAGATATGAAGAAGCATAACTAACCCAATTTTTATTTTGGGAGTTTACCAGATTGTTGTTGATATATGCATAGACCTTGGCTCCGTTGCTAATGAATACGACGCTGTATAAATAGTCCCAAGAAACAGGATATAAATATATAACCGCCCGATTGTTGTATAACGCAAGATTGATGATGCCATTTGAGGGGTTGTTGATGTCGATGCGAGGGAAATTTAATGACCCCGACGTGTCAAGTATTACCCGAGACGCAGATTCAGGGTTGGGGATGTATTTGTACTTGGGAGGCGTGCGGAATAAACACTGCACGGTATATGGGCTGTTGTAGAACGTGTCGCGCAAAAAGGTGCGGTTCCTCCTCATCATCGCCCCCATAGCCTCGGGCGCAAGCGCCGATATGAGGGCGCGTCCTCCTTCGACCGTAGCTTTGAAGAGACGCGAGATTTCCGCCTCCACCTCTTCCTTCACGTCCATCGAGGAGTTGAAGGGAGGCCGCTGCAAGGTTTGGAGGTTGTATATGTCGATCCCCTCGACGTCGAGAATCTGATTTGTCCTCAGCGCCGGAGTGTAGGATTCCATAAAGTTCTTGGCGGGAGGCTCCTGGCGGTACTGCATGGCCTTCCAGTCCGCGGGCGGGATATTCGTGGGCGTGTTTTTCTCCAATATCGGGTCTATGCCCGCGAGAGAGCCGGACACGTTGAATGCCACGTCCTGGATGGTGTCTCCCTGTTTTACTGTGTACGTCTTTGCCATGTCTACTCCTTGTATCGTGCATGTATGTCCGCGGTCACAACTCCCGAGGCTGTCTCCTCAAAGATATTCACGCGGGCAATGAGGGCTCCGTCGTCGTATATTTGCTTTTCAGCCGTGGCCTCGACCTTACCCCACGCCCATTTGGGCAGCAGGGGATAGAAGTCCTCGAATCCGACCCCGAACTGGGGCTTCGTAAGACTTGCCGCCGACTTGGAAAATATCAGCGTGGCGTTCTGCTGGCTGCACAAAGACACCAACTCGACGTCCCCGTTGGATATAACTATGTCGTTGACCTGAAAGTCGAATTTTGCGTCTGTCATTGCGTTATCTTGGTATTTTCGTAGTCTCCTTTGTTGAACTGGGAGGGGGCGGTCATGGGGGTGGCCGGAGGCGACGCACCTTGGGCGCCGTGGGTGTGCGTATTGAATACCGTGCACATATTCCCTACCTGCGTCACTAAGTTGTTGAGCGCCGTGGTGACGCCATCTACCAGCACAAGCCCCCCGTTCTCCCCGCCATCCATTTCAATTTTATCGGCAGTGAAAGATATTTTATTTTTTTCAATCCGCCAAGAAGAGGTGCCGCGGATTATTTCCACGGCGTCCTTATCGAAAGAAATAGTGCTTTCTCCCTCCTCTTCGGTACCCGCGACGTTCGATACGACCATCTTGTCGATCTTCGTGGCTTTTATGAGCACCGGAACCTCGGAGTAACCCTCTATGAACCCCAGCACCACAAGAGAATTCACGGAGGGTATAATATAGAGGCTGTTGCCCCCGTTTGGGAAAATGTTTAGACTTATGTCGCTGAATATCCTATCATTATCCACAACAGCCTCTAAGGTTTTGGCATCCTCGTCTATAGCCGACACGGTGGCTATGACGAGCGACACCCTCTTCCCGTCATTCATCTTTGTTCCGAATTCCGCTCCCAAACGGGCGCATTCGTCGTCGAAAGTGCCGGATGTTTTCATAATATAAACATTTCGTTGGTTACTGTCAGGGTTTGGATGAACCCGTCGGAAGTGTCGCAGCTCAAATTCCTGCCTATCACGTAGTAGTTTCCCGTAAGCTCCGGGAGCATGGTGTCCGTGTACTCCACAAAGTCGAACATATTAACCTGCGGATAGAGCACGGTTTTTATGGTTCCCTTGTTGCGCGTTCCCTTCAACCGGGCCATTATGTTCTTGGCCGTCTGTTCGGTCAGCGATACCGTATTGGCCGGGACAAAATATCGGTGTGCCTCGCCTTGGGAATCGCCGTATTCGTAGGTGTACTTTGTACCGTCGGCCATGAGGGCGTTTACCACCACTTTGTAGTTCTCGAACAGCCCGTCGGTAGGCACTATGTCGCGGCCGATGACATTGGTGTTCGTGGCCAGTGTCACCGTGCGCTTGAATTTGTCCCTCACGCCAATACCGAAATACACCTTCCCCTGGGTGTTCACAGTGCCGTACAGCGTAAACATATTCATGAGCTTCGACAGGGCCTCGAACGGCGATATGAGCTTGAAGGTCTGCAACGCGAACTCCACATCCGCACTATCCGATGAATCGAAAGACAGAGCCGGGAAGTCCGCCGGGTTGTCGAACCCCTGTGCCTTGCGGTAGTCCTCGAATGCCTTGTTCGAGATGGGGCATAGATAGTCCACCATGTCCTTTAGCTTCGTGCGCGACACCCAGTCCCGATTTATAGTACCGAACCGCAGGATGAAAGAGTAGTCCTCGCATACGATCTTCGACGGGAATCCCCCGATGACCTGCCGGATGAAGCCGCTGAAAATGCGCAGTCTCTCGAACTGCTGCCCCAACTGAGCATTGTTGTAGAACCAGCCGTCGATGTCTATGCGGGCGCCGGGCTTGATGTTTATGCCCTCCAAGGCCGCCCTTATGCGCTGTGCCGGAGGCAATCCCTGCCGGAACCCGATGGCATACACCGGGAGGGTCATGGTGCAGCTTCCCGAGAGGGAATCCCGCTCCTCGGTAATGTCTACTGAGGCGAATCGGCCGATGCTCTTCCCCTCGATAAACACCTCGTTTCCTACTCTGAACAAATTACCTTTCATCACCTACCGCCCCCCCCGCGGGATTGGTCGTATTTACCGTCTCCTGCGTAAATACGATGGCATTTTCATCCATGTTTATTTGGTGGAGCGTCATGCTGACGTCCACGATGGTAGACCCCGGATTGGGGGTATATTTGAACCTCTTCATGTACACCCACTCCAGTCCGAGGTCGTTGTTGAGGACTTTGTTCTCGATCTTGAAAACATCCTGCCCCTGCCACAAACTCCGAAGAGCCACGCCGAGGTCGGCGATAGCCATGGCCGCGGGATCGGTGTTGTCGAGCCCCTGGTCGGCATATGCCTCATAGGACAAGGCGTCGAGCATGGAAAGGTTCGAGGCCGAGGCGTCCGTGTCGACGCGAGACAAGTTGCGTTCAATGCGCAGACGCACCGTTACGACCATCGGTTTGTAGTTGAGAACCTGGAGGATTTCTGCCCCGTCGACGAGCTGGGAGGTAGAATCGTTCTTTTCCCCTTCCACTTCGTAGGTGAGGTTGATAGGGAGGAAATAATCCCCGCAGCGAAATACATATTCTCGCTGTATATCCTGGCGATCTACCGATTGTATGGCCGTTTTGTAGTCGCCGGACTGCTTTAGGGCGTCCGCCATCCCGGTATACTGAGGATCGGAGGTCTTGGCCTTGCCGCGGAACTGAACGATCTGACGCCAGAATCCTACCTCCGCCAGGGTTATTTTCAACCCCGCCTGATATGCTTTTTCTACGGCGCTTATGCCATCCGTCACGGCCTTGTACGCCGGGATTTGTCCCAAGGACGGGAGGTCGTTAGGAGTGTCGTTGGGGGTTGTGTTTGCGGTATATTGATCTTTAGCCATTGAGCGTGCGTGTTGAGTTGTTGAAGGCTATTTGCAGTCCTCGAATTGTCACCTCTTCGATCTGTTTGGATATGGTCTGCATGATGCTTTCCGGCGTGGCATTGGTGTTTATTTGGGTCGGCATCTGCACGATAGGAGCGTTGAAGTTGATGATGAGGGACTTGGATCCCTTGGTCAGATCTTCGATCTTCTTGGTGTCCTTCCCGCTGGCGCCGCCGCCTTCGCCGTAAATCTTCGTCACCCGGTTGAAATTCTCGTTGATCTCCCGGTCGTTGAGCGCAGGATTGGTACGGAAGGTTACAGGTTGAGTGGATAGTTCTCCTTTGGTTACAGTGGTAACGTCTCTCGAATTACCTGTTTTTAGGAAATTAAAGAGACTGAATCCATTGTTTGCTTCGTACGGGGTGTAATTATACTTCAGCAATCCCGTAGCATACTGGGGCTGCCCGTTTTCGGCAGGAAGATGCCCCGGATACTCTTCCAGTCCTTCCCGCACCTTGGGCGTAAAGGTAGTGGTGAAGTTTTTAAGCAGGATGTCGCGCGCGTCTTTCAGATTCGCGGCGCGGTTCTCCTCGGTGCCTTCGTCCAAACCCCACGCCTTGCGGGCAGCCGGAGTAGAAAGGTATTCCTCGACATACCTCTTTCCCAGCTCCTCGGACAGATATGTCGCGGCTTTGCGTCTCTCCGTGTATTCCGACTGCTTGGCCGATTTCTCGTACCTCAAGTCCCAGCGGCTCTTGTCGCCCCAGCTCCACGGATTGAAGAGACCGATGAAGTCGGAGAGATTGAGAATCCAGTCCGACAGGGTGGTAAGTGCGCTTACGGCATCCTCGACGCCATCCACGAATTCATCGAAGATATGGTCGAACATATTGGGATCGAACGAGTTGTACCATACGTCCAGGCGCGCTGATATGCGGTCGAACATATTCTCTCCAGCCCGGCCGACGCTCTCCCATAGTTTGTCCATCCCCGCGAGGTTGATCCAAAAATTCTCCTTGGCGAGGGCGATCTGTCCGCGCGCCGCGGCGGCCGACGGGGGTTGGAGCTCCGTATCGAGCCTGTGCAGGGCGCGCAGCATGTTGGCGCGATCCTGGAGATAGTTGTAGGGGCTCGTCCCTGTCACGCCGCGTCTCTGCATGGCCTCGTTGGCGTATCTGTTGAGGATGGGGGCGGCGTGGATCAACTCTCGCACGTCTCGCATGTTGGGTTTTTCGGCAGCCAACAACTGCTGCATGTTTAGACCCACGATGTCATAGGGTCGGCCACCGATCTGGGCGACTTTACCCACCTGCCGCGCGATCTGCGTGGCTATGGCCGTGCCGATCTGAGTGCCTCCGATTTCGAAGCCCGACACGGTGTTTATCATGGAGAGCATGCCTGCGCGAGAATAGCCGTATTCGGCCGCCATGCGCGTGGCATCAGACAGCGCCGAGGTGTAGCCCGATCCCAACCCCCTGCGTGCCATATCCATCTGCATGCGGTTGGATATGGCGTCCGTCATGGACGAGCTGTTCAAGGTTTTGGACAGCACGGCATACAGCCCTCCGCCGATGAGCTTAGGAAGAGCGTACGCCACGGCTCCAGTACCGAGAACGCCCGCACCCATCAGGAGTGCGGGGTTGCTCTTTATCACTGCGGCGGCGGAATCGAACACCGCCCCGACCAAGTTCCCGGCGTTTCGCATCCACCCGCTCGGAGTGAAGGAATTGCGCACTAACTGTTCGCGGAAGCGCCGGATGGAACCGAACGCCCGGTTGGCATCGGACATGAAATCCTCGCGCGTATGTCGGTTGCCGAATCGGCGCGACACGTCATACATAGAGGACATGCGCTCGTGCCATCCGTGCCGCAGGTTCGGATAGTTGGCCACACCACCTCCGCCACCGCCTCCGCCTCGGCCATTCCGGGACATGCGGTTGGTCTTGCGCTCCAGTTGGTCACTCAGTGCGTTGGCACGAGTAAGACGTTCGATGACGTCTCCCCCAAGGTTGAGGCGTATGGTGTATGTTGCCATTATTTTTTAGATTTAAAGGGCGCCATGTCTATGATGTCGACAAGGTGAAGCGCAAGTGTATATAACTTGTCTATATCATTGATGCTTAGCCTTTTCTCCATGTCAGAGTAAGGCTCATGGAAGTATCTGGAGACGACGGCCTTCTTGATAAGCAGAGGGTCGTCCTTCGCATACTCCTCTATTTTTTGCCGGACGGATTCTTCGGGAGCGCCTTCAAGAACTCCCAAGTCCCGAAAAAACGGCGGAAGTCCTCGCTGACAGGTTCCGACTGAAAGATTTCCACGCAGGCGAGAGCGTCGCCGAGCAAATCTTCGCGCACCTTGTCGTCGACGCAGCAGGCTTTGATGAAGTCCATGGCCAGGCCAATCACTCCCTTCTGCTCCGATTCCTCGCGCGACAGGATCGACATGGATAGCTTCGAGTGCTCGATGTTGCGGCGCTGTAAACGCCAAAAGGCGATATTTTGGTTCTTTTTCTCCTCCTCGATCATATGACCTTCTTTGTTGAAGGAGGGGACGAAATACGAGGCCGTGACGGTGTATTGGAGGTCAAGGCGCTCCGTTTCTTGTATTTGCGACATAATTTTTGGGTTTTAAAGACGGGCGGGTCTTGGGGTGCCCGCCCGTCCTGGTTTACACAATAGTTTGGATGGGTGCGACCGAGCGCTGTACGGCACGGGCACGGATGTTGATGGACGAAAGCGTCTCCGCGTCGTTTCGGTTAGTGTCCGAGCTCGACTGTTCGCACTTGCACCCTAACAGGGATTCCGAGACGGTCTTTGGCGTCGCGCTGTTGCGCAGCGACATGGTTTTCGTCAGCGTGAAGGGCGGCAGTTGGAGCATGGACGCATAGGGCGTCTGCCCGGCCGGAAGAGCGCCGTTGATCGCATCGAGGATGGTGTGCTGCTCCCCGGTCTGGTGCGACAGAGTGGCCGCATACTGAGCGTTGAGCTGCACCAGGTCGATAGGGTCTGTTTCCCCGATAGCGAATATGTCCTGCACTGTCTGCGAGTACTGCAAGTTGAGCGAGGTACCCGTGCCGATCTTGATTGCTGGAAGCCCCTCGAAAGTAAGGTAGATTTGGACGTCCTTCGAGGGCACTACATAAGGATTAGGCATGGCGTTTAGTTTAACGTAGTTACAAAGAAAGTTTCGATATATGCCTCGCGGAGCGGGCTAAGGGGAAGTACCTCCACGGTAACCTGGATAGCCTTGGACATATTGTAGTTGCCGTCTTTGGCGGCGAAATCTACATTGATGGCCTGTGCTTCTCCGCGGTTGATACGGGGTGTCAGTTCTGTTTCGTCGAGCTGAGCCAGCGTTCCGGACTTGAATCCCGCGTCGATCGCTCCGGTGGAAGCATCCGTCGGGATGTTCTCCTGGAGCAACTTGACAAAGAATCTCTCCACGCTGTCACACACGGCATTGCCCACGCGGACAAACGAAATTTCCGAAAGAGCCATCTCCGAATCGTTGCATGTGGCGCCGTCGTTGTAGTATACGCCTGCCAGTTGCGGACGCACGCGGGTGAAGAGGTATTGGTTCTTACCCAGGAGGTTGCACTTCGCAGGCACAAGCTTCGATACCGGAGTGTTGATATCTTGCGGGTCGGCGCTGGCCGTGACATCCACAAAATAGTCGATGTCGCCTGCTGCCCCGGCAGTGGTCACGGCACCGGGAGACGTCGCCAGCGACAGGCTCGACAGCATTCCGAGAGTTCGGCCTACGGATGCCGACATGCCGGGCTTCGAAGTTGTAACCTGATAGGCCACACGGGGTGCCTTGAGCGTTGCGAGATTCTCCAGCTTACTCAGGTCGGTGGTGAGGATGGTCTTGCCTGTCGGAACGCAAACAACGCCGTCGAAGATGCCGACCATGCGGATCGACTGCTGGAACAGGTTGTTGAGTACGGTTTGCAGGTTGCCAATGAGGGTCTTGTGGGTAGCCGGGAGTTTCCCCTCGGTCGTCCCTGAGAAATCCTGGAACGTGGGAAGCGGCGATGCGAAGGATATCATGCGCGGACGCAGGTCGAAGTTCGACGCCGTAGTACCGCTGATGATGGATTCCAGCTTGGCCGAAATAAATGTCTCGTATTCGGCCTGAGCATACCCCACGACCCACACGCGAGAGCCGCTACCTGCCTTGGCGTAATACTCCTCCACCTGGAACAGGAGCATGGCTCCGGTTCCCGAGGTCACACCCATCGCCGTAAGGTCGGCAACGGAGGTAATGAGGTAGGCGGTATCGAGCGCGAATTTCGCACTTTCGGTTCCCGAGGAGGCCATTGCCGGGGCGACGATCATGCCAATACCATCGCTGGGCGTGGTGTTGCCCAGCCTGGTGTCGCCTAAAGTTGTATAAATATCTACTACTGCCATATTTGCGTAGGTTTTGTTATTTTGCGAGTTCTGCACCGACTGCGGCCTTCTGCTCGTCGGAAAGGGCGTTGTACGCCTCCAGGGTCTTGGAGTACCCGGCGCTGTGGTGCAGCTTCGGGTTCACGGTTGCCCGGATGGCATCCCGAACCTTGGCATACTCCACGCCTTCGATCAGCGCCTCTGTTGCGGCTTCCTCCTCCTGTTTCTCAGGAGCGGGGGTCTTGCCTTCGAGCAGGGCTTCTGCCTCGGCATCGGACATGACGGGCTTGTTGCGTTCCTTCTCGGCCTCTGCCAGGGAGTTCTTGGCTGCCTGACGGCGTGCCCGGAACTGGTTCTCGAGCATCTCCTCGAACTCCGCGGTGTCCTTGGGCGGATTGGATTTGTCGACGCGGGCATAGCGGAGCTCCTGGACGAGTTCTCCGTTCAGGTGCGCCAGCTTCTCGCGGGACTGGCAGCGTGTCTGCGCCTGCGATTCGTTGACGTAGATGTTGCCGTCCTCAGTGACGTACAGGGTGCCGTAGATTTGGAGCTGCTTTACGAGCTCGATGAAAAACTTGCGGGTGAATGTTGCGATCTGAATCATAATTTAAAGGGGGAATTAAATTGTTGATATTGATTTTTTTTTGGAATACCAGCCCGACAACATGCCGGGCTGGTTTTTTCTGTGTGTGTTGCGTTACGCTCCGGCGGCTGCCGTCGGGCGATACAGAACGATGCCTGCTGCGCTGCTTCGGAGAGTTCCGGCACCCGTCGAAATATCCATCGACACTTTCCAACCGTAGTTGTTCGGGTCGGACACCATATGGATGTTCGTGTTGCCGATTGCCACAACGACCTCCTCGGGGATAAATCCGAGGCCGATGTCGTAGACCGTTGCGGCCAGCACGGGCTTCACATGAGTGGTGTCGATAGCTCCGGTTGCGAAGGTGACGGGCTTGTCGAAATAAGTCTCCGCATCCACGACCGTAGAAGTTGCAGTGTTGTAGGCAGCGATGACCGAGCGAGCCATGACGTCGAATCCCGAGTAAGTGAAGCCTTCGGGACGGGCGTTCGACAACTGCTGCGTCAGAATGCTCTGAACCTTGTCGGTCTGCACCAGCGACGTGTAGTAGGGCTCTGCGAACACAGCCACACCGTTCCCTCGGCGGAAGTTGAGGTTGCGGGCGATGAAGCGACCCTGTGCGGCGAGCAGGTCATTGAGGGTCATGCCGAGCAGCTTGCCAGCGGCGGCCGAGTTGATCGGGAATCGATTTGACGAATTGAACTCTGCGCCGGACATTGTAAGGTGATTAGCTGCGGGAACTGCCTCGGCGATGGTCTGGAGCCAGTAGTTGTGGATGCACATGGACATTTTGGCCATGGCGTCCAACTGGCCCGTTGCGCGGTCGTTGTAGGCCAGGACGTCGGAGTTCGCGGGCTGCCATACAATAGGCTGCATGGAGAACACTTTGCGCTCCAACCCCCGCGGCAGGTCGTCGTATAGGTAGTTGGGCGCATTCAGCGGCGCGCGATCTCCGAAGTAGACATCCGGGTTGACGGCGCTCTCCACCCAGATGATGCCTTCCTTGTCGCGCACCGACAGGCGGCGTACACGGTCAGCCCACGTGTTGGGCGGGAAGAGCTGGCGAACGAACAGCGAGAGCCACGAAATTTTTGCCAGGTCGGCATTCTGCACGAACTGACCCGACTTTTCGCCCGAGGCGAGACCCTGGATCGTATCGACGACACTCTCACGGCGTCCGTCGTTGATCTGGAAGGTCATGTTCTGCACGGTGGCCATGAAATAGGGGTCGCAGAGCATAGATGCGGACAACTCCTGAATTGATTCTCGAACGTCGGCGTCCTGTGCGGCCGACAAGCTCACCTCGGCAACGCCGTCGGCAGTGCCCGAGGAGGCGGACAGACCCATGATTGCCTGAATCTTCGGCATATTTTCAGGGTCGTCGATGTACTTGAAAAAGGGTTTTACCATTGTTTTGGTTTTTGTGATTGTTTTGTCGTTGAATACTCGCGCATCCTCCGCAGCGGAGAGCGCCGTGGGTTTGGCTGCCTCGGCTTTGGTTTCCTTGGCGTCGGCTATGGCCGCGTCTGTGGCTGCGGCAAGGGCTTCGGTAACGGCCTCTGCGGCCAGGGCGCTCGCCCTCTCTTCGCGGGCTTCGCGGCGGTCTTTGTCGGCCTCCTTCTTGTCCTTTTCGGCCATCTTGTCGTCGCGCTCGGCGTCCTTTTCGCGCCGTTTTGCTTCGGCATCATCGTCCTTTTCGCGTTCATAGCGCGCAGCGCGGCGATCCTCGCGGGCATCACGCTGATCCTGCCCGGCATCCGCGTCGTCCTGGTTGGCGTCGCGGTCTATTTCATCCGCACGGCGAAGCCTCTTTCGGGGTGCCAGTCCGATAAGTTCCAGGAATTTAGACATGGCGCTCAGCGACACGCGGTCGTCGAAAGCCTGCTCCGTCCCGGTTTCGGAGACTTTTTTCTCTTCCTCGTTTTTCATCTTGTTCTCAAATTGGTTTATGATGTCTGTTTGGTATGCCGACAGGCTCTCGATCTGTTCGATCTCTATGCTGTCCGGCACGAATGATACTGCCGACAACCCAACGTTATCCTCTCCCCGTATCGCCACTGCATCGGGATTGGACGGTATGTTGACAAGGGAAATCTCCCACACCTCGAAAAATGTAGTGTATTTCCTGCCATTGCGCTCGACGATCCGCGCCCTACCGAATATAGACACTCCGTTGAGTATTCCGGCTTCGTAATCTCTTTTTGCGGCCTGTGCGAGTTCGGAGGAGCCAAACACCAGCTTTCCGATCCACCTGCCTTTTTCCAAATGAATATCTTCGACGCGCCCGATGGGCTGGCCGAAATGTTCTCCCGTATCTTTGTTGCGCAGCAGGATAGGGTTTTTGAGGTACCTGCTCCAGTCGATAGTGGAGTTGAGCACCACGAAACCCTTGCTGTTGAGCGCCTCGTTCGAGAGTATTTGATATGTCGCTTTTGTCATGTCCGGTTTATGAATTAGTGTTTCTGACGGTATCGCACAGACACTTCATCTCTATCGCATCACACAGGAACGAATCCTGTTCACAGGTGCTGTTGTCGATGAAGTTGGCCACGTATATGAGCCGCGTGTTATGCACGGGGAGCTCTGCCATCTCGCGCTTCATAGCCAGCGTTTGATAGGTCTCGGTTTCCTTGTAAAGGAGCGTAAAGCCGTATTTCTGCCTCAGTTCGGTAAAAAAGTCCAGCGGCACCCATTCGCCCGCAGAATTCTTTATCACCCCCCGCGAACACGCGGCCATATAGAGCATGACCTTGTATGCCAGGTTCATCTGATCGTACTGATGGTCGTCGTCCGGCGACGCGGCCTGGTTTTCGAACGGAGTTATCACCGACAACTGCACGATGTACTGATTGTAGATCATGCCTCCGATGAACTCCCCGGTGTCACGCTCGGTTCCCTTCACGCTTACGGCTATGGCCGGGAGATCGGTGTTCACCGTCCCCTCTCCGTTGTCGTTTGCGAGAACTATACTGACATTATTTTCGTCCACGAGCTCCGAAGCCCGCAGTGCCGTAACTATTGCTTTGCAAATTTCACCGCTCATAATTTCAGTATAGGACGTTACGAATGTAGTGCAAAGGAAAATATTTCGCAAATAAAATTTTTTCTACACCAGTTTTGCGATCTCTCGGGAGTATAGCCGGAGCGTATTGAGCTCGGTTCTTTGGCCAACGCCCATAAAGGGTCGGGCGACGGGATTGGTTCCGAGCCGCACGGGCGTCGAGGACGAGGGTCGCGTACGGAAAGGGTTACCTCCGGTACGGGCGCCTTTCCCCGTGTTCTGGAGTTCCGCATAGGGCGCCGCGGTCCGCAGCCCGGCGAACCCCC
>OLNN01000802.1_pt1 | contig 30296 bp, 22 predicted proteins | sample 1672141 | NCBI WGS metagenome assembly OLNN01 (sample SAMEA3136652, study PRJEB25190) | human gut metagenome | biome: human gut; feature: human-associated habitat; material: faeces | place: Austria | collected 2013
CGGGCAACATCGACTACTGCGGGGCCTGGTACATGAAGGCCGCGAGGTTCACGCAAGGGAAGCGCACGCGCTGCGCCCTGGTCTCGACCAACTCGATATGTCAGGGCGAGCAGGTCGCCAACCTCTGGAAACCCCTGCACGACCTGGGTATCCACATCGACTTCGCGCACAACACGTTCAGGTGGGACAACGAGGCTGCGGACAAGGCACACGTGTTCTGTGTCATCGTCGGGTTCTCCCGCGAGTCGGGGACCAAGACGCTCTTCTACCACGCGACCCCGGACAGCGACGAAGAACAGATTCCCACGGCTCGAATCAATGCGTATCTGAAAGACGCCCCTGATGTATTCATCTACAGCCGCAGCAAGCCTATTTGTGATGTTCCGGAAATGGGCATCGGAAATAAACCTATTGATGGGGGATTCTACCTGTTTACCGATGAGGAGAAAGACGATTTCCTGAAGAAAGAGCCAAAGGCCGAAGGCTTCTTCCATCCATGGCTTGGATCAAAAGAGTTCATTCATGGCTATCATCGCTGGTGCCTGTGGCTTGGGGAGGCAACCTTCTCAGATTTAAAGCAGCTTCCTGAGTGCAGAAAGAGAGTAGAACAGGTTCGTGAATACAGGCTTGCAAGTAAAAGCGCTGGAACCCGAAAAATAGCAGATAAGCCAACGAGATTTCACGTTGAGAACATGCCCGAGGGAAGCTCCATCATCATTCCAGAGGTGTCTTCAAGCAGACGGAAACGTGTTCCAATGGGCTTTGTTGGTCCAGAGATATTTTGCAGCAACAAGGTTAGATTGATACCTAATGCTTCTCTCTATCACTATGGCATTCTGCAATCTCAATTCCATAATGCATGGGTTAGGGTCGTAACCGGAAGATTGAAGGACGATTACCAGTATTCGGCCAATATTGATTACAACAACTTCGTCTGGCCCGAGCCCACGGAATCCCAACGCGAGGAAGTCGAGCGTTGCGCCCAAGCCGTGCTCGACGCCCGGGATGCCCAAGAAGGTGCGACGCTCGCGGACATGTACGATCCCAAGAACGAGACGTTCTTCCCCGAGCTGATGACAGCGCACAAGGCGCTCGACACTGCCGTTGAGGCCGCCTATGGCGTTGATTTCGGCGGAGACGAGGAGAAGATTGTCGCCCACCTCTTCAACTTGTACGCCGAGAGGGTCGGGGTGTAGCAATCGGCCTTGCGGCCGATGGGTCCCGCTTATGGGCGGGACCCCCGCGACGCGCGGCGTCGCTCTCGCTGCGGCTTCCTGGCAACGCTCCCCAGGGTCGCGTTTCGTCCGCCTCCGCTCACACCGGCCCCACCCGGCGAACGGCTGCGCTCGATGGCTTCCAGAAGTCGCCATCGCTCCGCCGTGGTCGCCGGGCGGGGCCTCTCGCGTCGGGTCGCCGAGCGCCGTCGTACGACGCTCCCCATGGGTCGCGTCTCCTCGGCGTCGGCTCAACCGTCGCTCACCTGCCCGGGCTCGCGTTGCCTCGGCAACCGGTTCGCTCCGTGCAGGCAAGATATGGATTCCGTTGCACGGAATCATCTTGCCCGCCTGCGGCGGGGCGGCGAACCGCTCCGAGGTCGCTCCCGCCAATAATAAGCTGGGACTCTTGTTGCGTCCCGGCCCAAGCGTTCAGTCCCCTCGCCCGTTCTGGTTCTCCCACGACTTGCGCTCAAGTTCCCAGAACGCCCTCATCGCCGTCGCTATCCCGCGCAGCGTAAAGCGGACGACGAGGCCGGTTGAGCGGTCGACCGCGAAGCCGAGCCTGCCGCCGTTGACCTTCCGCACAGCCCCGAGAGCCTTCGAGAAGAAGCGGTACTGGAGGCTCCCGCCCTTCGACCTCGCGAGCTCGATGCCGTCTCGCCTGAGCCGCCGGTCGAGCTCGGCCATGCGGTCGGGGCAGTCCCTCATTCGTCCGACCTCCTCGACGCGACGGGCGACCGCCACGCGGACGCGGGCGTTCTCGGAGCGCTCGGCCTGCCCCTTGCGGGCCATGTCGCGTTCCTCCCTGCCCGGCTGTCTCGCGTGGACGCGCGAGTTGGCCTTGCCGCGCTCAAGCTGCCTGAGCCCATACTTCTCGTCCAAGGCGCGGACGGTCTTCACCCTCGCGGTTGCGGCCTTGCGTGCGGGACCCTCGTCGAGCCTCCTGCCCGTCTCAAGGTCGCTGCGGTTGATGCCGAGGTGCACGGCATAGCGGTCGGTGCCGTCCGCGCGGCAGCGCTCGCGGTGAAGCACCATCACGACCTCCTGGTTCGGATAGCGCTCGGCCACATAGGCCCGAGCGTATTTCATGCACATTTCAGGCGTCATCTTTCCGCCGTTGAGGTCGCACTCGTCGGGGAGGAAACCGAGTATTTGGTGCTGCATGTAGGTGCACTTGGCCCCCGCCTTCCCTGGCCTGTCGTGGCCCATGGCCCTCCTCGTGTCTGTCATTTCCTGGAACCAGCGGTCTTCGTCGATGATGTTCTGGGTGTCGTGCGCGAGCGCCTTGTCCCTGTCCCATGAGAGGTAGTCCCTGAGCCGGGAGAGGTGCCCCTCGCTGCAAACGCTCGTCTGCTTGATTGCCGTCATGGGCCCTCCCTAGTCGAGCGAGAGACCGCTGAACTTGCTGGTCGGCTCGGCCTTCGCCTTCTTCTTCGGCTCGGGCCATTCGAGGCACCAGGGGATGACGCGCTCGCCCATCTTCCCGGCTGCGGCCTCGTCCAGCCGCCTCTGATAAGCGCGGCGCTTCTCCGTCTCGTGCTCCGGAGTCCCGAGGTCGAAGTGCTCCTTCGTGGGTGTCTTAGTGCAATCGGTGACGGGTGAGCGGAAGACCCCGGCTCGCTCGGTGGGCATGCCGTTGTCCGCGTGTTTCACGACGACTATCCCGTCTCGGTCCGGGGCCATGTCGCGCCACTCCCATGCGTGCACCACATCGTCGGCGCTCTCGCTGTAGGAGGTCGAGGCCGACGAGCCCGACGCCGCCTTGCTGCTGCTCGTGCCCTGCGTGTGGCGGGTGGTCTTGCCTATGAGCTCGGTGAAGTACCGGCGGTCCTCCTCCTCGGCGAGCTTCATGGCGACCTTGACGCCGCAGTTCGCGAGAATCTTCCTGCGCCCGTCTCGCTCACCGTATTTATTAAGCTGGGATATACCCTGCGTTGCCCCCGTCCAGTAAATCTGGAACGACCTTCCAAGTGAAAGGAGGGCGGGCAGGCACTCGACGCGGGGGAGGTTGCCCCACTCGTCGCCGAGTATCTGCACGGGGCGGGGGAGCCTGCCGCCGTTGGAGTCGGCGGTGGCCTGGACGGACGCCCAGAGCTGCGAGAGGAATATCGCCGCTATGCAGTTGTAGGGCGAGCCCTCGTCGAGCACGTGGAGGAACACGGCGCTCTTGTTCTCAAGGACCGAACGCGGGTCGATGTCGGACCCGGACGTCATCCATGCGACCGGGGCTGACGAGAACGGGCGGAGCGCCACCTTGAGCGTCGAGAGGATACTCCTGAGCTCGTTGCCGCCCGAGGAGACGAACTGCGAGGCCCTGTTCTTCGCGGGGTGCCCGCTCGGCAGGGCGCGAAAGACGGACTTCAATGGTTCGGCCGGGTCGTCGCCCTCGGCCTCGGTGCCACGGTCCAGCACCTCGCAGACGGTCGCCAGGTGCTTGGACTCCTCGGGGCACTCGTCGGACATGGAGACCAGCAGGACGAGGGCGGACAGGAGCCCCCGCGCGGACGCGGTCCAGTGCGAGCCCTTGCCCTTCTCGTCGTCCTGTACCACGAGCTCAGCGATGGCGTCTGCCGCCTGCTCGGCCTCCTGGTCCCGGCCCTCGGCGTGGAGGTCGAGCACCTGCCTGAGCGGGTTGAACCTCTGGCCGCGATAGGGATGCTGCGTGTCGAGCAGGAGGACGCGGTAGCCGCGACGGGCCAGCTCGTCGCCCGTGAGCTCTACGAGCTCGTTCTTCACGTCGGAGACGACGAGGGTCGCGGGCTCGGAGCCGTTTGAGCCGTCGCCGTACGAGAACAAATCGATAGAGGGAAGGTAGAGGAAGCGGCTCTTGCCTGACCCAGTGGCCCCGGAAACGAAAATCATCTTCTTGGGCTCGAAGAGATAACAGGGCTTGCCGCGCCGCTTGGTGAACCCGTAGACGAACCCGCGCGACGAGGGGTTGGCCGAGCCATCCCATGTGACGGAGCCCCTCACGACCTCTCGGCCCGTCTTCACATGCGCGTCCCCGAGCACGCCGCCGTCCTCGCCCCTCGCGTTGAGGGCGCTTGAGTAGGCGATGAGCGAGCATGCGCAGAGCGAGAGGAGGAGGGTGAGGGCGGTGCCCGCCGGGCAGACGGTGAATGAGCCCGAGAGCCACCAGCCGAGAACCGTGGCTGCGTCGAGCGCCGAGGGGAGGAACGACGCGTCGAGCGGGAGCCCCGCGACGAGGCGGTCTATGGGGGAGGCGAGCACCGGGCAGGCGAGCGCGGCGAGGACAATTGAGGTGACGAGCGCCGTGAGTATCTTTGTCTTCATGGTTGTTCCTTTGTTTTTGACAGAAGGTCCGAGAGTTGAGAGGTCGTGCGGGCTATGAGGTTTAAGGCCTCCGAGAGCCGATGTGCCGTCTGTCCGTCGACCCCGTATTTGTTAATGGCCCGTTGGGCTTGGTTAAGGTTGTTTCCCTGCCGCTTCATCTCGGTGAGCATCTGCCGGAGGGTCGACTCGTCGGCGATCTTGACCGGTTTCTCTCCGAGATTGAGCGCGGCCTCGCGCATGAACGTCGATGGGGGCATGCCGAAAGAGGAGGAGCGGGCCACGATTGCGACCCGCTCCTCATCGGTCATCCTGACGTTTATATGTGCGGTCCTGCTATTGCCGCGCATCGCCTAATCCCTATCGAGGAAGGTGGCATGGGCTCCGTCGAAATCGAGCCGCGCCTCGGCCAACATTCCGTAACGGTTCTTGAGGGCAATGAGCTTGAGCGGAGTTCCGCTTGCGGGAGGCTCATAGGGAAAGCTGGGCTTACCGTTGTCATCGGCGAGGTAGAGCACAGAGTCGAAGCCGTATTCGACGGCGGAGGAACCGCCGAACATGCCGAGGCTTGGCTTGGTCGACTTTCCAGACTCGTAGGACTTGCGCGTGGTCGAGCTCAGGGCGATGACGGGCGAGCCATAGAGGTTCGAAATTTCGCGCAAACCCTTTACGCATGCGGTGATTGCCAGGCGCTCGTCGATGAACTGCTGGTCTGCCGTGGTGCCGCAGGCCAGGAGCTGCAGATAATCCACGAAGACGATAGGGGCCTCGTTGCGCTCGCGTGCCACCAGGCCGACGAGGTTCGAGAGCTCGACGGTGTTCAGCGGACCGGTGATGCAGAGATTGGGGGCGATGCGGTCGCGGTACATGCCGAGTGCGTTTTCGAAGGCCGCGTGCTTGGGGTGGCTCTCCGCCGCCGCATCTGCGACCTCGGAGAGGGCAAGCTCGGTGCCGCTGAGCCGCGTAAGGCTCTTTTCCAGGAGCTTGTGCGCGGGGAGCTCGGCGGAGACGTAGACGACCGGGTGCCCGTCGTCCGCGAGCTTGTCGGCCTCCTGCAAGGCCAGGGTCGTCTTGCCCTTGCCGGGTGCGGTGCCGATGGCGTAATTCAGTCCGGGGTAAACGCCACCGAGAACGTCGTTGAGGGCCTTGAGGCCAAAGTGGGCGACGGGCTGGTCGCCCTCAAGGGCGCTTAGATGCTCGTCGAGCTTATCGGATTCGAAAACGAGGAGGTTGGAGGTCGGGCACTGCATCACTCGCTCGCCTCTTCAGCGAGCTTTTTGAAGTAGTCGTAGAGGTCTTCCTCCATGACAAAATACTGGTTGGCGATGCGGAAGCAATGATGAGTCGACTTCATGAGCCGGATGGCACTTGACTGGCCAATGCCGATGAGAATCTGAACATCAAGACGGCTCAAGATACGCTTGGTGCCAGTGCGGCGAAGGTTGATGCCTGCGGAAATGGCGTCAACCTTGGGGTCATCTGCAAGATGCATGATAAACTCCTTGTTTGGGGTGCTCGGCTCCTCTTCGAGGTTTGGCGACTAAGAGAGGGGAGTCGGGTGCCGTTTTTTATTACCAGTCGGAACAAACTTCTTCAAGAAGACTGCTCCATTTGCGACGCAACTCCGGGGTATCCGGGAGTACGTGCTGGTTGCCGCAGTCTGCGGCAGAGGTCGTGACGCTCTCTTCGAGCGCGGAGAAGGCGTCGGCGAGATAGCCGCATGTCGCGTTCAGCTGGCCGATTTCGTCAAAATACTCGATGGCGAAGCGCACGAGCGCCACAACGGGGGCGCGGTTATAGTTGGTGGACGCCTCGTCCATCAGGGTGCGGCCGTACTTCACCGCCCTGTCGGACTCGTAATCGACAAAGGGGTCTGAGGGATCGCGCGGAACCTTGTGCTCCATAAAGTCAATGACGGAATCAAAGCAGCGGCGAAGGTGCGGCATGTCCATCGCGCCGGTAAAGAGCGCGGTCCCACAACGCCTCTCGTGGATTAGCTCGAAACCGAACTCGACAATGGGCTTATAGCCGCCGTGGGCGACGGTTCCCGTCGCGCCAGTGACGTTCGAACGCAGAACGTCCGAGACGCTCGCAAACAGACCACTACCGCTGTAGACGTCGAGCATCCTGTCCCTCGGAAATGCCGGGGAGGGAAGCACCTCGTCAAAGACAAGGCCGATAATGGCTTTTGACTCATCGGTCGCTCGAAGGTAAGCCTCGTCGGAGACCATCTGTGAGAAGGGGGTCTTGAGGTTTTCGGGTATGCGGATACGCTTCTCGGCCTTCTTCTTATAGACCATTTTTTTCACCTCCAATCGTTTGTCTGCAATCATCGTACCATCAGACGGCGCATGTAGCCCTAGTAGTAGCCCACCGTATGAAGAGATAGTGAACATCGAGGTAAACTAGCTATTACTTAGATGACAGCAATTCAAAGACTTCTGCTGCGTTTCGGTCATTGGCCCTGATTGCATGGGTGTAGAAATTAGCCGTTGTGCTTGCGGAGGCATGGCCCATTCGCGCCTGAACGGTCTTTAAATCGACGTTGCTCGCCACGAGAGCGGTCGCGGCGGTGTGACGGAGGCCATGGGGAACAAGTCCTGAGTAACCAGTGCCGCGCGTATGAAGCTTGCCGTCTCGCATGAACTGCTTTGTCACATCGCTATAAGTCCCATAGCCGTTATCGACGCAGAAGTCCCTAAACCATCGAGAGTAGTTGTGCCCGCTTGGTCTGGTGACGCTTATGCTGCGGAAACCGTCGGCATCCTTTCCAACGCTGAATGCGTGGACGATGGGGTCGGTATCCTTTTGTTCCAACCCGCGACGTCTGAATATGTCGCGCTGCATAGTCTTCCACTTGTCTAAATACTCGGCCAGAGCTTTGTCTATGGAGAGAATGCGCCTGCTCATCTCCGATTTCGGGGGCCTCAAGGTCTTGTCGCTGGTGTACTGCCGGACGATTCGGAGCTCCATGGCTTCGGGGTCGTAATCGAGCCAGCTGAGCCCTAAAGCCTCGCCCTTCCTTAGCCCAAGGTGAAATATAAGCATGGTGCAGACGGTCATGGGCCCCATCGGCTCGGAAAGCAAGCACTCAGTGAATCTTGGGAGCTCATCGGGAGGGAGAAAGTTTCGTGCTCGCAGGTCCGGTTTCGGCAGCTTTATGCCGATGCAAGGATTGCGGCCAATCAGTTCGTTCTCAAGGGCATCTTGCATGACCTGCTTAAGCTTGACGTGAATGCGACGAATCTCGGCGTCGGTGAACCTTCCATTTGAACGGGCCTCAGCGTAGGCGCGTTTAACATCGTCGGGCCTCAGGTCGGCTAGGGGCACGTCTTCGAACAGTTCGCGTATGTGTCGCACGTCGTATCCCTCTCGCTCATATGAGAGAGGGGAGCCGAATGAGCTCTCTCGGAGCACGTGGAAGGATTCGGCATATGCCGCTACGGTGCTCGGAGCATCCCTAGATGGTTCATAGCTCTCAAGTTCCTCGCGGTACTCGTTGAGAGCGTTTGCGACTTCGCTAGGCCAGTTCTTCGGGTTCTTGCTCTTGCAATGGATGGTCCTCTTGGGTGTTTTGAGATACTTAACTTTGCTGCCGTTCTTTCCGGAGTTCGGGTCTCTCCCAAGAGAGAAGTAAATCTTGAATGAGCCGGGCTTTCCCTTGATGGGTTCAGATGTTCCCTTTGCGGTTGGTTTGATTCTGGTTTCCAAAAGTGTCCTCCAAGGGGATTACGTTAGGCTCGGGGCCGGGGCTTTGAGGGCCTCGGCCCCGAGCCTAACGTAAACTTTTCACCCCTGCAAGCCGTAAACGCAACTGCTAGGGGTGAAAAAGAGGTGAAATAGAATTCTAATAAGAACCAGCAGAAACTCAAAAATAGCTAATCTACCTGCGAATATATTAAATAGGGCTTAATTGCATTTGCCCAGGTAAGGTAAATGACCATGACCTCCTAAAGCGGGTGTCGTGCGTTCGAATCGCACCGGGGGCACCAGATATGGCAGCGGGCCGGGGACATCGAGTCTCTGGCCCGCTTTTTGTGGTTTGCCTCGCGTGTCTGCCTGTCTATCGCAGCCGTCTGGCCCTTGTGTGTCGCGAGCGCTACAAACGAGTCAGTTAGAGCCCCTTCTGAGGCTTAAAAGTGACTCGTTTGCAGCGCTCGGCAACGAGAGAACGGGGATGCGCGTCGCATAAGAGTGGGGCCGCCTCCCGGTGGGAGACGGCCCCTTTTGGTTGGTGCCTGTGGTTGGGCTAGTTGCTGCTGTTAGAGCCCTCGCTACCCGTCTCGCTGCCTTCGGTATCGGAGGAAGACGAGCTTCCGGGGTTGCCCGAGTTGTCGGAATTACCGGGGTTGCCCGAGTTGCCGTTGCCGGAGTTGTTGGAGCTGCTCTGTGCGGGGTCGGGACCGTCGGAGACCCTGAGCGTGATGGAGGTGTCCTTGGACTGGCTGCCCGTGGGGCTCTGGCTGATGACGTAGCCCTTGGAGACGCTGCTGCTGTAGGCGTGAGTCACATTGATGTTCGTGAAGCCCAGCGAGTTGAGCTCGCTCTTGGCGGAGCTCAGCGACTCGCCGGAGTGGTCGCCGGCATCGGCCTTGCCCACGCCAGAGGAGAGGTGGTACGTAATCGTGTCGCCCTCCTTGGCGTCGCTCCCGGCGGCCTGATCCTGGCTGGCCACCTTGCCGTTCTCGACGTCGTTGGACTCAACGGAGTCGCCCACGGCACCCTTGAGGTTGAGCTTGGCCAGTGCGCTCTCCGCCTGCGAGGGCGTCATTCCCTTGAGGTTCGGAACCGTCACCGTGGCGGCAGGCTTTTTGCCCTTGGAGAAGACGAGGCTCACCTGGGTGCCCTTCTCGCACTGGGTGTTGCGAGCCGGGTCCTGGCTGATGAGCTTGCCCTCCTCGATGTTGTCGTCGTACTGCTCGGACGTGCTCACCACAAAGAAGCCATCGCCGTACTCGGCGAGCTTGGCCGTTGCCTCGTCCTTGGTCATTCCCTCAAGGTTTGGCATGGCCTTGGTGGCCGAGTTGCCGCCCATGAGGGCCATGGCGCCGCCCGCGACGAGTGCGATTGCCGCGATGACGCCAATCACAATGGCGGCAATCTTGCCCTTGCTCATGGGCTTCTTCTCGGGAACTTGCATGTTTGAGGCGTGGCTGGCGCCCGTGGTGGGGATGCGACCGGTGGTGGTGGGGGAGACGGCAGCCCTGGGCATGGCCTGGGTGCGTCCGCCCGGCGTGCGGTTGAGCTGCGAGGTGGGCGTCGCGGTGATGAGCGAGGTGGCCTCGCCGAGGTTCACGATGCGGCCGGCTAGGTAGTCGTTGAGCACGCGGCGCAGCTCGTCTGCTGTCTGGAAGCGCTCGGCGGGGTTCTTGCGCATGCACTTGAGGATGATGCCCTCGAGCGTGGCGTCGACATTGGGGTTTACCTGGCTGGGCGGAACCGGCTGTTCGTTAACCTGCTTGAGCGCCACGGCGATGGCGTCGTCACCGTCGAAGGGCACGCGGCCGGTGGCCGCCTCGTACATGACGATACCGAGGGAGTACAGGTCGCTCGTGGGGCCAAGCTCCTTGCCCTGCGTCTGCTCGGGCGAGACGTAGTGCGCCGTGCCGAGAACGGAGTTGTCGGCCGTGAGATGGCTGTTCTTGGCACGGGCGATGCCAAAGTCCATCACCTTGATGTTGCCGTCAGGCTGCACCATGATGTTCTGCGGCTTGATGTCGCGGTGGATGATGTCGTGACCGTGTGCCACGGAGAGTGCCTGGCAGATCTGCGAGCCAATCTGGGCAACCTTGCGGCAGTCGAGCGCGCCGTGCTTGCCGATGCCGCTCTTGAGGTCCGTGCCGCGCAGGTACTCCATGACGATGTAGTAGGTGTCGCCGTCCTTGCCCCAGTCGTAGACGCCCACGATGTAGGGGCTCTGGAGCGCCGCGGCGGCTTGCGCCTCCTGCTTGAAGCGAGCGGCGAACGAGGGATCGGCCGCGTACTGCGGCAGCATCGTCTTGATGGCCACCGTGCGGCCAAGCACGGTGTCGAGGCCACGATAGACGGTGGCCATGCCTCCGATGCCAATCTTGTCCTGGACGGTGTAGCGTCCGCCGAGAACCCTATCTGCCATGCTCTGCTCCCATCGAGATTCCGCGCTCGCCTGCGCGGCATTTGCTAATCATCTCATCAATCGCGCCCGACCGGGGCGTAAGTTTGCGTCTGGGGACGCATGTGTTGGGACAGCCTCCGCAGCCGGCCAAAAGACCGCCGGCCCCTTGGCGTCGCGACACCGCTCCGATAGCCCGACGTTCCATCACTGCTCCGATCCCGAGGCCTGCGCGTTCAGCGACTTGGAGAGCACCTGGCCGGCAAGCTGGGCGGCCATGCCGCTCACGCTGTCGGAGTCTGTGCCCTCGAGGTAGACCGAGATGGCCAGCGTGGGGCTGTCGTACGGGGCAAAGCCGATGAACGAGGAGTTCACGTGGCCGCCCGCCTCGGCCGTGCCCGTCTTGCCCGCCACGCGTGCGCCGCGAACCTGGGCTGCCATGCCGGTGCCGCTCTGGACGACCTCGAGCATCGCCTGCTTGATCTGGTCTGCGGTACTCGAGCTGATGGCCTGCCCCAGGCTCTTGGCCTGCGTGGTGCTCACGGTGACGCCCTCGGGGGAGAGCACGTGGTCAACGACGTGGGGACTCATGACCACGCCGCCGTTGGCGATAGCCGCGGCCACGACAGCGTTTTGCATCACGGTCGTCTGGGGTCCGGCGGGGCTTGCGTGCTGGCCCACGGGCTGGCCGGCGCCTGCCCAGGCCGTCTCCCACTCCGTCATCTCGCTCGGGTCCGGCATGAGCGAGGCGGCCGAGGAGAAGTCCTGGCCAAGCGAGGTGCCGTAGCCAAAGGCGCGGGCGTAGCGCACGAGGTCCTCGGCGCCCACCTGGGTTGCAACCTGGCCGTAGGCCGTGTTGGCCGAGTGGGCGAACGCCTCCTCGAGCGTCGTCTCGCCAAAGTCCTCGCCGTTCATGTTCGTGACCGCGGCCCCGCCGATGTCCATCGAGGCAGGCGCGCTCACGGAGGAATCAAGCGTGAACTTGCCGCCGTCGAGGGCTGCGGCAAGGGTCACCACCTTGAACGTGGAGCCCGGCGTGTAGAGGGCTCCGGTGGAGCGGTCGAGCAGCTCGCCATTCGAGTCGCCGTTCTGGAGGATGTTGCTTATGTCGTTGTAGGAGTAGGTGGGCGAGGACGCCTTAGCCAGGACGGCGCCCGTGCTCGGGTCGAGCACGACGATGGCGCCCACGTGGCCCTGCAGTGCCTCCTCGGCTGCCTGCTGGATGCGCGAGTCAAGCGTGAGCACGACGGAGTTGCCGGGCTGGCTCACACCGGCGAGTGCATAGAGCGTGCTCGCCCAGTTGGAGTAGTCGGCGTGGCCGGTGAGCGAGTCGTTCATGGACGCCTCGACGCCCGTGGCGCCGTACTGGGTGGAGAGGTAGCCAACCGTGTGCGCCGCGAGCGATCCCTGCGGGTAGGTGCGCACGTAGGTGCCGTCTGCCTGCTTGAGAGACTCGGCCAGCGTCACGCCGTCCGAGGTGAGGATGGCGCCGCGCTGCACGTAGGCGCTCCTCGCGATGGTGTGGTTGTTGTTGGGTAACTCCTGGTAGTAGCTTGCCTTGATGACCTGGATGTAGGTGAGGTTGGCGATGAGCGCGGCGAACAGCAGCGCAAAGAATGTCACGAGAAGCGTGAGCCTGTTGCCGAGCGCCACGCGGCCAAGCACGCCGCCCTCCTCCGTTCCCAGGCCAAAGCTGGCCCTTGCGTGCCGTCCCTGGACGACGGGCTGAGCGCCCGTGACGCCGGGAACCGCGACGGGCGCGGACATGGACGTGCCGTTGCCGTCCGGCAGGGCGGCGCGGCCCGTGCCCTCGTCGCCCGCGCGCAGCAGCAGTGCCACGGCGATGAAGCTTGAGAGCAGCGAGGAGCCGCCCTGGCTCATGAACGGCAGGGTGACGCCCGTGAGGGGCAGCAGGCGCGTGACGCCGCCCACGATGAGGAAAGCCTGGAACGAGAGGGACGCCACGAGGCCGACGGCCGTGAACGCGCTCATGTCGCTCTTGGCGCGCGCCGCCGTCGTGAGGCCGCGCACGGCGAGCAGCATGAACAGCAGCAGCACGGCGGCGCCGCCCAGCAGCCCCATCTCCTCGGCGATGGCGGAGAAGATGAAGTCGCTCTTGACCACGGGGATGAGCGTGGGCATGCCCTTGCCGATGCCGGCCCCGGAGAGCCCTCCGTCTGCGATGGAGTAGAGCGACTGCACGATCTGCAGGCCCGTGTTCGACGGGTCCGCGAACGGGTCGAGCCAGATCTGGAAGCGCACGCGCACGTGATTGAAGAGCTGGTAGCAGACGAAGGCGCCGACGGCGAGCAGGCCCAGGCTCACGAACACGTAGCCCAGGCGTCCCGTCGCCGCGTAGAGCATGACGACGAACATCGTGAAGAACAGCGCGGCGCTGCCGAGGTCTCGCTCGAAGATGACGACGAGCAGGCACATGCCCCACATGACGAGCATGGGCGTGAGCATCCGCAGGCGGGGCAGCTTGAACGGTCCCACCTTGCGAGACGAGGCGGCGAGTACCTCACGGTTCTCTGAGAGATAGGCGGCGAGGAACAAGACGATGAGGACCTTGGCGATCTCGCCTGGCTGGAACGAGAAGCCGCCGATGCGAATCCAGAGCTTGGAGCCGTAGATCTCCGTGCCGATGAGGGCCGGCAGCAGCAGCAGCGCCACGCCGGTGATGCCGAGCGTGAACTTGTACTCCGCGAGCCTGTCGAGGTTGGGGACGAACGCCAGAACGCCCACCATGGCCGCCACGGAGACGAACAGCCAGATGACCTGGCCCATGGCGTCTTCCGGCGCAAGCCTGGTCACGAACGTGATTCCTATGCCGGAGAGCACGAACACGATGGGCAGAATCGCCGGGTCTGCGCCGGGAGCCAGGATGCGCTCTGCGATGTGCGCCGCAACGAAGGCAACGATGAGGCCGATGGGCACGGCAAGCGTCTCCAGGGACAGCTGCGCCCCCGTGTTCATGACGTACATGGAGTAGAGCAGCAGCACGGGTATGGCCCCCGCGCACAAGAGGAGCAGCTCGGTCGTTCTCCTCGAGCCTCCGATTCCGTGTGCCATGTCCTACTCGCCTCCCTGCTGCGTCTGGGCGGCCTCGGGACCGGAGTCCCCCGCCTCGCTTCCAACCGATCCGTCCGTGCTCTCGGACTGTGCGTCCGAGGCGGCCTTCTGGGCCTTTGCCTGCTCCTCCTCGATCTGCTGCGCGTAGGCGCTCACGGTTGCGCGCGCCTTGTCGACGCTGTCCACCGTGATGCCGCCGGCGAGCTGGTGCTGCGTTGCCTCGGGCAGGTCCTGGAGGCTGACCGAGCTCGTCTCGACCAGCTCGGAGAGCGGGATGCCAAGGACGGATCCGCGAATCCCCTTGTAGATACCTACGTTTCCGGCAGAGGCGCCTATGTACCAGGAGTTGTTCACGATGAGCGCGAGCACGACCGCCGCGGCCACGACAACACCGGCGATCACGCCGAGCGAGCCGAGGATGGCATGCCTCCTCGCGCGGCTCCGCTGCTCCTCGCGGCCGTCGCTCACCACGTCGACGACGATGACCGAGACGTTGTCGTGTCCGCCGGCGACGAGCGCGGCGCTCACGAGCTGGTCCGTGCAGTCGATGGGGGAAGCCGTGGAGACGGCGATGGTCTCAATGCCGCTGTCGGGCACCATCGAGGAGAGGCCGTCTGAGCAGATGATGATGCGGTCGCCGCGCTCGATGTCGAGCGAGAAGTGGTCCGCGTACATGTCGGGGTCAGAGCCGAGCGCTCGGGTGATGATGGAGCGCGACGGGTGGACGCGTGCCTCGTCCGCCGTGATCTCGCCGGCGTCGACGAGCTCCTCGACATAGGAGTGGTCGTGGGTGATGCGCACGAGCGTGCCCGCGTGGAGCAGGTAGATGCGCGAGTCTCCCACGTGCGCCACGGCCATGCGGGTTCCCTCGATGACGCAGCAGCTTGCCGTGCAGCCCATGCCGGGCTTTCCCTCGCCCGTCTCGGCACCCTTGATGACGGCCTCGTTGGCGGCCTCGACGGCGGCGCCGAGCAGTCCGTCGTCTGCGCTCGCGGGCGCGTGGCTCGAGATGGTGCGCACGGCGATGGCGCTTGCCACCTCGCCCGCGGCGTGCCCGCCCATGCCGTCACAGACGCCAAACAGCGGGTTGCTCACAAGGAAGGAGTCCTCGTTGTGACCGCGCACGAGGCCAACGTCCGTGCGGGCGGCCCAGGAGAGGCGCGTGTCGGCGCCGATCTCGACGCCGCCGCCGGGTCGGGCGTCAAGGGCGATCGTGGGACGCGCGGGCTCGGCCGCGGCGTGGCGGCCGTGGACCTGCACGAACCCGCTCGCGGCATGGGCCATGCGGGCTGCGATGGGGATGGGGCCCGTGGACCCCCGTCCCTGTGCGGGATGCTCCTCGACATCACTCATCGGCGACTCACCCTCATGACCACGTCTCCCACCTGGACCTCGTCGCCATCGCGAAGCGTCACGGGGTCAAGAATGGAGCGGCCGTTCACGAGCGTGCCGTTCGTGGAGTTGAGGTCCTCGAGCACCAGCGCCGGGCCCTGGAGCGCGAAGCGTGCGTGCGTGGACGAGACGAACGGCTCGGAGATGACGATGTCGCTCGACGGCGAGCGGCCCACGACGACGGGGCCGAGCATGTCCACGTGCAGGCCGCGCAGCTGGCGCGGGCCCTTGTCGACGTCGATGCACCAGATGGCCGGGTCCTTGCGCTGGCCCTTCACGAGCCCGATGCCCGTCTTCATGACGACGAAGAGGAACAGGTACAGGATTGCCACGAGCGCGATGCGCCCGACGAACAAGACGAGGTCGATCATGCTAGTTCTCCCGGAACTCGAGGTTCGTGAGACCAAGCGTGATGAGGTCTCCGTCACGAAGCGGGCACTCGTCGACGTCGACGTCGTTTACGAGCGTGCCGTTCGTGGAGTTGAGGTCGCGGATGCGCCAGCCCTGGCCGTCATGGCTGAGCTCGGCGTGACTGCGCGAGACGTTGGGGTCGTGAAGCACGACGCCGCCCGGCGTGCGCTCTCGGCCGATGACGGTGCGCGGCGCGCTTGCGGTGTAGGTGCGTCCCGACTGCCTGTCGATGAGCAGGCAGGTGACGGGCGCGGCGGGCGCCGGGGCGGGGACGGCCTGCGGTGCGCGGACGGTCTGGGGCACCTGCCGCGGCGCGGCGGAGGGAGAGGGGGGCTGCGGCGTGGCCACGGCGGCGGGTGCGGGAGCGGCGGGACGTGCCGCGGGCGCGATGGCCGGCTGCTGGTAGACGGGTGCGCTCATGGGAGCCTGTCCGGCGCTGCCGACGGCAGGCATCTGCGGCGAGCCCGCCCGGCTGCTGCCGGCGAGCGGGACGTTCTGGATCTGGCGAGCCGCGCCGCGGGCGAGAAGCGCCTGCTCGGCGTCGAGCACGGCCTCCTGGGGCATGACGTCCAGGCCGGCGGACATGCTGTCTGCCGGGGACGGCTTTGCCATGGCTGGCTGGGGAATCGGGCGAAGGCCGTGCGCCGCCGGCTGGGGCTGCGGTTGGGGCTGCGGTTGGGGCGCGCGCTGGCCGGCGGCACCGCCGAGGCCGCCTCGCGAGCTCCCCACGCCGAGGAACAGGGCCTCCTCCTCGCGGAGTCGATTGAGGGTCTGCGCGTCAACGTTCTCGGCAAAGACGGAGAACTTGCCGCTCTTGAGCGACGGGTCTGCCATGAATCGAACGACGGGCCTGCCCACGAAGGCGTAGCCCTTGCCCTGTGCCTGGCCCTCGATGAACTGTGCGGTCTCCTTCGTGATCTGCGCGTAGAGCGGGCGCATGGCAAGGTCGTCCTCGCTGGAGACGAGGATGGTGTAGAGGGCCGGTGCGGTATCCACGCCGTTGATGACGTAGGTCTCGGCCTCCATCTCGCGGGCGGCCTTCTTGGCAAGCTTCTTGAAGGAGAACGGGGCGGTGAGACCCTGGGCCGTGGCGCCGAACAGGCTGCCGACGCGCTGCTCAAAGACGTTAAGGAAGTTCACGCTACTCATCCTCCGTATGTCTCGGCGAGGGGCCGATGGTCGAGATGACAATGCTCACAAGTACTGCACAGACTACCGCAACTGCTATACCCGCCGCGTCAGGCGCCGCCCATAACCCGCCATTCTCCACTCTGGCCGCGAGGACCTGGGTGGCGATGAGGACGGTCGCGCACGCCGCCTGACCCGCCACGCCCCTGGCCCCACCGCGTCGGCCTCCCACAAGCGACGCAAGCCAGGCGCCGAGCGCGCAGCCCGCGATCGCGAGCCACGAGCCGGCGTGCGAGAGCGTCTGCAGGACGGCTGCGGCGAGCGCGTCGCCGGACGCCGCCTGTGGGACCTGCGCGACGACAAGCTGAAGGGCCGCCCCCACCGCGCCGGTTGCGAGCGCGGCCGCGGGTGCAAGCGTGGCCCCTGCCACGGATGCTCCCGCAAACGGCGAGCCCAGCGAGGCCGGGAGCAGAAGCGCTGCATGGGAGAGGCCTTGGCCGCGGGCCGTCGCCGCGCGCCATGCGAGAAGGGCAAGCGCCGTGAGCGCGCCAACGAGAAACGCGGGCGAGTACATGCCGCAGGACAGCACGCCCGCCACGGCGAGCACGCATGCCGTGGCCCCGCCCGCTGCGGGGGAGAGTGCCCCGAGAAGGGCCAGAGCCGCGCCGCCCGCCGTCGAGGCCCCCAGCGAAGAGGCCTGGACGCCAAGCGCCGCGCAGATTCCGGGGACGACGCGCCAAGCCACGCCGCCCGCTGCCAGTGCGGCCACGGACCTCTCGATGGCGCCGGGAAGCCAGGGCCAGCGCTCGGCTGCCTCAACATGGGCCGCCCGCTCCCATGCCTGCGCGTTAGGGTCTGGCTCGCCGGTTGCCTGCGCCACGAGCGCGGCCACGGACGCGTGGCCCTCGTCCTCATCGCCCAGGTATGGGACGGCGAGCTTGGCGAGCTCGCCCGCGGTGGATGGTCTCTCGGAGGGATCGGTGCAGAGCGCTCGCGCAATCAAGTCGCTTACCGGGCCGGCAAGTTCGGGCTCCACCTTGGCAAGGGGCCTCGCGCCCCGCTCGATCTTCTTGCGAGATGCCTCGGCGTCCTTTGCCAGGAACGGGCAGACGCCCGTGAGGGCCTGGTAGCAGACCACGCCCAGGGCAAAGACGTCCGTGCGCTCGTCAACGAGCTCGCCGGCGAGCTGCTCGGGAGGCATGTACCCCACGGTTCCTCCCCGCGCGCCCTCCCAGCCGGCGACGCTCGCGAGGCTCGCCATGCCAAAGTCGCCGAGCTTCACGGCGCCCGAGCTGTCGATAAAGACGTTTGACGGCTTGATGTCGAGGTGCAGCACGTCGTTGGCGTGGGCAAAGTCGAGCGCCGCGGCCAGACTCGAGAGCAGGTGCGCGCATTCGTCATACGTGAGCACGCCGTTCTCGACTCGCGCGAGGAGCTCGGCGAGCGTGAGGCCGTTCACGTACTCCATGATGAGATAGGCCATGGTGCCGCGGACCTCAAAGTCATGGACGGTGATGATGTTGGGATGGGTGAGGCGAGACGTGATGCGGGCCTCGTCGAGGGCCTCGGCCAGCGTCGAGGCGGACATGCCCGGCGCGGTGGCGAGCGGCATGCACTTGATGGCCACCCTGCGTTCGAGCCTCGTGTCCCAGCAGACCTGCACGGAGCCAAAGCCGCCGGTGCCACGGGTCTCCACCACGCGGTAGCGACCGAGCAGGAGAGCCTGCTCGGGTTGGGGCTGCACCTGGTATGACGGCGTAGCCCAGCCCTGTTGCGTGGGGGTGGGATCTGGCACGGCCTCTGTCCTCGTTTCAGCTGCGTTTGCTGCCGGTGCGTCAATGCGACCATTCTAGCAGCCGCGCCGCCAGCCGTTCTGCCCGGTGATTCTCGGGTTGTCAAAAAAGTTCTTGCGAACTGGTCGGGGCTTAGGGTATAGTCATTCCTGCATCTGCGGGCGTGGCGGAATTGGCAGACGCGTACGGTTCAGGTCCGTATGGGGGCAACCCCATGAAGGTTCAAGTCCTTTCGCCCGCACCATGAATGAGATGAGGCCCTAGGTTTTGCCTGGGGCCTTTTTCTTTCCCGAAGGACCAAAGGGGACGGGTTCGTTTGGTGCCTCTCGACGGGCGGACCAAACGAACCCGTCCCCTTTGGCGCCGCCGCTACTTGTTGTCGTCGTCGAAGAGCGACCAGCCGCTCTCGTCGTCGTCCTCGTCATCGTACTGGTCAAAGTCCTTGCGCGTCTTGCGCTCGAGAACGATGGCGGCGACGAGGAAACCCACGAGAATGACGCCGAGGAGGACGAGCACGCCCTCCCTTGAGCTGAAGAGCCAGCTAAAGATGCCTGCGATGTCCATGGGGTGCTGCCCTTCCGGTCTGGTTCGCCCACACGGCGCGGCCGCATGCGCGTTCGTCGATAACGGTCATAAGTATATACTTGCCTCTCAGTACATCCTGCGGGCCTCGGGCTCGCTGGGGGCGGGCGGCACGTGGCCGCGCGCCTTGGGGAGCCGGGCTGGGTACCCGGCCCCGTGAGACAGCAACGAGAGGGAGCACCCATGCTCGACATGAAGTTTGTCCGCGAAAACCCTGACGCCATCGACAAGGCCATGGCCGACCGCCAGTCTAGCTGGGACCGCGAGAAGTTCTTCGAGCTCGACGACGAGCGCCGTTCCGTCATCGGCGAGGTCGAGGAGCTCCAGGCCACGCGCAACGCCGAGTCCAAGAAGATCGGCGCCCTCATGAAGGAGGGCAAGAAGGACGAGGCCGAGGCCGCCAAGGAGGCCGTCCGCGAGGTCAACGAGAAGATCGACGGCCTTGCCGAGCGCCGCAGCAAGCTCGAGGCCGACCTCTATGACTTCATGTCCCACCTGCCCAACATCCCGTGCGAGGCCACGCCCGTGGGCGTTGACGAGACCGAGAACATCGAGCGCCGCCGCTGGGGCACCCCGCGTGACTTCAAGGCCGAGGGCTTCGAGTTCAAGGCCCACTGGGACCTGGGCACCGACCTCGACATCCTCGACTTCGAGCGTGGCAACAAGCTCTCCGGCAGCCGCTTCACCGTTCTCGGTGGCGCCGGCGCCCGCCTCGAGCGCGCGCTCATCAACTTCTTCATCGACACGCACACGAGCCGCGGCTTCAAGGAGTGGTGGCCGCCCATCGTGGTGAAGCGCCAGACCATGTTCGGCACGGGCCAGCTGCCCAAGTTCGAGGACGACGCCTACCACGTCTCCGGCGACAACTTCCTCATCCCCACGGCCGAGGTCGTGCTCACGAACCTCCACGCCGGCGAGGTCCTCGAGGGCGATTCCCTGCCGCGCTGGTACACCGCCTTCACCCCCTGCTTCCGCGAGGAGGCCGGCTCCGCTGGCCGTGACACCCGCGGCATCATCCGCCAGCACGAGTTCGACAAGGTCGAGATGGTCAAGTTCGCCAAGCCGGAGGACTCCGACAACCAGCTCGAGAGCATGACGGCCGAGGCCGAGTACCTGCTCCAGCAGCTTGGCCTGCCGTATCGCGTCATCTCCCTGTGCACGGGCGACCTTGGCTTCTCCGCCCGCCAGACGTATGACATCGAGGTCTGGCTGCCGAGCTACAACGCCTACAAGGAGATCTCCTCCTGCTCCAACTGCGGCGACTTCCAGGCCCGTCGCGCCAACATCAAGTACCGCGATCCTGAGAACTTCAAGGGCACGCGCTACCTGCACACGCTCAACGGCTCCGGCCTGCCCGCCGGCCGCACGATGGCTGCCATTCTCGAGAACTACCAGAACGCCGACGGCTCCATCACGGTGCCCGAGGTCCTGCGTCCCTACATGGGCTGCGACAAGATCGAGCGCGCCTAGCACGCGGCGCTCTCGCACGGCGGCAAACGACGGCGGGCCAGCCTGGGGATTCCCCCGGCTGGCCCGCTTTTTTGTGGTGCCTGCCGCGCGGCGTCTACCAGATGGTCAGGGGGCGGTCCTGCCCGGCGGCGCAGATTGTGAGCGCTCCGTCCGGGGTACGCGCCTCAGTGAACGTGTCGTTCGCGGCCTGGGCGCCAACGGCGGCGGCGAGCGTGCGCACGGCGACGCTCGGGCGGTTGTTCTCCTGCGAGAGGTGCATGGCCACGACCGTCTCCGTCGCCGGCCCCACGAGCTCGCGGAGCGCGCCGGCCGCCTGGTCGTTCGACAGGTGGCCGTGGTCGCCGGCCACGCGTGCCTTGAGCACGGCGGGATACGGGCCCGTGGCGAGCATGCGCGCGTCATGGTTGCTCTCGAGCGCGAGAATCCTCACGCCGCGGAGGAGCGTCATCGCACGTTGCCCAAGCACGCCCGTGTCCGTGCAGAACCCCAGGGAGTCAGCGCCATTCTCGGACGCGCAGTCAAAGCGCAGGCCAAATGGGTCGGCCACGTCGTGCGAGGTGGGAAACGTCCGCACGCGCATGCCGCACGCCTCGAGCTCGTCGGAGGCTCCCACGAGCTCAAACGGCAGCGCCGCGAGGTACTTGCGGCCGCCTGCCGTGCCTGCCGTGGCCACGAGCCGTCCCTCGTACTTGTTGCAGAGGACGGACAGGCCGCTCGTGTGGTCGCTGTGCTCGTGCGTCACGATGACGCACCCAACGCGGTCCATGTCCACGCCCAGCTCGTCGGCCCTGCGCATGAGCTCGCGGCGCGACAGGCCGTCGTCGATGAGCACGGAGCCCTCCGGTCCCTCCACCACGGCAGCGTTGCCCTTGGAACCGCTCGCGAGGACGTGCAGGTGCATGAGCGGCGCGACTGCGGGAGGCTCCTCGGGCCAGGGAAGGCTGGCATCCGTGCGCGCATCGTGCGTGCCGTACTCGGTCTCCCATCCGTTCACGGGCGCACCCCACGCTTTCTCGCCACGGACTCGAGCGCGGCGAGGTCCGCACGGTCCGGCGCGGTGTCAAAGTCCCCGCCCGCTGCCACCTCTGCCCGCTTGGCGCGCACGACGTCCGTGAGCAGGGCGTCCGCTGCCTCCGCGGACGTGTGAAGCGCCTGGTAGACGAGCGTGGGGGCTATGGCGTAGCGACCGATGAGGAAGTGGCATCCCACAAAGTCGTTCGGGTCCTTGCCGGGGTCGAGGACGGGCGTGTTGCGGCGGCTCGTGAGCAGTGCGATGCCCAGGTGGTTCGCGGGGTCGATGAGCGTGAAGGTGCCCGTCCAACCCGTGTGTCCGATGGCCGCAGTGTCCGGAACCTGCGAGAAGACGGCCGTGTACCCGTCATGGGCCTTGCGGCGCCAGCCGAGGCCGTAGCTCGGATCGGTGTCCTTGGGCTTGATGAAGCGGTCGAGTGTGTCCTCGTCAAACAGGCGAACGTCGCCGTAGCCGCCGCGGTTGAGCACGACCTGCTCGAGAACGGCGATGTCGCTTGCGCTCGAGAACAGGCCAGCATGGCCGGACACCTCGCCCATCACGTGGAAGGCCTTGGCGTCGTGGCACTGTCCCTGGACGGTCTCGCGGCGCACGTTGGCGAACGAGACGGCGCCGTCGCGCGTGTTGCCGTTGAGCTCGGTGGCCGCGCAGTCGTCCTTGGAGAATCCATGGCGCAGGGGCTGGTACGTCGTGCGCGCAAGGCCGAGCGGCCCATAGACCTCCTGCTCGAGGTAGTCGTCGAGCCTCATGCCCACGATGGCCTCAACGATGAAGCCCAGCAGCATGTAGTCCACGTCCGAGTAGCGCGTTGCCGTGCCCGGTGCGTACTCGAGCGGCGTGGCGACGATCTTCTCGAGAGCCTCGTCGCGGCTCTGGGTGAACAGCGTGGCGTTGGCGTTGCTGCCGGCAACGACCCTGTGGAGCGCCGGGTCGTAGTCCGCGTTGTGATAGCTCGGGTCTGCGGGGAACCCCGCCTGGTGCTGGAGCAGCTCGGAGACGGTGAGCTCGTCCTTGCCGGGAATCTCGGCACCCGGCAGGTCGCGGAACTGCGGAAGGTAGTCGCGGACTCGTGCGCCCAGGTCGACCCTCCCCTCGCTGGCAAGCTTCTGGAGTGCCATGTTGCAGGCGAACATCTTGGTGTTGCTGGCCATGTCAAAGAGCGTCTCGTCCGTGACGGGCGTGCGCCTGGCAGCCGGGATGGGCGTGCCGTCCTGCTCGTAGGAGCTCACGGCGCCATAGTGGCCTCGCTTGATGACGGCGCCGTCCTTCACCACGACGAGCTGGGCGCACGAGAAGCCCGCCTCGACCTCGGCCTCTATGATCTGGTCGAGAAGCTCGAGGGAAGGGTTGCCTGCCCAGGCGGCCGTGTCGTCTCGCAGGGTGGGGTAGGCAACGCGCAGCTCGAGCGTGCCGCAGTCCTCGGCCAGGCAGCAGACCTGCAGGTAGTTGTCACCGTTGACTGTGGCGTCGGCGATGCTCACGCTGTGCCACGAGTCTGCGGTGACGCCGTCGAGCGGGACGCGCACGCCGTTGACGAACACGCGAAACGCCTCCGGGTGCTCGCAGCGCACGAGCAGCGAGCCCTGCCGCTCGAAGCCGACGAAGGTCCTGGTGGCGTTCGTGACGAGCGACTGGTCGTAGCCCCTCGACTCCGGCGTGGCGGGGCAGGCGAGCTCGAGCTGACAGGCCATGGGGCGGCTCCCTCTCATGCGGTGCGCGGCTGGTCCTCGCACCGGATTGCGGGGACGTATGCGAGCGCCCCCAAGCGGTCGTAAACTAGACAACCTAACAGGATAGCCCGCGCGGACGCCGCCGGGCCCAACGGATGGGGTGAGCGCGCTTGCCAAGCGTCAGCAGCAGATATGCGCACGGTCAGTCCTTCGAGCGACCCAGCGGCCGCCCGGGGCCGGAGTCGCGAGGCCCCGTCGTGCTCATGGTCTCGGGCGGGGCGGACTCCACGGCCCTGCTCGTGCTGGCCGCCACCGCCGCACTCGACATCGTCGACGGCCGAGGCGAGGCCGTCATTGCCCGCGAGCGCCTGCACGTCCTGCACGTGAACCACCAGCTCAGGGGCATCGACGCCGATGAGGACGAGGAATTCGTCCGTGGCCTGGCGGCACGGTACGGCATTCCCGCGACCGTTCGGCGCGTCGACGTGGCCAAGCTTGCCGCCTCCGCCCAGCTAGGTGACACGAACGTCGAGAACGTGGCCCGCGAGGTGCGCTACGCCGCGGCGAACCAGCTCGCCAACGAGCTGTGCGCGGCCGCCGGCCTGCCGCGCTCGAGCGCTCGCATTCTCACGGCGCACACGGCGAATGACCGTGCCGAGACGTTCTTCATGCATGCGATAAAGGGCTCTGGCGCGCAGGGCCTCTCCTCCATCCCGTGGCGCCGCAACCGCATCGTTCGCCCGCTTCTCGGGCGCACCCACGAGCAGCTCTGCGATCTTTTGCGCATGCGCGGCATCGTCTGGCGCGAGGACGCGACGAACGCCGACACCCGCTATCTGCGCAACTTCGTGCGTCATGAGATCGTTCCGCTCGCCAGGCAACGCAACCCGCGGCTCTTCGAGAGCATGGCGGCCACGTGCGACATCCTCTCGGACGAGGACGCCTACCTCACGCAGGTGGCCTCGCGCGCCTATCGCGCCCTCGAGAGGCGGCGCGGCCAGGGCCTCGTGGCGCTCGATGCCGCTCGCCTCGCCGCCGCCGACGTCGCCATCGCCCGGCGCGTCGTGCGCATGGCCGTTCTCGACGCCTGCCCGCAGTGTCGCCTCGACGCCCGCCACGTGGCGCGCATCCTGGAGGTTGTCGCTGCTGGTGAAGGGTCCGCGAGCCTTCCCGCCGGGGCGGACGCCCGCGTCACGTACGGCGCGCTGTTCGTTCGCTCGCGCGAGGCCCAGGGGCATGCGGACACGAGCGGCTGGCTCGAGGTTCCCCGGCTTCCCGGGCCAGCCGGTGCGAGCGCGTCGCTCGTGGTCCCGGGTGCGGCGGGGCTGCTTTCGCTTGGCGCGGGCACGCTCACGGCGCGCCTACGCGAGGTGTCGGCGGGAAGCGCCCCCGAGTCGCTTGCCCGTGCCCACGCCCGCGAGTGGGATGGCCTGTCCGTGCTGCTCGACGCCGCCGCTTGCGGCATCGGCCAGCTGGGCGGCAGGCTGTGGGTCTCCGGACCCGAGGTGGGGGAGGTCCTCTGCCCGCTTGGGATGCACGGCCAGTCAAAGAAGCTCTCGGACCTGCTCATCGATGCCAAGGTTCCCGCAAACGAGCGCGCCGCCGTGCCCGTCGTGCGTGCGGGCGTCTCGGGTCCCGTGCTGTGGGTGGCTCCCCTGCGCGCCGACGAGCGCGCCCGCGTCACCGACGCCTCGCGCGTGCTCCTCGAGCTCGCCTGGAGGCCAAAATGAGACAAGGGGACAGTCCCCTTGTCTCATTTCTCGCTCCCTTGCCGGTATGCGTCCGGAAGGGTTGCTAGAATCTAATTTCCACTGAGTGTGCCTGACGAGCGGCGCCGGTGGTCACGGGGCTTGCGCCCCAGAAGGGAAAGAGGATCGCGCCATGGAGCAGATTCATCCGGACGTCAGCAAGGTCATCCTGTCCGAGGAGGACATCAAGGGCATCGTCGCGCGCATGGGCGCAGAGATCACGAAGGACTATGCCGGCAAGAACCCGCTGCTCATCGCGGTTCTTCGCGGTGCCGTCGTCTTCATGGGAGACGTGATGCGCGCCATCGACTGCCCGCTCGGCATCGACTTCATGGCCGTCTCGAGCTATGGCGACGGCGCCGTCTCCTCGGGCGTCGTGCGCATCGTCAAGGACCTCGACACCAAGATCGAGGGTCGCGACGTCCTGATCATCGAGGACATCCTCGACTCGGGCCTCACGCTCAAGTACCTCATGAAGAACCTGCGCTCGCGCCGCCCGGCCTCCCTGGAGATCGCTGCCTTCCTCGTGAAGGACGTCCCGGGCCAGGAGACGGCCGTGACCCCGCGCTACGTGGGCGCCCACGTGCCCGACGAGTTCATCGTGGGCTATGGCCTGGACTTTGCCGAGCGCTACCGCAACCTGCCCTACATCGGAATCCTCAAGCCGGAGGTCTACGGAAAGTAGCATATGAGCAGCAACGACGAGAACAACAACCAGCCTGGCGGCCCGCAGCGCGGCCCCAACCCGCCGCGCACGAGCGCTATCTCGCTCATCATCGCCATCGCGCTCGTGGCCTACCTCGTGTACTCCATGGTGCCGTCGATGTTCGGCGTCTCTGGGACAGACTCGATTCCCACGAGCGACGTCGTGGCCGCGGTGCAGGACAACCGCGTCTCCACGCTCACGTATCGCGTCTCCTCCGGGGAGCTTACCGGCACGTACTGGACCGATGACTCCGACAAGGGCAATGACGACAAGCTCGTCTCGTTCAAGAGCACCTATGCCGGCACCGACAACCTCGCCGAGCTCATGGAGAGCCACCCCGAGGTGAAGTACACGGTGGACACCTCGAGCGACGAGTGGCTCGACACGCTGGTGTTCTCCGTGCTGCCCACGCTGCTCATGGTCGGCGTGTTCATCTACTTCATGCGAGGCATGCAGGGCCAGGGCGGCGGCGCCATGGGCTTTGGCAAGACGAAGGCCAAGACCACCGAGGAGACCCGCCCCAAGGTGAAGTTCTCTGACGTCGCCGGTGTTGACGAGGCCGTCGAGGAGCTCAAGGAGATCCGCGACTTCCTCGCCGAGCCCGAGCGCTTCCACAAGATGGGCGCCAAGATTCCGCGCGGCGTGCTGCTCGTGGGCCCTCCGGGCACGGGCAAGACGCTGCTTGCCAAGGCCGTCGCCGGCGAGGCGGGCGTGCCGTTCTTCTCCATCTCCGGCTCTGACTTTGTGGAGATGTTCGTGGGCGTGGGCGCAAGCCGCGTGCGCGACCTGTTCAAGCAGGCCAAGGCCGCCAGCCCCTCGATCATCTTCATCGACGAGATTGACGCCGTGGGCCGTCAGCGCGGCGCGGGTCTTGGCGGTGGCCACGATGAGCGCGAGCAGACGCTCAACCAGCTGCTTGTCGAGATGGACGGCTTCGAGGCAAACGACGCCGTCATCCTCATCGCCGCGACGAACCGCCCCGACATCCTTGACCCAGCGCTGCTGCGCCCGGGCCGCTTTGACCGTCAGGTTACCGTGGACCGCCCCGACCTCTCTGGTCGCGAGCAGATCATCCGCGTTCACTCCGAGGGCAAGCCGCTTGCCGGCGATGTCGACTTCGGCCGCCTGGCCAAGCTCACGCCGGGCTTCACGGGCGCGGACCTCATGAACCTCATGAACGAGAGCGCACTGCTCGCCGCGCGCCGCCACAAGTCCAAGATCACGATGGACGAGGTCGAGGAGGCCATGGAGCGCGTCATCGCCGGCCCCGAGCGCAAGAGCCGCGTCATGACGGAGAGCGAGCGCAAGACAATCGCCTATCACGAGAGCGGTCACGCCCTCGTTGGCCACATCCTCGAGAACTCCGACCCGGTGCACAAGATCTCGATCATTGCGCGCGGCCAGGCGCTCGGTTACACCCTGCAGCTCCCCGAGGAGGACCACTTCCTCAACACGCGAGACGGCATGCTCGACCAGATCGCCGTGCTGCTGGGCGGCCGTACGGCCGAGGAGCTCTTCTGCGACGACATCACCACCGGTGCGAGCAACGACCTCGAGCGCGCCACCAAGATCGCCCGCCAGATGGTCACGCGCCTGGGCATGAGCGAGGCGCTGGGCACGCAGGTGTTCGGCGAGGCCCAGCACGAGGTGTTCCTCGGCCGTGACTACGCGGATCACCAGGACTACTCGGCAGAGACCGCCAAGCGCATCGACGACGAGGTGGAGCGCATCATGCGCGAGGCCCACGACCGCGCCCGCGAGGTGCTCGAGGCCCGCCGTGACCAGATGGACACGATGGCAAAGGTGCTCCTCGAGCGCGAGACGGTCGAGGGCGACGTCGTGAACGCCCTGCTCGATGACGAGTGGGACGAGTACGTGGCCGCGCACCCGGAGGCCGCACAGGCTGAGGCGCCGGCGGCCAAGCCCGGTGAGCTCGACGAGGATGCTGCCGCGGAGGCCGCAGAGGCCGCGCGCGCCGCCGTCGCCGCCGAGGAGGCGGGCGAGAGCGCCGCGCCCAACGACTCGAGCAAGACCGAGACAAGCGAGTGACGACGACAACGGCTGCCCTCGGGCGGCCGTTGTTCCATATGCAAGGGGGATGCAATGATCAACGAAACGATGTACGGCTACGGGGCCTCCAAGAGCTCGATTCGCGAGATTGCCGCGTACGGTGCTGCCCGCAAGGCGCAGATCGGTGCCGAGAACGTCTTTGACTTCAGCCTGGGCAATCCGAGCGTTCCCGCTCCCGCCGAGGTCGCGGCATCTCTCAAGGCATCTGCCGAGCTCCCGCCCGCGCAGGTTCACGGCTACACTCCCGCCAACGGCCTGCCCGCCTGCCGAGAGGCCGTCGCCGCCTCGCTCTCGCGTCGATTCTCTGCCGAGATGGGCGAGCGACCCGTGGCGGACGCCGATGACCTCTACATCACCTGCGGCGCCGCCGCCTCGCTCACCATCACGCTCCATGCGGTGACCAACCCGGGTGACGAGGTCATCGTTATCGCCCCGTACTTCCCCGAGTATCGCGTCTGGATCGAGACGTGCGATTGCACCTGCGTCGAGGTCATGGCCGACGCCTCCACGTTCCAGATCGATGCCGACGCCGTTGCCGCCGCCGTCACCGAGCGCACCGTCGCCGTCATCATCGACTCGCCCAACAACCCCGTGGGCACCGTCTATACGCGCGAGACCCTCGAGAAGCTCGCTGCCGCGCTCGAGCGTCGCGGCCAGGAGACGGGTCATCCCATCTACCTCATCTCCGACGAGCCGTATCGCGAGATCACCTACGGTGCCGAGGTTCCCTGGGTGCCCGCCATCTACGAGCGCACCATCGTTTGTTACAGCTACTCTAAGAGCCTGTCGCTTCCCGGTGAGCGCATCGGCTGGGTGCTCGTGCCGCCTACGAACCCCGAGCACGACCGCCTCGTCCCGACGGTTGCCGGCGCCGGCCGCACGTTGGGCTTCGTCTGCGCTCCTGCCATCTTCCAGCGCGTGCTCATCGACTGCGTGGACGTTCCCAGTGACGTCGACGCCTACGCGCGCAACCGCGAGGCCCTCACGCGTGGCCTGGCCGAGGCCGGCTACGAGTACATCGAGCCTGCCGGTGCCTTCTACCTGTGGGTCAAGGCGCTTGAGCCCGACGCCAGCGCCTTCTTCGAGCATGCGAAGGCTCACGAGCTGCTGCCCGTTCCCTCAGACTCCTTCGGCTGCTCGGGCTGGGTGCGCGTGGGCTACTGCGTGAGCTACGAGACCATCGTGAACTCCATGCCCGCGTGGCAGGCGCTCGCGGCCGAGTACAAGTAGTCACGGGGTCGGACGCTTGCGCCCGGCCCTTTCTATGGGCGCCGCCATGCGCCCGCGGAGGTCACCCATGCTCAAGAACCTGTGCGACACCCACACCCACACGCTCTACTCGCGCCACTCCTACTCCACGATTCGCGAGAACGTCCTTGCTGCTCGCGACGCGGGCCTCGAGCTCCTCGCCTCGACGGACCACTACAGCCCCATGCTCTACCCCGAGCAGCACATGCGCAACTTCCAGTTCTTCTACAACTACGCCTGCTGGCCGCACGAGTGGGAGGGCGTGCGCCTCATGCACGGCTGCGAGGCCGACATCGTGGACCTGGACGGCCATCTGTTTGGCTGGGACATCCCCGTGGACATCGAGATAAACGGCTGCCCGCTCGATGAGCCTGAGATTCTCAAGGACCGTGTCTTCAAGGGCTGCGAGTACGTCATCGCCAGCGTCCATGACAGGTCATTCTCGCGCGGCGCCTCGCTTGCCCAGACGACGCAGATGTACGTGAACGCGCTGCACGAGTCCAAGGTGCTCATGCTGGCGCACACCGGTCGCTCGGCCGTGCCGTTCGACGTGCGCGAGGTCGTGGGCGAGGCGGCCCGCCTGAACAAGCTCATTGAGATCAACGACCACAGCCTCGAGTTCAAGAGGCCCGCCGTCGACGCTGCCTGCCGCGAGATTGCCCAGGCCTGCGCCGAACTCGGCTGCAAGATTGCCGTGAACACGGACGCCCACATCTGCATGGGGATTGGCAGGTTCGACCACGCCCTCGCCATGCTTGAGGAGATCCACTTCCCCCAGGAGCTCATCGCCACGACGAGTGCCGAGACGTTCCTCAACGCCGTGGACGCCGCCAACATCCACTAGGCACCAGAGGGGACGGGTTCATCTGGTCCCGCAGGTCATACCCCCCCGGACCAAACGAACCCGTCCCCTTTGGTTCCGCTACAGCTCGATGGTGAGCTCGACGGGGCAGTGGTCGCTGCCGTAGACCTCGGAGAGGATCGACGCGCCTGTCACGCGGCCGGCGACGTCGTTGCTCACGAGGAAGTAGTCGATGCGCCAGCCCGCGTTGTTCTTGCGCGCGTTGAAGCGGTAGCTCCACCAGCTGTACGCGCCCGTGAGCTCGGGGAAGCGCGCGCGGAACGTGTCGGTGAAGCCGGCGTCCAGCAACTTCGTGAAGCTCTCGCGCTCCTCGTCCGAGAAGCCTGCGTTGCCTCGGTTGGGGCCTGGGTTCTTGAGGTCGATCTCCTCGTGCGCCACGTTGAAGTCGCCGCAGGTTACGACGGGCTTCTCGGCAGCAAGCCGCGCGAGAAACTCACGGTAGACGTGGTCCCATGCGAGGCGCGTGTCCAGCCTTGCGAGCTGTCCCTGCGCGTTGGGCGTGTAGACGTTGACGA
>OLNN01000811.1_pt1 | contig 30173 bp, 24 predicted proteins | sample 1672141 | NCBI WGS metagenome assembly OLNN01 (sample SAMEA3136652, study PRJEB25190) | human gut metagenome | biome: human gut; feature: human-associated habitat; material: faeces | place: Austria | collected 2013
TGTAGAAGCTTATTTTGTAGCCAATCAACGCAGAACTCAAGAAGAGGTAATATGCAATTTCCGTGTAAAAAACAAGATTCCGGAAATTTGGAATCCGATAACTGGAAAACGTTCTACTGTAAGAATATATAGTGTTCATGATGACATGGTATCTGTTCCTTTAAAGTTGGAAGAATATGGTTCAGTCTTTGTGGTATTTCGTCCTGGTAAATTGGATGAGAATAGTATATATACTGTTCAAAAAGATGGTACTTCTTTAATCAATATTTCAGATACCACTTTGAGCGATAGAAAAGATTTTGCTAGATATGAACAAGTACAGAATAATTTTTCTATTTCGTTGTGGGCAAAACCCGAATCTGATATTATGTTGAATACAGATAATCCAATGGGATATATTCCACATCCTTGGACAGAATATTTTGCAATATATCCTTCTGATGGTGGACTGCTGTATGGTAAAGGCCATGCTACTTGTGGCTTGGCTATTGGTAGGAATGGTGTTGCTGTGTGGGAAAATGGTAAAGGTTATCCAGAAATGACAATGGCTGTAGAAAAGCCCGTATCGGGTTGGACACATTTTTGTTTGGTATATGATGGTGGTGTGAGCACTCTTTTTATAAACGGGAAGTTGGCTGCTAAAAAAATGGCGTCTCCATTTATTGTTCATCCAGGTCTAAATAAAACAACCTTAAAAGAAGGTGCATCATATTATAATGGAGATATGTCTGTACCGGAGTTAATAAATCATGCATTGTCAGAAAACGAGATTGGCAAACTTTGTTCTAAGAATTATCAATATGAAAGGTCACTAGGAGCGATAGATTGGATGGAAGTTCCTGACAATGATTCTTTCCTAGCATGGGAAAATGGGAAATATACATTTACTACAGCAAAGGGAGTTGTCAAGTCATATTCAGTTAAGGGTATAAATAAGCCTTTAATAATCGGAAAAGAATGGATAGTAAAGTTTCCTAAGGGAACAGGTGCGCCAGATAGCATTAAAATTTCTGATTTGATGTCTTTGCATGAATATCCTTTAGATGGGGTACGATATTTTTCGGGAACATCTGTTTATACCACAGATTTTAAAGTAACATCTGCTATGTTGAAGGGTGATAAAAACTTTTTTATTGATTTAGGACGAGTTGAAGTTATGGCAGAAGTGATTGTTAATGGAATAAATTTAGGTATTCTTTGGTCTCGGCCATATATGATAAATGTTACTGATGTTTTGAAAGAAGGGGTTAATACGTTAGAAGTTAGAGTAACTAATCAATGGACCAATCGTCTAATTGGAGATGAGCAATTACCTGAAGAAAATTTATATGTGCCGGGAGGTGGTACCAATGGAATTGGTGCCTTAAGTCGAGGTGCTATAAAAGAACTGCCAGATTGGTTTATGCAAGGTAAAGATAAACCGCACGGAGGTAGAATTTCTTTTGCCACATGGAAGCATTATCGTAAGGATTCTCCCTTAATAGAATCAGGTTTAATAGGACCAGTAAGATTGATTACTGCTAAAGGAATAAATCTAGATAGAATGTAATTGTTATTCATTGAACTTGTATGATGAAGTTTAGTAAGTTTATTGAGGTGAAGTGTAAATATGGCCTTTTGTTTATGTTTTTAGTATGTTGTTCTATACATACAATTCATGCGAATGAAGTTATTTGTGGTGTCATGATAAAGGTACCAGGTAATGAGGCCAAAAGTTATACCTTAGAATTAACCTCTGAAAATGGAAATCAAACTAACAAATTAGATTTCCCAGAAGTCCCTCTTACCATCACCCGCCATATCGAGGCCATAAACGGTGCCCAACGTATCACCGTTACCCTTCAGGCTCGTGAAGATATATATTTCAATTACGGTGAACAGTTAAAGACTGGTTATCGGCATAATGATTGTCAGTTCTACATGCCTGGTTTCTGGTATCGTCGCAATTTGCGTTCACCTAAAGAGGCTCCTTCTTTCCACACATCGGATAGCTGGCTGGTGCGCGAAGACCGTCTCAGTACACCACTGACGGCAGTCTTCAACCCGGTTGCCGGAAAGTCCTTGTCGGTAATCCGAATAGACGATTTTCAGAAAGAAGCACTGACTACACATAAGGAAGGTGAAGTTATATTGTCCGGTGAAACGTCCATAGGCTATACGGGTTTTGAGAACGTAGATGGCACAACAGTACTTTCCTATGGTTTCCCTTATCGGGAGGCCCCTCGTACGTACATTCGCAAACTGACATTGGCTCCTTCTGTTGAGGCTTTTCAGCTTCTACGCAAAGGACAGACTCTTTCTTTGGTGTGGGAAGTGAGCGAACGTTCGGCTGCCGATTTCTCCGAGTGTGTGCAGCGTACATGGGAATACTGCTATGACACCTATCGTCCGCAGCCTGTGTCTACACCCTATACGGAAGCCAAGATGAAAGAAGTATTGAGCAACTTTTTTGTCGAGAGTTATGTAGGTAATGAGACTACACATTACTATTCGGGTGTAGAGTTGAAGACTGCTACCTGTGCCAGTACCGATGTTGCCGAGATTGGCTTTGTGGGTCGTACACTGCTCAATGCCTTCAATGCCTTGGAATACGGTGAAGCACAGGGACGTACAGATCTGACAGTGAATGCTAACAGCGTGTTTGATACCTACTTGCAAAACGGTTTTTCACCGACCGGCTTTTTCAATGAAGTAGTTCACTATCAACGTAGCGGTATAGCAGCTATACACAGCATTCGTCGCCAATCAGAAGGTGTATATGCCATGCTCTATTACCTGGATTATGAGAAGAAGCAGGGCCGACGTCATCCTGAATGGGAAAAGCGTTTGCGCACCATGCTCGATATGTTTCTTAAGCTTCAAAACAAAGATGGTAGTCTGCCACGGAAGTTTAAGGACGATTGCTCTATAGTTGATGCCAGCGGAGGTAGTACTCCTTCAGCTACTTTGCCATTGGTAATGGCTTATAAATATTTTAAGGATAAACGCTATCTGACTGCTGCCAAGCGTACGGTGAATTATTTGGAAAAAGAACTGATATCCAAGTCCGATTATTTCTCGTCCACTCTTGATGCTAACTGTGAAGATAAGGAGGCCTCACTTTATGCTTCTACGGCCGCTTATTACCTTGCCCTAGTTACCAAGGGTAAGGAACAACCCCATTATGCAGATTTGGCTCGTAAGGCGGCTTATTTTGCTTTATCGTGGTATTATACTTGGGATGTACCCTTTGCGCAGGGACAAATGTTGGGAGACATTGGTCTGAAAACTCGTGGATGGGGCAATGTATCGGTCGAAAATAACCACATTGATGTCTTTGTTTTCGACTTTGCCGATGTGCTTCGCTGGCTTTCTCAGCGTTACGATGAGCCTCGCTTTGCAGCTTTTGCCGAGGTTATCTCCACTTCCATGCGTCAGTTGCTTCCGTGCGAAGGACACATGTGTGGTATTGCCAAGGTGGGTTATTATCCTGAGGTCGTACAGCATACCAACTGGGATTATGGTCGAAATGGAAAAGGCTATTATAACAATATATTTGCACCGGGCTGGACTGTTGCTTCTCTTTGGGAGCTCTTTTCACCGGGGCGTGCCGAACATTTTCTGTTGAAGAAATAGAACCTAATAAAAAGCAATATGAATAAACTGATAACTTTACTGGCAGGCCTAATGCTGTGTGCATCGGCCTGCACCGAGAAACAAACGGCAGAAACGACTGCGTCAGGCCTGAAACCGGCTGATTTCCGTACAGAGGTTGACGGTAAACAGACTGATTTGTTTACGCTGAAGAACAAGAACGGTATGGAAGTGTGCATCACCAATTTTGGAGGTCGCATTGTCTCTATCATGGTGCCCGACCGTAATGGAAACATGCGTGATGTAGTTTTGGGATTCGATTCCATTCAGGATTATATCAAGTATCCCACAGACTTCGGTGCTACCATTGGACGCTATGCCAACCGTATCAATCAAGGGAAAATCACGGTTGAGGGTGTAGAATACCAATTGCCTCAAAACAACTATGGACATTGTCTGCATGGTGGTCCTCACGGATTCCAGTATCAGGTGTTCAATGCCCGTCAACTCAACAGCCAGTCTCTGGAACTTTCTTACTTGTCGAAGGATGGGGAAGAAGGTTTTCCGGGTAACTTAACGTGTAAGGTGGTTTTCTCTTTGACAGACGATAATGCCATAGACATTCGTTACAGTGCAGAGACCGACCGTGCCACCGTGGTGAATATGACCAATCATTCTTATTTCAATCTGGATGGCAATCCGGCTCAGTCCAATGCCAACTACCTGCTGACCATCAATGCTGATTCCTATACGCCTGTAGACAGCACTTTCATGACGACTGGCGAGATAGCTCCCGTAGAAGGTACAGAGATGGATTTTCGTACTCCTGTGGCTATAGGTGCACGGATAAACAATGATTCTCAGCAGCTGAAAAACGGAAAGGGATATGACCATAACTGGGTGCTGAATACCAAGGGCGATATCACCCGTCCGTGTGCTACGCTGATGTCTCCCGAAAGCGGCATCGTACTCGATGTTTACACCAACGAACCGGGCATTCAGATTTATGCGGGCAATTTCCTGGATGGTACGTTGACAGGCAAGAAAGGCATTGTCTACGGCCACCGCGCCTCTGTGTGTCTGGAGACTCAAAAGTTCCCTGATACTCCTAATAAGCCTCAGTGGCCCTCTGCTCTCTTAAAACCGGGCGAGCAGTACAACAGTCATTGTATTTATAAGTTTTCAGTAAGGTAAAAGATATATTCTGATTAATGTTTAAGGGCCGGCATAACTGATGTCGGCCCTTAAATGTTTTTATGCTTGTGATTTTCTCATCCCCAGCGCTCTGTTCTCCGCCTCTTCCATGATTTCCCGTTCTCCTGGCCCTTTGTCATTGATGCCACAAAGGTGCAGGATGCCGTGGATGATGACGCGGTGCAGTTCGCGTTCATAGTCATTGTCGGCAAATTGTTCGGCATTGGTGCGCACGGTGTCCAGGCTGATAAAGAGGTCGCCACTCAGGCGGTTACCCTCACAGTAGTCAAAGGTGATGATATCCGTGTAGTAATCATGTTGCAGGTACTGGCGGTTCACTTCCAGTATCTTTTCGTCCGAACAGAAAATATAGGCGATTTCGCCGATTTTCTTTCCGTATGTGGCAGCTACGGCTTTTATCCATTCCGTCGTCTCCCGTTTCTTGATGTCGGGCATGTCTACGCCCTCTGTTTGGTAGGTTATCATACTGACAAAAGTTTATTGAGTCATTTATGCTATCGCGTTGTTGCCTTTCTGGCAAAAGCGTGTTGTTTTAATGAAAGAATACGTAGCTGATGATAATTCCAGCTACAACGCCCGACAGGTCGGCCAGTAGTCCGCAGGTCACGGCATTGCGCGTCTTGCTGACACCCACACTGCCGAAGTATACCGCCAGAATGTAGAACGTGGTATCCGATGCACCACGTACCACGCAGCTCATGCGTCCCACAAACGAGTCGGCTCCATACTGGTTCATGGCGTCAATCATCAGCCCGTTCGCCGCACTGCCGCTCAAGGCCTTCATCAGTGCCGTAGGCAGTGCTCCCACAAAGCTGGTGTCCACTCCCAGCAGTCCTATCAGATAGCCTATGCCCTGTACCAGCAAATCCATGGCTCCAGAGGTGCGAAAAACCGCGATTCCAACGAGAAAAGCCACCAGGTATGGAATAATGCGCACGGCAGTGGTAAAACCCTCCTTGGCGCCCTCTATGAAGGCGTCGTAGACGTTTATCTTCTTCCATACACCCCAGACTATAAAAAACAGGATGATGCTGAACAGAATGATGTTAGCCGTCAGGGTAGAGTAGGCACCCATCTGTTCGCGCCCAACGTTGACAAACAGGTATACCAGCCCCGTGAAGAACAGGGCAATGCCGCCCACCAGCAACAAGATAGGCTTGCACAACAGGTTTATGCGTTGGCTGATGCTGACCACGGTCACTCCTACAAAAGTCGATATGGTGGTGGTAATCAGTGTGGGGATGAAGATATCGGTAGGTTGTGCAGCCCCCATCTGTGCCCGGTACATCATGATGCTTACCGGTATCAGGATAAGCCCCGAGGTATTGATGACCAGAAACATAATCATCGGGTTGGTGGCCGTGTCCTTTTTCGGGTTCAGTTCCTGCAGTTCCTTCATGGCTTTCAGTCCCATCGGTGTGGCGGCGTTGTCCAGTCCCAGCATGTTGGCCGAAAGGTTCATGAAGATGCTTCCCATGGCCGGATGTCCCTTGGGGATGTCGGGAAACAGGCGGCAGAATACCGGGCTGAGCCAGCGCGACAGGGCGTTTATCATGCCGCTCTGCTCGCCTATCTTCATGATGCCCAGCCAGAGGGCCAGAATGCCCGTCAGACCCAGCGATATTTCAAAGGCATTCTTCGAAGAGTCGAACGTGGAGTTGACCAGTGCGGTGAAGATTTCCGTGTCGCCCATGAACAGCAGTTTGCCCAGTGCCACGATGAATGCCACGACGAAGAAAGCTACCCAGATGTAGTTTAGTACCATAGTGTCAATGTTTGTTGGTTGGTTAGTATTTGTCTGTATTGGCCAGGTTCCAGGCATTGAGGAAGGAGGCCTTGGTTATGTCTACCACCTTCTCCCAGTTCAGCCGCTCGGCATGGTCGGTGGGTTGGTGATAGTCGGGATGTCCGTCTGTGTGATACCAGATGATGGGTATCCCCTTCACGGCAAACGAGGCATTGTCGCTTCCTCCCGTTGGCTTGTCCCAGGCACGGTAGTCGGGTTCCAGCTTCAGGTCATAGCGGCCGATGTCATCCTTCAGCCACTGGCCGAAGGCCGGATTGGCAGCCGTGTAGAAGTAGACCACGTGTTGCGGCTGTTCGGGCTTGTTGTTGCGGCCTATCATGTCAAAGTTCAGGTAGCCTTTGATTTGTTCGATGAAAGGGCAGTTTTCCGTGAAATAGCGCGACCCTAGCAGACCTTTTTCCTCTCCGTCCCATAGGGCGAAGATAACCGTGCGCAACGGCTTTTGTCCGCTTGCCACGAATGCTCGTGCTATCTGCACCACGGCCGATACGCCCGAGGCATTGTCGTCAGCTCCGTTGTATATCTTGTCGCCGGCCAGCGATTCGTCCGTGCCCAGGTGGTCGAAGTGCGCTCCTACCACCACATATTCGTCCGTCCGCTCTCCGGGTATCATGCCCAGCACGTTGGCCATTGGCAGTGTGCGGTGCGTACCCTGTTTCAGGCGGGCAATAGAGTCGGGATGCACTTGCCAGCGTCCTCTGCGCTGTCTCTCCGGGGCACAAGCTTCGAAAGTCTGCAAGTAGCCGCTTTCCAGTAGCGGGGCAACGCCGGCCTCTTTCAGGCAGGCGGCCAGGTAGCGTGCCGCTATGCGCGAGCCGTGTTGTCCGGCCTCGCGTCCTTGCAGTTCGTCATCAGCCAGAAAACCTACGATGGCCTCGGCCGATGCCCGGTTGATGCTTTGCAGTCCTTTTTCCTGTGGTGTCTGTGCATGCAGCAGCCCGATGGACAATGCTGCAGCTATTGTCAATAATGCTTTATACACCCTGTTATGTGTAGTTGAAATAAACATACCTGTGTGGCAATGATGTTAGAGCTTGCAAATTTATAAAATCTTGGCATCTTCTATAATGATTTTGTAGTATTCCGTCCCTAAAAAGTCTATATTTGCTGCAAAAATGCCCCAGACATGAAACAAAATCCATCGGCTGGCGCCTTTTTGCTTGCTTCGCGCGCACGGCAGGCGTCTGAAACCTGCATAGCACCGGTGTATCCTTCGTGCCTGGCATGGGCTGCTATGCTGCGAAGTAATAGGCATTGGCTTGCCCGTTATCTTTTCACAAACCTTTGGTTGATATGCGTAATCTGGTCTTAGTTGATTTCAAACTTGATGACGATTGGTCATTCTCCCGAATCCTGAATACACAGGGCCGATGGGATGTGAAGAGTTGTGTGACCAACACTCCTTTCTACCACACCCGGCTGGGAACCATTGTGCGATACCTGCTCTACTTTCTGTTTCCATTGCGCTATGTCTTGAGTGGTCGGTCTTATGGGGTGGTATTGGGCTGGCAGCAGTTCTATGCGCTCAATTATGCTTTCTGGTTGCGTTTGTTTCGCATTCGTTCTTCCATCCGTATTGTGGTCATGACTTTTATCTATAAAGAGAAGAAGGGGCTTCTTGGGCGTCTTTATCACAAGTACATCCGCTATTGCCTTACCTGCCGGCATGTCTCAAAGGTTATTTGTTATTCCCGGGCCGAAGTTGCCATGTACAGCCGTCTGTTCGATTTGCCCGATGGATTGGTGCAGTTTGTACCTTTGGGCATAGAACCGATAGACAGCCTCGGCGAAGTGGTGCGTGGTGATTATATCTTTTCAACGGGCCGGAGCAATCGCGATTATGATTTTCTGGTGCGTGCCCTTGGGAATACGGATTTTGCCCTAAAGATAGTTTGCGAGCAACATTTCGATTCGCTGCCTCCTAATGTAGAGGTGTTGCATCATTGTTATGGAAGCCGGATGTATTCTTTGTTGAAAGGCTGTTTTTGTGTGTGCATTCCTTTGAGCGACAGGAATCTGTCCTCCGGGCAGTTGGTGTTGCTTCAGGCCATGCAGTTTGGCAAACCGGTATTGGTGACTCGCAGCAATGGGGTAGTGGACTATGTGGTGGACGGAAAGACGGGCTTCCTGGTTGAGAATGAGCCAGATACATTGATTGTCCGATTGCGCGAACTTGCTGCTGACGAGACCCTTTATTGCAAGCTTTCTTCGGAGGCACGCCGGGCCTTTGCCGGGCAATATACGCAGGAGTGTATGGCTTGGGCTGTTTTGCGCTTGCTCTGACGATTGCAGGGCATGGCTAACAACCTGTTTCACTTTCATGGTTTTGTATGCAAATCTATAATGATTTTGTAGTATTCCGTCGCTAAAAAGGCTATATTTGCTGCAAAAATGCCCCAAACATGAAACAAAATCCATCGGCTGACGCCCTTTTGCTGGCTTCGCGCATACAGCAGGAACTCGAAACCTATGTTGACCCTGTGAAGCGTACCTATTTGCCCGGCTTCTTCAAGACAGGTAAAGGGCAGTACGGCGAGGGCGATGAGTTCCTGGGAATTGTTGTCCCCAACACCCGCTTGGTGGCAAAGCGTCACAAGGCAGAACCGTTTGAGGTAGCTGCCGCCCTGCTTCAAAGCCGTTGGCACGAATGTCGTCTTTGTGCCCTGCTCATGCTGGTGGAACGTTTCAAGAAGTGCGATGAAACGGCCTGCAAGGAGATTGTCGATTTCTACCTGGCCCATACGACCCGCATCAACAACTGGGACCTGGTCGACCTGTCGGCACCCTACATCCTGGGCGAATATCTGAAGGATAAACCCCGCGATGTGCTCCATCGCCTGGCTTCCAGCACCCTGCTCTGGGATCAGCGCATAGCCGTTGTGGCTACGCAGACCCTGATAAAAAACGGCGATTTCACCGATATTCTGCTCCTGGCTCCCCGCTTTTTTCAAACCCCGCACGACCTCATGCAGAAGGCCGTAGGCTGGATGCTGCGCGAGGTAGGCAAAAAGGCCGAAGCGGTTCTTGTCGGTTTCCTGCAACAGCACGCCCGGTCTATGCCCCGCACCATGTTGCGCTATGCCATCGAGAAATTCCCCGACGGGCAGCGGCGCGAGTTTATGAAACGCTGATGGTTGCTATCGCTTGTCCTTTCCTGTATCACTCCTGAAATCCAACGATTTTTTTGAATCAATACCCAAAATAAATTTATCATGAAACACAAACTAATGAATCTGACAACGATTGCCAAGCAGGCAGCTCTGTCGGGCGCATTGTGCCTGGCTTTGCTGTCGTGCAAGCAGACCTTGCCCTATCAGGACACCTCGCTTGCGCCCGAAGACCGTGCCGCAGACCTCGTAGGCCGGCTCACCCTTGAAGAAAAAGTATCGCTCATGCAGCACGATTCGCCTGCCATTCCCAGGCTGGGCATCAAGAAGTACGTGTGGTGGAACGAGGCACTCCATGGTGTAGGACGTGCCGGACTGGCTACTGTTTTTCCACAAGCCATTGGTATGGCAGCTTCTTTCGACGATGCTTTGCTTTACGATGTTTTCACCGCCGTCAGCGATGAGGCTCGTGCCAAGCACAATGAGTTCCGCAAGTCGGGCGACCTGCAAATTTATCAGGGGCTGACATTCTGGACGCCCAACGTGAACATCTTCCGTGATCCCCGCTGGGGCCGTGGACAGGAAACCTACGGCGAAGACCCTTACCTTACTAGCCGGATGGGTGTCAGTGTGGTACGCGGTCTGCAAGGCCCTGAGGGCGAGAAATACGACAAACTGCATGCCTGCGCCAAGCACTATGCCGTACACTCGGGTCCCGAGTGGAACCGCCACTCGTTCAATGCCGAAGATATTGCTCCGCGCGACCTGTGGGAAACTTATCTGCCCGCTTTCAAGGCATTGGTGCAGGAAGCCGATGTAAAGGAAGTGATGTGTGCCTACAACCGCTTTGAAGGCGAACCCTGCTGCGGCAGCAACCGCCTGCTCCAGCAAATCCTGCGCGACGAATGGGGCTACAAGGGCATTGTGCTGTCCGACTGCTGGGCCATCAACGACTTCTTCAACGAAGGTGCCCACCAGACCGACCCTGATGCCGCGCACGCCTCTTCAAAGGCAGTTCGTACAGGTACCGACCTGGAGTGTGGTTCAACCTATGCTTCGCTGGTGCAGGCTGTGAAAGACGGCTTAATTGACGAGGCTACCATCGACCGTTCTCTGAAACGCCTGCTTACAGCACGCTTTGAACTAGGCGAAATGGATGCCGACGTGTCTTGGAACAACATCCCCTACAGCGTGGTCGACAGTAAGGAACATTGTGCCCTGGCCCTGAAGATGGCACAGGAAAGCCTGGTGTTGTTGCAGAACAAGGGCAATCTGCTGCCGCTGAACAAGCAACTCAAGGTGGCCGTCATCGGTCCCAATGCCGCCGACAGCGTCATGCAGTGGGGCAACTACAACGGTTTCCCCGGCAAGACCATCACCCTGCTTGAAGGCATCCGCCAGTATCTGCCCGAGGCCAATGTGTTCTATGAGCCTGGCTGCGACCACACCTCCGACACCTCCATCCAAAGCCTGTTCCAGCAGTGCAGCATTGACGGCCAGCAGGGCTTCAAGGCCTCCTATTGGAACCAGCTGAAGCGCGAAGGAGAGCCCGAAGTCGTAACACGCGTCACCACGCCTTTCCACTTCACCACTGCCGGTGCCACAGTTTTTGCACCCGGTGTCAATCTGGGTGGCTTTACAGCCGTTTATGAGTCAGTCTTCCGTCCTACCAAGAGCGAGCCGGTAGCATTCAGCTTCCAGATGCAGGGTGGTGTAGCCCTCTTTATCAACGACGAGCGTGTCGTCGGTCTTTACAACATGAAGACTCCCCGCGGCTATGTGTTGCAGGCCGAGGCTGGTAAGGAGTATAACATCCGTCTGGAATATGCCGCTACCGAGGGCAACTGTGCATCGCTCAGCTTTAACTTCGGACGCGAAGTTCCCATCAACTTTACCGGTGCCGTGCAAGCAGCTCGTCAGGCCGATGTCATTGTCTTTGCCGGTGGCATTTCGCCCCAGCTCGAAGGCGAAGAGATGCCTATCAGCATCCCGGGTTTCAAGGGTGGCGACCGCGAATCCATCGATTTGCCGGCCGTTCAGGAGAAGCTGTTGACCGAACTCAAGAAGACTGGCAAACCTATTGTCTTTGTCAATTTCTCGGGCTCGGCCGTTGCCTTGACACCTGAGACTAAGCTGTGCGACGCCATCCTGCAAGCCTGGTATCCCGGACAGGCCGGTGGACAGGCTATTGCCTCAGCTTTGTTTGGCAACTACAATCCGGCCGGTCGTCTGCCCGTCACCTTCTACAAGAGCACCAATCAGCTGCCCGATTTCCAGGACTACTCCATGAAGGGCCGCACCTACCGTTACATGACCGAGGCTCCGCTTTTCCCCTTCGGCTACGGACTGAGCTATACCACTTTTGCCTACGGTGATGCTCGTCTCAGCAGTCCGGCCATGCAGAAGGGTGGCAAGCTGTCGCTCGTCATCCCTGTCAGCAATACAGGCAAATACGACGGCGAGGAAGTTGTACAAGTCTATCTCCGTCGTCCGGGCGATACCGACGGTCCCCGTCAGGCCTTGCGCGCCTTCAAGCGTGTAGCCATTGCCAAGGGAGCCACGCAGGAGGTAACCATCGAATTTACCGATGCAGCCTTTGAGTGGTTCGATCCGCAGACCAACACCATGCACCCCCTGGCCGGTGAATATGAAATCCTGTATGGCGGTACGTCCGACAGCAGTCAGCTTAAGACTGTTAGCCTGACCTATCAAGACTAACCCATACATCCGCTAAAGCGCAGGAGGCACGGTCTTCCCTTCGAGGAATCTGCACCGTGCCTCCTGTTCTTTTTTAGCCTCACCCGTCAATTCCGTGTCTTTGCAGCTCTTCTATTCCCTTTTGCCTTATATGTAAATTTATTTTCCTACTTATTCCCCTGTTTCCCCCTCTTCCTTTCCCTTTCTTCACCTCTCCCTCTTTTTCCCCACATCTACTCCCTCTTGGCACCCACTTTGTTCGTTCCTCCTTCGTTCCTTGTTCGTTCTTTCTTCGCTTTTGGGTACCTTTATTCGAAGGAGGAACGAAGCAGATGCGTCTGAGAAGGGTATGGGGTGGGTAGAAAGGGGGGGATGGAAGAGGATGAGGTAGGAAGAAAGAAAGGGGGAAATACGGGGTGTGAGGATAGGAAGATGGGACGTATATTGTAAGGATTGATGGATGTAAGGGTGTAAGGTGAATAAGGGGGTGGATGTGATGTCGGGGAGAAGGGGAGTGGAAGTAAAGAGGGGATATTGGGATGGGACAAAATAAAAACACAGGCGCGAATAAGGCGGAGGAGACGGAACATGTCGGTAGGTTGTCCGTTCGGTCCGTGTTATTCGCGTCTGTGTAAGGTGCAGTCTGCCACGTTGGAGTGTTGGGATACCTCCCGTAGGCGGATGGTCCGCTGCCGGCGGCAGACAGGAGTGAGGGGTTATCTCACCGTAGCACTGATTATCTTCTCTCCGGCCGGATTGGCGGAGTCCTTGCCGTGCAGTTGCGAGTATTTGCCGGCCGGCAGGTCGGATAGTACGTAGGCGTTGCATTGGCGGCCGGCCATTATTTTGTCGGTAGTGGCGGTGCTTACGGCGGTGGCCAGAATGTCGACCAAGGCTGCCAGGCCAGTGCCACCGCTGTTGACGCTGGTATCGAGCGTTATCTTGCCTTCGCGCGAGTAGAGCGTCTTGCCGGTCTTGGTGGAGCGTAGCCGGTATTCCACGTCAACCCGGATGGTGCCGCCTATGTTGTTGCGGCTCCAGTCCTTAATGATGGTGAACATGGCAGCGTCGGCACCCAGTACATCCCGAAAGACGGTGAGGTCATTTTCCAAAAAACGTTCGGCGTCGTAGGCACTTTCCTGCTGGAAGAGTTCCATGGTGAGGTAAGGCGAGTACACGTAGTAGCCTTTCTCGCAGAGGGGCATGTAGAGGGTGGTGTAGAAGTAGTCCTTGGCTTCCACATGCGTAGTCTGGTTGATGGGAGGCATGATGGCGATGCTCAGTGGCTGTTCTTCGTACATGGCCGGGTATTGCTGGCCCAGTGTCTTGGGAGTGGTGCACGAGGCAAGTGCCGCTGCGGCCAGTATCAGGATGATGAGTTTCTTCATTTCTCAAGCTGTTTGATGATGCGTGAAATGTATTTCTCCGATTCGGGGTAGAGGGCTATCTCCTGCCTGAGATATTTCAGTCCTTCGTCTTTCTTGCCGGTTTTGCACAGCAGGTAGCCATATTCGGCACAGAGGCCGGGCGGCACGGTGCCGCGACTGCCGCGCTGGTCGTTCAGCATTTTCTGGTATTGTTCGACCACTTTGGCCAGGCGTCCGTCGGTCGCTTCCTTGCTGTAGCGGTAGGTGGCGTCTTCATAGCCGTGCCAGGAGTACAGACTTTGGCTGGTGGTACAGGCCGAGAGCGCGGCAATCATGATGATGGCAATGGTACACTTTTTCATCAGGGCAGCATGATTTGTTTGACTTCCTGAGCAGACAGGAAGATGTTCTTTTCGTAGATGACCCGTTGGCCGTCAGTCACTTTCAGGTGGCGGTTGCCGGTGTTGACACGATACTGTGTGCCGTGGCGGCGTGCCTTCTTGGCCTTGACCACGGTGGCATCGAAGGGCTGTGCCTGGTCAATGCTGACTTGCACTTCCTTGCCTGCATATTGTTTGGGGCTGACAAACAGCAGATAGGCCATGTCTTCCTGTCCGCTTTGCTGGGCCACGGGGTAGTTGACCTTGCAACCCGCCAGCAGGAGGAGCACTGTAAATAGGGTGAATGCTTTTTTCATTTCTCTTCTTCGATGATATAGTTGTTCATGTTGGATGCGTTAATGTCTTCCTGCGTAGTGACTTCCACAAAGGAGTATTCCGTTTCGGGCGTGTCACCGCCGGTAGAGAGAACCTTCACTTGGCCCACTTTCTTGCCGGGCAGGGTGATGGTAATGCCGGTCTGCGGGTTTTTCACTTTCTTGCCTTGAGTCATGATGGCAAAGGTCATGCCTTCTTTGATGCCCTGGCTTTGGCCGCCGGCAATAAGAACGGCGTCGGCATCGTAGGACAGGAAGTAGGTCTTCCAGGGACTGTCGCTGCATTTGTTGATGATGTTCTCCACCAGCTGCCCGATGGCCTCGGCAATGGCTTTGTCGCTCAGGGTGGCGTCGTATTCGGCCTGTCCGCCTATGCCTAGAGTGGTCTTGGTGGTGACTTCGGCGGTGCCTTTGGCTTCGTCAGAGTAGATGATGAGGCCCGTCGACACGTCGACCAGGCGTATGGATATGGCTGCCTCTACGGTCTGTGTCTTTTCGGAGGAGAATACCCGGTTCTTGCCGGTGTTTTTACGGCCGAACTCGGTGATGGAGCCTATAATCATGTAGTCGGCGCCGATGGTTGAGGCGGTCTTTTCGCCTTTCTGACATTCCTCGAGCAGGGTGTCCAGGTCGCCACGTTCCAGCAGGAGGAATTTGCCTGATGCAGCCAGTTTGGCCGAGAGAATGTCCAGTGCCTGCTTGCCCATGGGATCGTTGTTGCGGTCGTAGAAGATGCCTTTGGCATACTGCGTTTCGTTGGAGAAGCGGCCTATGGCCACTTTCTTCTTGAGGGTCATACCGTCATCCTGTGTTTGGACAGGGTTTTCAACAGTTTCGGTCTGTCGCTGTGCGGCCACGCCGGTGGCCAGTGTCAGCATAAGTGCAATCAGAAGTAGTCTGTTCATATAGCTGTTGTTTTAAGAATAGTTTTCGGTTATAGCATCTCCTTTTGCCTCTTGTCGTTTATGGCGGCAGAGACTTGTTGTTTTTATTATGTTTCTCAAAAATACAGATAATGTTTGAATGTTGGTTATCAGCAAGTTTGAAAAAATGTTTGCCCGGTGATAAAAGTTTGAAAAATGTGTAGCAAAGGCTGTAATTGTGTTTGGAAACCCGGCTTTTGAGGGTTTGTAGTGTGGGTGGCAGACAGATGAGAGAAAATCGGCAAACCTCGTCCTTCATTCTTCATTTATTCCTATCTTTGCTTGCGTGAAGACAGGATGCGGCTCGGTAGAGCCAAACTTGAAAACTATGTTTCCATTTGCCTCTGCTCTCGCCTTTTTTTATCTTTGCTTACGCGAAGATAGGATGCGGCTTGGTAGAGCCAAACTTGAAAACTATGTTTTCATTTGTCTCTACTCTCGCCTTTCGCTATCTTTGCAAATTCAGAAACAGTAATCATGGAACAAGAAAATTTTGACATACGAAACCAGCAGCCGATGAACAGCCGTGAGCGCGACTTTGAGAACGTGCTCCGCCCGCTGGCCTTTGAAGACTTCAGCGGCCAGGACAAGGTGGTGGATAACCTGCGCATCTTTGTCAAGGCGGCACGTCTGCGTGGCGAGGCGCTGGACCATACGCTGCTGCACGGCCCTCCCGGACTGGGAAAGACGACGCTGAGTAACATCATTGCCAACGAGCTGGGGGTGGGCTTTAAGATTACATCGGGACCGGTGCTCGACAAGCCGGGCGACCTGGCAGGCATCCTGACCAGCCTGGAGCCGAACGACGTGCTGTTCATTGACGAGATTCACCGGCTCAGTCCCGTGGTGGAGGAGTATCTGTACTCGGCTATGGAGGACTACCGCATCGACATCATGATAGACAAGGGACCTTCGGCGCGCAGCATACAGATTGACCTGAACCCCTTCACGCTGGTGGGGGCAACCACGCGCAGTGGCCTGCTGACGGCGCCCCTGCGTGCCCGCTTCGGCATCAACCTGCACTTGGAATACTACGACAACGATGTGCTGAGTACCATCATACAGCGTTCGGCGCGTATCCTCGATGTGCCCTGCTCGGCCAAGGCGGCGATGGAGATAGCCAGTCGCAGCCGCGGCACGCCCCGTATAGCCAATGCCCTGCTGCGTCGTGTGCGCGACTTTGCGCAGGTGAAGGGTACGGGCAGCATTGATACGGAGATTGCCCGCTATGCCCTCGAAGCACTGAACATCGACCGTTATGGACTCGACCAGATTGACAACAAGATACTGACTACTATCATCGACAAGTTCAAGGGTGGCCCCGTAGGCCTTACCACCATTGCCACGGCGCTGGGCGAAGACCCGGGTACCATTGAGGAGGTGTACGAGCCGTTCCTTATCAAGGAAGGCTTCATCAAGCGCACTCCTCGTGGGCGTGAGGTGACGGAGCTGGCGTATAAGCATTTGGGGAGAAACCGTTATAGCACGCAAGAAAGCTTGTTTTAGCGGTTAGCGGTAAGTGGTTAGTGATAAGTATTTATTGAGTGGCCTGGATATGGGGACGAGGGAATATAACGGAGTGTTGAGGCAGAAATGCAAGGCTTTTGCCATACGGATTGTAAAACTTTACCAGTATGTTTCTACAGAAAAGAAAGAAACGGTGATGTCCAAGCAGTTACTGCGTGCGGGAACCTCTGTGGGTGCCTTGCAGCGTGAAGGCGAACATGCGGAAAGTAAACTTGATTTTATTCATAAATATGCAATAGCACAGAAGGAATGCAATGAGACCATGTATTGGCTGGAATTGCTGTATGAGACTTCTTATTTGAGTGAGACTGAATATAAAAGTATTTATGTGGACGCGAAAGAACTGATGCGGTTGTTGACGAGTAGTATAAAAACAGCCAAGTCGAACAGTCAGGTGCTTACCACTGACCGCTAACCACTAACCACTGATTGAATTATGGCAAACCTAAAATCACTTGCTAAAGATACCGCCATCTACGGCTTGAGCAGCATCGTAGGGCGTTTTTTGAATTACCTGCTGGTACCTGTCTATACGATGGCCATGTCTGCCGAGTCGGGAGGCTATGGCGTGGTGACCAATGTCTACGCCTGGGTGGCACTGGCGCTGGTGCTGCTGACTTTCGGCATGGAGACCGGCTTCTTCCGTTTTGCCAACAAGGGCGAGGACGACCCGATGCGCGTTTACTCTACTACGCTGATGGGTGTGGGAGGCGTGGCGCTGGTGTTCCTGGCGCTGGGACTGACGTTCTTGCACCCCATTGCCGGTTGGCTGGGCTATGTGGAGCATCCCGAGTATGTGGGAATGATGATGGCTGTGGTGGCCATGGACGCCTTCCAGAGTATTCCTTTTGCTTACCTGCGCTATAAGCAGCGCCCTATTAAGTTTGCCGCACTGAAGCTGCTGTTCATCTTCCTGAACATCGCGCTGAATCTGGCCTACTATGTGTGGATGAAGGGTAGTGACGTGGGCTATGCCTTCCTGTTCAACCTGATATGTACCTCCACCGTCATGCTCTGCATGGTGCCCGAGCTGCGTGGCTTCCGTTATGTGTTTGACCGTGCTCTGATGCGTCGCATGCTTTCCTACAGCATGCCGTTGTTGGTGCTGGGGCTGGCAGGCATCCTGAACCAGGTGGCCGATAAGATTATCTTTCCCTATGTCTATCCCGATGCAGCCGATGCCAAGGTGCAGCTGGGCATCTACGGGGCGGCCAGCAAAATAGCCATGATTATGGCCATGCTGACGCAGGCCTTCCGCTATGCCTACGAGCCCTTTGTCTTTGGCAAAAGCCGTGACAAGGACAACCGCGAGGTCTATGCTGCTGCCATGAAATATTTCATCATCTTCACGCTGCTGGCCTTCCTGGCCGTGATGTTCTACCTCGACCTGCTGAAGTTTATCATAGGGCGCGACTATTGGGAAGGACTGCGCGTGGTACCCATCGTGATGGCTGCTGAAATCTTCATGGGCGTGTATTTTAACCTGTCGTTCTGGTACAAGCTGATAGATGAGACGCGCTGGGGGGCTTACTTTTCGCTCACGGGCTGTGCCGTGCTGGTGCTGATAAATGTACTGCTGATACCGCGTTTCAGCTACATGGCTTGTGCTTGGGCCGGTTTTGCGGGCTATGGGGTGGCCATGCTGCTGTCTTATTTTGTGGGGCAGAAAAAATATCCCATCCGTTACGACCTGAAGGCCATAGGTCGTTATGTGCTGCTGGCAGCGGTGCTCTATGTGGTGGCCGAGTATGTGCCGCTGGACAACCTGTGGTTGCGCATGGCCTGGCGCACGGTGCTGCTGCTGGTGTTCGTGGCCTATATAGTGAAGACTGACTTGCCGCTGGAGCGCATTCCGGTGGTGAACAGGCTGGTGAAAAAGAGATAATGAAACCTATACATCATAGCATAAAATATTGATTGTTATGGAAATACGTAATTCGGACAGAAATACATTTGCCATCCGGGCTTTTTTGAAGGAATATCTTGACCTGCGCAAGGATAAAGATAATGAGTTGGAAACCGTGGAGTCCATCCGCAAGGGTGTGGAGTTCAAGGGAGCCAACCTGTGGATATTGATATTTGCCATTTTCATGGCTTCGCTGGGACTGAACGTCAACTCTACGGCCGTCATCATAGGTGCCATGCTTATTTCGCCGCTGATGGGCCCTATCATGGGTGTGGGACTGTCGGTGGGTCTGAACGACTTTGAACTGATGAAACGTTCATTGAAGAGCTTCCTGATAACGACCCTGTTCAGTGTGACTACGGCTACCGTCTTCTTCCTGATAAGTCCCGTGGCCGAAGGACAGTCGGAGTTGTTGGCGCGTACTTCACCCACTATTTACGATGTGTTCATCGCCCTGATGGGTGGTCTGGCAGGCGTAGTGGCTTTATCGACCAAGGAGAAGGGAAATGTGATTCCCGGTGTGGCCATAGCCACGGCGTTGATGCCGCCCCTCTGTACGGCCGGTTACGGGCTGGCAACAGGCAACCTCATTTATTTCCTGGGAGCCTTCTACCTGTACTTCATCAATTCGGTGTTCATCAGTGTGGCCACTTATGTGGGTGTACGTGTGATGCACTTCCAGCGCAAGGAGTTTGTGGACAAGAAGCGCGAGAAGACGGTGCGCAAATACATCATCTGGATTGTGGTGCTGACCATGTGTCCGGCTGCCTACCTGACGGTGGACATCATTCAGGACTCGTTCTTTGAGAGCGCGGCCAACAAGTTTGTCAACGAGCAGCTTGCGTTTGAAAATACGCAGATACTGGACAAGAAAGTGGTACATACGGCTAAGGGAAAGGAGATACGCGTGGTGCTGATGGGAGAAGAGGTGCCCGAGGCATCCATTGCCATAGCCCGTGGTAAGATGAAGGACTATAAGCTGGAGGATGCCAAGCTGGTGGTATTGCAGGGCATGAACAGTGAGTCGGTAGACATTTCGTCCATTCGTGCCATGGTGATGGAAGATTTCTACAAGAACAGTGAAAAGCAACTGGTAGAGCAGAAACAGCAGATAGAGAGTCTGGAGCAACAGCTGGCACGCTATAAGGACTATGAGGAACTGGGACAGAAGCTTGCGCCAGAGCTGAAGGTGCTCTATCCGTCGGTGAAGTCGCTGGCCATTTCGCATGCCATAGAGCTGACGGTAGACTCGGCACGCACGGACACCGTGACGCTGGCTGTGCTGAAGTTTGGCAAGCATCCTGCCGCTGCCGAAAAGCAGAAGATAAACGATTGGCTCAAGGCACGTACGGGAGCCAGGAAGCTGAAGCTGCTGGTAGAGTAAATGATATATGGAAGTTTCGGTAAATCTGAAACTTTTAGAAGTTAAAGGAGTTAGAAGAAGTTATCGCCTGACAGGCTGGCTTAGAAGTTGAAAGCCAATAGAACTTGTTATCGCTGATTTCCCGTTTACCTTACCATTGACTTTAACTTCTAATGAAGCGTAGCGAAATGATAACTTCTGTAACTTCTTAACTTCCAGAAAAATAATAAAAAAGAAACGTAAGCAATATCATAGAAAGACAGAGCTATATGAGACTGAGATTCATGGTAACGGCCTTGTGCCTGCTGGTGGCAGGAACCATGCTGGCCGACGAGGGAATGTGGATGCTGGGCAATCTGAACAAGGAGACCCGCAAGTCGATGAAAGAACTGGGGCTACAGCTTCCGGCAGGCAAGCTGTACAATCCCAAGCGGGCGTCGCTGAAGGATGCGGTGGTCAGCTTCGGAGGCTTCTGTTCGGGCGTGGTGGTGTCTGAGGACGGACTGGTGCTGACCAATCATCACTGCGGATTCAGCAGCGTACAGCAACACTCGTCGGTAGACCATGATTATCTGCGCGACGGATTTGTGGCTCGTAGCCGTGAGGAAGAACTGCCTAATCCTGACCTGTATGTGCGCTTCCTGCTTCGTACGGAGGACGTGACCAAGCGGGTGCTGAAAGCCGTGAAACCCGATATGACCGAGGCCGAGCGCACCAGCGTGGTAGACTCCATGATGATGGTCATCGGTTCGGAGGTGTCCGACCGGGATTCAACGCTGACAGGCGTGGTCGATGCTTACTACGGAGGCAATGAGTTCTGGCTTTCAGTCTATCGCGACTATAATGATGTGCGTCTGGTGTTTGCGCCACCCTCGTCGGTGGGCAAGTTTGGCTGGGACCAGGATAACTGGGAGTGGCCGCGGCATACGGGCGACTTCTGCGTCTTCCGCATCTATGCCGGCAAGGACAACCAACCGGCCGAATATTCGCCCGAGAATGTACCCTATCATCCGCGCTATGTGGCTCCCGTTTCGCTGCAAGGCTATCGCGAGGGCGACTTCTGCATGACCCTGGGCTATCCGGGCAGCACGGAGCGTTACCTCTCTTCCTTCGGCATTGAAGAAATGATGAACAACAGTAACCAGGCACAGATAGACATACGTGGCATCAAGCAGGCCATTTGGAAGCGTGAGATGGACCGGCGTGACGATATACGCATCAAGTATGCCTCGAAGTATGACGAGAGTTCCAACTACTGGAAGAACAGTATAGGTGTGAATCGCGCCATACGTAAGCTACATGTGCTGGAGAAGAAACGCCAGCTGGAAGACGCCTTGCGTCAGTGGATACGCAATACGCCCGAGGAACGGGAGCAATTGCTGCATCTGTTCTCTGACCTGGAGCTGCACTATAAGGACCGCCGGGCCACGAATCATGCACTTGCCTACTTTATAGAGGCATTCTTTAACGGGCCTGAGTTGGCACAACTGGCACTTTCCATCCTGAACTTCGACTTTGGTGGTGAGGAGAAAGATGTGGTGGCGGGACTGAAGGACATTGTTGACCAGTACGCCAATCTCGACCTTGACATTGACAAGGAGGTATTTACGGCCATGATTGATGCTTATCGCACCAAGGTGGATGCTGCGTACCTGCCCGAATTCTATCAGACTATCGATACGCTCTACGGTGGCAGTGCACAAGCCTATGTGGACAGCCTTTATGCGCATTCCGAAGTAACCACAACACGTGCTCTGAAGCGCTTTCTGGAGCAGGATACTACCTACCAGATATACAATGACCCGGCCATAGAATTGGGCATCGACTTGATTACGAAGGCTTTTGAAATGCAGATTCAGATGCAGGAGGCCAATGAGAAAATAGACCGTGGCGAACGGTTGCTGAATGCGGCTGTGCGCAGGATGTACGACGAACGCAACTATTATCCTGACGCCAACTCTACCATGCGTCTCAGTTTTGGCACCATCTGCGGCTATCAGCCTTTCGACGGCGCTTACTACGACTATTACACCACCACCCGCGGCATACTGGAGAAGGTCAGGGAACATGCCGGCGACGTGGACTTTGAGGTGCAGCCCGACCTGCTGGAGCTGCTGGCTTCGGGCGACTTTGGCCGCTATGCCGACCCGGAAGGGGAAATGAAAGTGTGCTTCCTGTCCAACAACGACATTACGGGCGGCAACAGCGGCAGTGCCATGTTCAACGCGCGCGGCGAGCTGCTGGGGCTGGCTTTCGACGGCAACTGGGAGGCTATGAGCAGCGACATCCTGTATGAGCCGAAGACGCAGCGCACCATCGGCGTGGATATGCGCTACGTCTTGTTCATCATGGAGAAATATGGCAAGGCTGCCCGGCTGGTGGAGGAGATGAGGCTGGTGGAGTAGTTATGCCTGTGCCCGTATGCGGTCGTCGAAGGCCGACAGGGCAGCCTTGGCACCCTCGCCCATGGCAATGACAATCTGCTTGTAGGGAACGGACGACACGTCGCCGGCAGCGTAGACACCCGGCAACGACGTGCGGCAGGCTGCATCCGTCTTTATTTCGCCGATGGCGGTCGTTTCCAGCTGCTGGCGGAAGGGCAGGCTGTTGGCAGCCAGGCCTATCTGCACAAAAATGCCGTCCAGCGGATAATCCTGTCCCTCGCCGGTTTGCCGGTTCTTCACCCGAATGGAGGTTACCTTCTCGCCGTTTCCGTTGACGGCAAGGGTCTGCATGGAGGTGAATATTTCCACGTTGGGCAGGCTGCGTGCTTTCTGTTGCAGCACCTGGTCGGCCTTGAGCGTATCCATAAACTCAAATACCGTCACTTTGCTGCAAATGCCGGCCAGGTCGATGGCTGCCTCTATGCCCGAGTTGCCGCCACCTACCACGGCTACGTGCTTGCCCTGGTAGAACGGTCCGTCGCAATGGGGGCAGAAAGCAACGCCCCGGCCTATATACTCGCTCTCGCCCTCTACGTTGAGCCTGCGCCAGCTGGCTCCGGTGGCAATGATGACGGCCAGCGCCGAGAAGGTTTCGTTGCCCTTTACGTGTATGCTCTTCTGTGTGCCTTGCAGCAGGGCTTTTTCTATCTGGCGGTTTTCGTAGATGTCTATCGGGTAGTGTTCCATGTGCTTACGCAGGGAGGCTGCCAGTTCGGCACCGGTGGTCTGGGGCACGGAGATGAGGTTTTCAATGCCTACGGTCTCCTTTACCTGTCCGCCTATGCGTTCGGCTACTACGGCTACGCGCAGGCCTTTGCGTGCCGCATAGATGGCTGCCGAACAGCCTGCGGGTCCTCCTCCCAGCACCAGTACGTCGTGCTGGTGGCTTACGGGAGCTGCATTGGTCAGGGGCCTGCTTCCTACTTTTTCTTCCAGCTTCTGCAACAGTTCGCCCAAGGTGCCACGACCTATGTGCAGCAGTTCGCCGTTGACATAGACGGCCGGTACGGCCTGTATCTTCTTGGCTTCCACTTCGTCGGCAAAGAGGGCGCCGTCGATGGTTTCGTGGGTGGCTTGCGGATGGAGCAGAACCAGTGCGTTGAGTGCCTGCACCACGTCGGGGCAGTTGGTGCACGACAGCGATACGTAGGTTTGCAGTTTTAACGGGCCATTCAGTGCCTGTATGCGGCGGGTGGTGGTTTCGTCGGGCAGGTTCTTGCCCTTGCCGTCGGCATTAAGCAGAGCCAGCAACAGTGAAGTGAATTCGTGTCCGCCGGGGATACCGCGGAAGCGGATGCCGGTGTCAGCTTTGTCTTTCAGAATGCTGAATTCCAGAAGGTTGTCGGTTGATGGCCGCAACTGGCACGACAGCTTGTCGGAGCAAGAGGCTACACTGTCCAGAAAGTCAATCAGTTCCTGGGCTTTCGGGTGTTGCGGCTGATAGTTGATGTGAAAGATATAGCGGGCTTCGAGTGGGCGGAATATGTCGCGCACTTGCTCGAGTAGAGATGTTTCTAGCATGATTGTAATGATGATGGGAGGTTGGATATTAGCTTTTGCCAGAGCCGGTAGGAGCGGGGAGTACTTTTCCTGCGAGGCTTTGCCCGGTTTCAGGCTTTGTTCTTGGTGGTTTCAGACAATGAAACCGATAGTTTCAGACTATGAAACCAAGAGTTTCAGGGCATGAAACTTTGTATTTGGGGCAGGACTGGCGGGTGGAGGCTCCTGTGAGCAGGTCGGGCAGCAAGCATGTGAGGTTAGAAAACTGTCCCCCGTCCGGCCCCACAGGGCTGTTCGGAGGACAGTAGGTTAGGGAGGTGTGGTTTAAATCTTGCCTACCAGGTCGATGCTGGGCTTCAGTGTTTCAGTGCCCTGTTTCCACTTGGCGGGACATACTTCGTTGGGGTGGTTGGCTACGAAGATGGCAGCCTCTACCTTGCGCAGCAACTCGTCGGCGTTGCGGCCTATGCTGTTGTCCTGTATTTCGGCAATCTTCACCCGGCCTTCGGGGTTTACAAGGAAGGTGCCGCGGTAGGCCATACCGTCTTCTTCAATCATGACGCCAAAGGCACGGCTCAGCAGGCCTGTTGGGTCGGCCAGCATGGGATACTTTATTTTGCGGATACTCTCGGAAGCGTCGTGCCAAGCCTTGTGCACGAAGTGAGAGTCGGTGCTTACGGAGTAGACCTCCACACCCAGTGCCTGGAACTGTTCATACTTCTCGGCCATGTCTACCAGCTCGGTGGGACACACAAAAGTGAAGTCGGCAGGGTAGAAAAAGAAGATGGCCCACTTGCCTTTCAGGTCTTCATTGGTCACGGTCTTGAAGGCTCCGTTGTGGAAAGCCTGTACTTTGAACTCGGGGAGTTGTGCATTGATAATCGGTTCCATAATTCATTCGTTTTTTGTCCGTTGCAAAGGTAGCTGCCCGGCCTGTACGGCGCAATCGCCATTTGTAGGTATTCCGTTGCAGGCCTTTGCAAGGCGGTTCAGGTTAATACTTTTGTTCGTTGTTTACGGCTGCAAAAATATAGCCTTTCCGCGGCGCGGCACAAAAATCTCCATTGAACGTTTTTATGGACCGATAGACGCTGTCTATATTACCTATTGGTTGGTACAGCCATAATGGATGCCATAACAGACGAGAACAGAAAGCTGTTTGTAATATAAATAGCAATGCCATCAATAAAGATTTTCATCCTGAGGTAAAGGGTGAATATGAATTTTTGTTACTTTTGCATCAGGATTGGGTTTTTCCTTTCCTGGACATGTTAGAATATTGAAGGAGCGTTATGCTTATCTTGTAGATGAAAACCTGAGAAATTTTCAACGTAATACAAGGATAGCATAGTGGTTCTCACGCTATAGGCGTGGGCTGCTATATCCATATCTGTATTACAAGTTTTCTCAGGACTTTCATCTAAGATGTGGCACATGCAGTTCCACGCTTCGTGTTTTTAATCTGATAAAGTCTCTGTAGGAACTGGCGGGACACGGTTTACTGCTATGAAAAACCTGTTTTATCCTTTGGTTCAGCCTTCTTCGTTTGTCTGTTTGCAGGTCTGTTTGGCTTGTCTTTCTCTTCTTCTATTGTTTTTATATTGTGTCCCCTGTTTATCTTGTTTTTTCGGGAAGGGTTTTTCTGCACTTTCATTTGCAGACAAGTAGCATATTCTTTTAACTGAATGTATAATCTTTAAATCTTAGTAATGTTATGTATAGTCTGATGATTATGGCAGCTTCGGGCGTGAGTTTCCCGATGATTGCAATGTTGGTTGTATTAATTGTAATACTTGTGTTGGTGTCGAACCGTAAGAAAGGAGAGCTGAAAGAGGCTTGGAAAGAGGAGGTGAAAGTCAGCGACGAGGTCATAACCCTGCAAGGTGTGCGTGGACGTGTGACAAAGATAGAGGGAGACATGGTGAACATAGTAGGCTCTTATGGCGAAGAGGCGACATGTAAACTGACAGAATGTGTGTCGGTGAGGTCATTGGTCGGGAATTCAGGTATGTTGAAGTTGTCTGAGGATTCAGAGACGACTTATAGGTTGATTGTGGCAGGAAAACAGTATTTGTTTCCTTCCCAATCGTCAGCAGCAAAGCTGTTGAAATGGATGCGGAATACTCGATTGGCTTATCGGGGAGTAGCTTTGATGTTGGCTTGCGCTTTCATAAATTTGTTATCGTACGCTTCGGATATAATGACTCTTTTTGAATATGGGATTAGAGCTTATTTGAGAGATGATGTAGTGCAAGATTTGATTCTGCCTATTGGTACTACTGTCGGTTTGTTGATAGGCGTTGTCATGCACTTGACGGGATTGCGAGGGGTGGCAAGTTTGTCCGATCACGATGATAAGAAAGAGATAGCAAATGTGGAAAACGGTTTTTATTTTTTCTTTGCAGCGGCTATTATAGACTTTCTCCCTTTAGATGCTTGGGTGAGTCTTTTAATTTATCTTATAGGATTTATTTTATTGATTATTGGTTATGCTCGTTTGAAAAATTCGAGTAGTCAGGGAGATACAACCCGTAAGGGATATGCGCAAGCTTTTGCAGCTTCCATACTTCTGTTGATAAGCTGTTTCCTTCCTGATTGGGACTCACTTGAGGCTTGTTACATGGCATTGTCGTCGTATGATACTGCATTGATTGTAACTTGTTTGGGTTCGATTTCTCCATGCATTGGCTATATGATATATTGTTTGGCTTGGAAAGAAATAGCTACAAAATCGTTGTATGCAGAATGGAAGCCTACAACGGTTGCTGAGTGACTTTTAGCGACAGCATTTCGGCCGGCACAGCCGCCTGTATCTCCGTGGTGAGCATCTGGAGCAACGAATGGCGTATGAACTCGCGGCCGGTGAGCAGTACTATCTGGCGCGTGGGGCAGGGAATGGCAAAGGGACGTACCAACTCCTGCTGGACAGGGCTGAGCTGAAGCACGGCCAGGCCGGGTATGAAGGTGATGCCCTTGCCGCCTTCCACCATGCGCATGAAGGTCTCCATGCTGCCCAGATGGTAGGTCAGCTGGCTGGAGCGGGCGGTCTTGAGCTGGCAGAAGCGCACCAGCTGGTCGCGGAAGCAGTGGCCTTCGTCGAGCAGCCACAGCTGGGCACCGTTCAGGTCGGAAGTGCGTATGGTGGGGCGGTCGAAGAGGGTGTCCTCGCGCGCCACGTAAGCATAAAACTGCTCATAAAAGAGGTGAGTCTGGTTGAAGTCGTCCATGTCGTCCAGGCGGGCCACGATGCCTGCGTCAATCTCGCCTTTGGCCAAGGCTTCTTTGATGGCGGCTGTTTTCATTTCCACCACGCGTATGTCCAGCTGCGGGTATTTCTTCATCAGTTGCGGAAAGAAGCGGGGCAACAGGTAGGGAGCGATGGTGGGCAGGATGCCCAGGGTGAAGGAGCCCGTCAGCGACTGTTTCTCTTCGGCAATGATGTCGCGTATGTGTGCGGCCTGTTCCAATACGCGGCGTGCCTGCGCCAGAATGTGTAGTCCTACGGGGGTGGGGGCGACGGGTTGGCGGGTGCGGTCGAAGATGCGGGTATCGAGTTCTTCTTCCAGTTTCTGAATCATGGCGCTCAGCGTGGGTTGCGTCACGCGGCAGTGCTCGGCTGCCTTGCCGAAGTGGCGGTAATGGTCTAGGGCGAGGATGTATTCCAGTTGTTGCAGGGTCATGGCAATCAGTGTTTTAAGGGTTACGGATAGATAGCTTCGATGCAAAGATAGAAATTATCTGTTGGAGAAGTGAATACGGCCGGATTATCTTTGCATCGAGCAAAAGAAAAAAACGAGTATAAACCTTTAAAAGCAAAAAGATTATGAAAACGTTAGATTACCTGAACCTGGATGTAAAAAAAGTATCGTCAGTAACATCGGCCTTGCAGCGCTTGCTGGCCGACTTCCAAATACACTACATGAACCTGCGCGGCTTCCATTGGAATATACAGGGCCACGGATTCTTCATTCTGCATGGCAAGTTTGAAGATATGTACGAGGACACGGCCCGCAAGGTGGACGAACTGGCCGAGCGCCTGTTGATGCTGGGCACGGAGCCTGAGAACCGCTTCAGCCGCTATCTGGAAGTGGCACGGCTGAATGAAGTATCGGGAGTGAGCTGCGCATCGGAAGCGGTGGACTATATACTCGATGTGACCCGCCACTTCATGGCCGAAGAACGGAAACTGATTGACCTGGCAGCCGAGGCTCACGATGACGTGACGGCCGACCTGATGACCGGTTACCTGAAGGAGCAGGAGAAGCTGGTGTGGATGCTGGTGGCATTCAGCACACAGGGCTGCACGAAGTGAGCAGATTGTTGCCGGCAGGCAACGTGAGATATGAAAATGGCGGTGTATCCTTGACAGACAGGTACACCGCCATTTATTGTTGCATCAAACGGACGGACCGTTATTTCTTTTTCTTCTTCGACGGCTTGGCCCAGCCTTCTTCGTCGAAGTCGGGTTCGGGGCCTCGCAGCTCGTTGTTGTGCTGGAAGAATTTCTTCCAGTCGTCTTTGCGTCCGCGCGGCTGGGTGTAGCCACGCTCTTCGCGGCTGGGCTTGTTCTTGGCTTTTTCGGCTTTCCGGGTTTCCTTGGCTGGGCGGGCATTGCCTTCCTTCGCTTTGGTGCGTCCTTTGGAGGCTTCCTTGCTCTCTTCGCCGGCTATTTCCACGGTCACGCGGCGGCCTCTCCAGTTGGCGCGGTTCAGCGCCTTCACTACGGTCTTGGCCGATTCTTCTTCTACTTCAAAGAAAGAGAAGTTTTTCATCAGGTCGATACGGCCTACATCGATGCGTCCGCGCGTGTGGCTGTTGAGCAGGCTGATGAGGTCGGCAGGCAGGAAGTTGTCGGCCTTGCCCAGGCTGATGAACAGGCGTGTGTAGCCGGGTTCGGCCTTGCGGGCACCGGTTCGGCCCGACTTCTCGCCTTTGGCTTTGCGGTCGGAGGCAGGTTCGGTGGCTATCTCCACGTCTTCGCGGTCGCGGTAGTAGTCCAGGAAGCGGTTGAATTCGTGCGACACCATGCGCTTTATCAGGTCTTCCTTGCTCAGCCAGTCCAGTTTGCGGTAGACGTCGGGCATGAAGTCGGCTATTTCCTCTTCGTTCACCTTCACCTTCTCCAGGTCGTCGATGACCTTCAGCAATTGCTTTTCGCAGATTTGCTTGCCGGTGGGCATTTCGCCGGGCTGGAACTTCTTGCCGATGATGCGCTCTATTTCGCGCATCTTGCCTTTCTCGCGCAGGTTGATGATGGCAATGGAGGTACCCGTCTTGCCGGCACGGCCGGTACGTCCGCTGCGGTGGGTATAGCTTTCGGTATCGTCGGGTAGGCCATAGTTGATGACGTGGGTCAGGTCGTCCACGTCCAGTCCGCGGGCGGCCACGTCGGTGGCCACCAGCAGTTGCAGGTTGCGCATGCGGAACTTCTGCATCACCAGGTCGCGCTGTGCTTGCGACAGTTCGCCGTGCAGAGCGTCGGCGTTGTAGCCTTCCTGTATCAGCTTGTCGGCTATCTCCTGTGTCTCCTTACGGGTGCGGCAGAAGATGATGCCGTATATCTCGGGCAGGTAGTCCACAATGCGTTTCAGGGCGGCATACTTGTCTTTGGCGTGCACCACGTAGACCAGGTGCTTCACGTTGGCCGTACCTTCGTTCTTGCGGCCTATGGTGATTTCCTTGGCATCGCGCAGGTAGTTCTTGGCTATGCGGGCTATCTCGGGGCTCATGGTGGCCGAGAAGAGGAGGGTGTTTCGTTCTTGCGGCACTTCGGCCAGGATGGCGTTGATGCTGTCGGTGAAGCCCATGTTGAGCATTTCGTCGGCCTCGTCCATGACTACGTTTTCAATCGTGGCCAGTGAAACGGTCTTGCGCTCCATCAGGTCAATGAGTCGGCCGGGCGTGGCCACGATGATGTGGACGCCGTTTTTCAGGGCACGTATCTGGCTCTCGATGGACGAGCCGCCGTAGACAGGCAGCACGCGCAGGCCATTTCAATGCCCTTGCGCAGGAATTCCACGTTGGTCACA
>OLNN01000818.1_pt1 | contig 29916 bp, 32 predicted proteins | sample 1672141 | NCBI WGS metagenome assembly OLNN01 (sample SAMEA3136652, study PRJEB25190) | human gut metagenome | biome: human gut; feature: human-associated habitat; material: faeces | place: Austria | collected 2013
GCATTTGCAACAGCCGGCCGGGATTTTCCAACCGTTCGGGCGATTTCCTCCTGTGTCATGCCGTACTGATCGATCAGGGACTGATACCCTTGTGCCTCTTCCAGCGGCGTCAGGTCCTCCCTCTGTAAGTTTTCAATCAGAGCGAGTTCCATGACCTCATGGTCGCTCATATCGCGGATGACCACTGGCACCTCGGAGACTCCCGCCATGCGCGCTGCACGCCAGCGCCGTTCACCCGCGACAATCTGGTATCCTCCCCCCAGAAGAGGACGTACCAAAAGCGGCTGCAATACGCCATGCTGGACAATGGAATCCGCCAACTCAGCTAAGGCCTCATCCTTAAATTCTTTGCGCGGCTGGCTGCGGTTCGGCTCTATCTCACTGATCTTCAGCGTTACGGTAGCGTTTGCGTCTTCCATATCATTTTCGGCAAAGATGGCATCCAGTCCCTTTCCGAGTCCGCCTTTCTTTTTTCCCGCCATAATCTGCGTTTCACCCCCTGTTGCCTGTTATTTGTGCGCCGTTCAACGCGACGCCTTTCTCAACACCTCGTCCGCCAATGCATCGTATGCATACGCGCCCTTGCTGCTGTGATCGAAATAGCCGATCGGCCGTCCAAAACTGGGCGCCTCGGAGAGACGCACGGTGCGCGGGATGACCGTAGCAAATACCTTCCGCGGAAAATATTTTTTTACCTCTTCCACCACCTGCTGCGTCAGGTTCAAACGGCCGTCGTACATTGTCAGCAAAACGCCTTCAATGTCCAGCTGTTCGTTGTATTGGCGCTTGACGCGCCGGACGGAATTCATCAGCTGGGACAGCCCCTCCAACGCGTAATATTCGCACTGGATAGGCACTAGAAGGGTGTCCGCCACGCAGAGCGCATTGGTGGTGATAATCCCAAGGGACGGCGGACAATCGATCAGAATAAAATCGTATTCCACACGCAGAGGGACAATGGCATTTTTTAAAATAGCCTCGCGATGTTCCATCTCAATCAGTTCCAATTCGGCGCCGGCCAAGTCCATGCTGGAGGGCAGCAGATCGAGATTTGCAAACTCCGTATGGATGCGCGCATCCTTTGCCGGGGTTTCCCCAATCAATACCTCATACATGGTATTTTTCAGCTTCCGGCGGTCCACGCCGACCCCGCTGGACGAATTCCCCTGTGGGTCGATGTCCACCAACAGTGTCTTCTTCCCCTTCGCGCCGAGCGCCGACGAAAGGTTGACCGCTGTGGTGGTCTTTCCCACGCCGCCTTTCTGATTTGCAATGGCTATGATCTTTCCCATCGTCCGCCCCCGTTTCTCAAAAAATTGCCACTCTCTTTGCTTAGTCCGGGTACAATTCATCCCAAAAACAAAAGGATATGGCAATCTGTTTTCTTTCCATATCGTTTATTCTCATGAACGTTTCTATTATAGCACGGAAGAGCTGGAAGGAAAAGTAGTTCTGTTTGAAAAAAGCCTGTTTCACGTGAAACAGGCTTTTTAAATGGGGAACAGCCGGCAAACAGGATGGAAAGTGATATGAAACATTTCGCTTTGCATTCCATTTGACCGGCTGAAACGGGCAGACGATCTTTGTGTAGCGCACAGCGCTTTGTCCTCGGTACGGTCTAAACTACAGGCTGAGGGGCTTTTAGAAGTAGAATGCAATCATTCCCACTTAAAATCCTCATGAAAAATGGTATGAAACGTTTAAAGTCCAGTCCTCTACAAAGAAGCCCTTCCCGGTGGGTTTGAAGGCCACATCTGGGAAGGGCTCCTACAAATTGTGTGAAAAAGGGGCGCTCAATCGTAATATATCAGACGTTTGCATCGGGGGCAAAACTCTTGGCTGCCTTTGGCATGAAAGCGGTCCAGTATCTTTGTAGAGTGGCAGTAGGGACACCGGCACTTTCTACGATTGACCCACTGTCCAATTAAGATCACAAGCAGAGGGCCAAAATATATGCTCCACAAGGGAAACGCCCACCGGTAAAACAAATAGATCAGTAGAAAGGCTGCACCATAAAATAGTAAAGGAACGAATGTCCATACCGCTTTGATTGTCTTATGTAAATCTTCCATGGTGATCCCTTCTCAACTCGTTTTTGTGCATGGAACTGAATAAATTAGGGCCTATCCCGACTGGATGCAGGAAAAAGGCTTGTTTTTTGTATGGATAAATTTGACACTACAATATTTCTAAAAATATTTCAATAGGAATCGTATATGTAGCCGCTGATTCTGTTCAACTGAAAGAAAGGGAACACTTCCATAAAAAGAATTCCTTTCCTACCTCGCAGATGGCCTTGAAATAGACGTACCTTTCCCAGGATACAACGATGAATCTTTTATGGGTATATCCTGGCTCAAGTCCACAAAATGCGTTTCGCCAGTTGTATGATCGACATAATAGGCGACCGTCCATATTCCGAAGTCCCCCTTTGTCACAGGTTGAAATAGGAAAATGGACAAATGGTTTTCCTCGTTCGAGAGGGTAAATTCCAGCCCGTTGCGCAGTACCTTCTTTGCGAGCGGCTTCGGTCCTGCCTCTATGTTCAGATGGTTGATTAAAAAGTCTGAAACGACCTGTTCCGGAACGATTCTCCACGGCTGATGCCCGTTATTGACTTCGTTTTGCAGCCATTCGTAATATTCCATCTGCTCCGGCGGCAGGGAGACCATTTCTTTGTCCATCCGTATGGCGGGTATGAACAAGCACCCCAAAAGGATGCAAGCAATCCCAACAATGCATAAAAATAATCTCGTGTGGTTTCTCATTGATCTTTTCCTCTTCATGCGCAAAAAGAATTAAAGAATGTCCGAAAAAGTCACCTCCACCCATCCACTCTCATACGAACTATAACCCAAATCTTTTGCAACCTCTGTTCCTAAATCAATGCCTGCTGGGTTTAAAACGGTTCTTTCACGATCATCCTTACCATTGTTATCATTATCATAATAGGCTGCATAATCATCTTTTCCATGGGGCTATCCCCTATCATTCAATTATACTTTCTATTTAAATCTTATATTAAAAAATTTCAATCATATCTGTATATGTGGTCATTTATTTTGACTATGATGCAATATCCTTTTATCCATGCTCTTCATATAATATCTGCTCATCCAAAGCGCTTGTGTGTCATCCAATCGTATTTCATTTTTATGGATCGATTTTATATGCTCTACATTGACTATCTCAGATTGATTCATCTGCACAAAACGATAATTTTGTAAATCCTGCAAGTAGTGGGATAAAGTCCCATTGGCACGGACAATTTCTTTTGTTGTATGAATCAAAATATGCCTGTCATATACTTCCACAAATACGATCTCTTTTATAGGGATCGTTATACTTTCGCATCGATTGCGTGTAATATGCAGAATCCCTTGATCCATATACTCTTGTACAGCGCGTTCCATCTCTGCATTTAATAACGCAGGATCGATTGGATGTTGAAAAACTTGAAATGCCTTGAGCATAAAGGAAAACGAATAAAATTGGGGATCATCAAAAATAAGCATCAGAAATGTGCTTGGGAGTTGTGTTCGAACCTTTTGCAAACTTTGCAAAAAGTTTGAATCGTGAATCAATTGTATTCATAAAAAATCCACAGACAATTGTCGGTTATGTAGGATATAAAATATCCCCTCTAAAGTTGTTATAAACGTAAAATGAATTGTTTGACTATACTTTTTACTTAGCTTAATAGTGATAGGGATACCCTAACTTTTGGGACGGCTGTCCCTGTTAAAAATATTAATTAGTTTAATAGCGATAGGGATACCCTGACTTTTGCGGCAGCTGTCCCTATTAAAAATATTGATTGCAGAATTTTTATTTAATAATCCCTTATCATCTTGCTTACACAAGATTAAGCAATTCATTATTGCTCACTTTCAAATTATTCTACAACAATTATAATTCTATTTAAAATTATTAGCAATACTTTTTTCAATTTAGATGGATTGTATCGCTATGCCAGTAAATAATCGCCCATGTCCGGCCATCTATCTCAAAACAGCAATGGAAAAAGCCGCTGTAGCGCAACGCGCCGCAGCGGCTTTTCACAGGGAAAATATAAGGGAAATGGGAGTAGTCTTGTAATCTGTTTTAAGGGCGCAGAACCTCTGCGCAGGGCTTTGCAGCGCAAACGGCCCGATTGGCCGTCCGGCTGCCGCCAGGCTGTCATGCCGGCTTTCTATGGGCTATGTCTTTTCCATTTCAGACCGCCCAACAAAATCCTTTTCAATCTGTACTTCCCCAAAAGGGACGTGTCCCCTTTCTTATTTGGGACCCGTTTGGAAAATCACCCTGCAATACGCGGGGCGGTTTTGTCCTCTACTTTTTCTTCCACATCTACGGCAGGAACTGCCTGTTCTACCCCAACCGTTACAGACGGGCTCTCCGATGGCCGCGCTACTGCGTTTGCCACCGGTCCTGTCTTTGGGATGCGTACAATGCACTCGATGTATTCTTCCGTTTCATTCCGGATGGTCTTTGCCTGAATGCCCGAAAGCTGCATAGTTTTGATCGCATGGCTGATGGTGTTCATGAAGATACGAATATCTTTTACAATGATCCGCTTCTTATTCTTGGGCTTGTCCTCTTTTTCCGCGAGAAGCCGTTCGATGTATTGGTCGGTCTGCTGTACGTTCAAATGCTGTGCGAGGATGGCGTCAAGCACCTTTCCACGCAATTCAATGTCCTCCAGCCGCAGTAAAGCGCGCGCATGGCGTTCGGTCAACCCATTTTCGCTGATTTTTTTGCGTTCTTCTTGCGTTAAACGCAAAAGGCGCAGTTTATTCGCCAAAGTGGACTGGCTTTTTCCTAAGCGAAGCGCTGCTTCCTCCTGTGTAACGCCCCATTCTTCGATCAACCGCCGGATTCCCTCTGCTTCTTCAAAGATTTGCAGATCCTGCCTTTGTAAATTCTCCGTCATTGCGAGGACTGCACTCTGTTTATCGCTACATGAGTTTACAATACAGGCTGCACTGTCCAGCCCTGCCAAGCGGCAGGCGCGCCAACGCCGCTCTCCTGCAATCAATTCATAACCATTTCTAGTCCGGCGTACACTCAGAGGTTGTAACAGGCCATTTTGCCGGATACTCCGGCTTAATTCCAGGAGTTCCTTTTCTGGGAATGACCGGCGCGGCTGGGCGGGATTTGGATAAATGTCATCCAGCGGGATTTCAATCACCCGCCGTTTATCCTGCATGATGCCCATAAAAATACCTCCCATCTGGTTTCTTTCTGCACATTTATGAAAACCCGCGTATGGGGCTTGTCCTTCTGTGCTTTAAGAATACCATATGGGAGGGAAAGTTTTTGTTGGAATGTGTACGCGAAAAAGTGTTTTTCCTGTGGCTTTTCGCCTAATTCCGAAAGATTCTCTTTATAATCCCAGGGAAACGTCACTACACCATCGTTTTTTCAATCCGCGCCTTCCACAGAGAATCATTCCATACCAAGCAAATAAGGAACCATATTTTTATTTTGAAACTCCTTTGACAGAGCAACTCAAAAATTTTTTGGTACGAAACCTGGTCTTTCCTCAGCGATACACTCCTTAGAAAGGCGTCCTATTTAAATAGCCTATGTATCTTGCAAGGCTGTATTGATTCCTGAATATCCTCATCTTTCTCTCCTGACGTCCAAGAAGCAGGCAAATCATATCTAAAATACAGGTAATGCAGTCATCGAAATAGAGCCTTCCAAGTATTCATTTAGAATTTTATAGTTCGTAAGATTATAGTTGATTCTCTTTACAGCTTTTCTATTTTACCTGCGTTTTGGCTATCTCTGTGCCAAAGAAGGGCCGTCTCAAGGTTGTATTCCTGGACATCCCCGTCTTTATCCCCGGACAGACAGGAAAACGGGCCAATACAAGCTTCCAAAAGACTGGCAATCCAACAATCAAAATAGAACCTTTCAAGTATCCGATGAAAATTTGCCATTCGTAAGAGATATGGCTCATTTTCTTTGCGGCTTTTCTATTTTACCAGCGCTTTGGCTATCTCTGTGCCAAAAAAAGCCGCCTCTGCGAGTTTTCCTTCATTTTGGTTTAGATCGTCCTCGGTCAAAACACCGCATGTATAATAATTCGCCATCGGTTTAATCCCCAAACGAACAAAAAAACGGTCAATCCGCGCCAAAATTTCTTTGCACTCGCGGGGGTCCTCCCGTGCGCTCAGGGCAAGGCTGATTCCCCTCTTCCCTGCCGGCAGGGCCGCATGCGGCTGATGAGCGGGGCTGTAGGGGGTACAACGGTCGATAAAAGCTTTAAGCTGCCCGGTGATTCCGCCCCAATAGTCTGGGGAGGCGATCGCAATGACGTCTGCTTCGCTCATCCTTTTTAAAATCTCTTGTACATCATCCCGTTGGACACATTCCGCCGTCTGATAACAACTCCTGCATCCCCGGCAAAATGCATACTGCTGTTCCCCCAAACATAGAATCTCTGTCCCAATTCCTCTTTGTAGAAAGGCTTCTGCCACCAGGCCGAGCAGCCGCGCGGTGTTGCCATCCTTCTTAGGACTTGCATTGATCAGTAACGCTCTCAAAAAAATCTCTCCCTCCATCCGTAGTCTCCTTTTTTTCTGCACAATCTAGCGTAAAAAGTAGTCGCCATCCCCCATATTCTGAGGGAATTTCCTTCCCTTCTTTAAACAGCCCAAGCAAATGGCCCATCTTCCCATTGACGCCCGTTTTCCGGCGTAAACGCGCGGCGTCTCCCTTTTTCTATCGATCTTTCTCCGACGTCCCATCCGCCCCCATGCCCTATGTAAAAACTTCTGGGCATAGACGGCATCGAACAATCCATACCATAAAAAAGGATTCCAAAAATAAAAATCCCAAGAATTCTCGATTCAAAGGTCCCTATATCTTTCAGATTTTCAGATTTGTTGTAAATGAGTTGTGAACCATCGATTGATAAGCCTATGGATACAACACGATTGGAAACCAGTCATTTTCAAAAATCCATTCATTATACATCCATTCCCTTAAAATGGTTTTAAGAAAAGTACAAATGAATTTTTATGCCAAACGATTCCATATCTTTGCTCCCAATACCATTTCAATACCGTTTTGTCGTCCGCTTTCTGTTCAAAACAGAATTCCCTCTTTCCGTACAGCCCATAAAAAATCACGCACACAATGCACCATACGTGGATATTAAGAACAATCAAACCAGGGCCTTCGATATACAAGCTTTGCAAAGCATGGAAAAGACTTTATTCCCCAGGGCGCACCTTCTCATATTCTTTCAATTTGCTGAGACTCATTTTTATTTTAGATTGGGAACAATCAAAACAGAATTCAGTGTACAAACTTTGCAAAGCATGGTAAAGGCTTTATTCCCCAAGGCGCACCTTCTCATATTCTTTCAATTTGCAGGGACTCATTTTGGTTTTAAATTCAGCACAATCAAAACAGAATTCGGTGTACAAGCCTCGCAAAGCATGGGAAAGGCTTTATTCCCCAGAGCACACCTTCTCATATGCTTTCAATTTGCTGAGACTCATTTTGGTTTTAGATTGGGAACAGTCAAAACAGAGCCTTCGGTGCATAGGGAACCTGCAAAGGGCGGGAAAGCCTTCATCATTCAGCGTATTCCTTTCGCATTCTCCCCATCCTCTGAGATTTATTTTCTTTTAAAGCGGACTCTTTGCAATTTTTGCCCCATGCCGCGGATAAATGGAAGGCAGCGGTTTGATGCGGCGTATGCGGACCAAACTGCGTGCATCTCCGCCGGGAAGTGTAAAGTGTTCCACCCCTTCCAATTCACACCCCAAAAGGTAAACCGCCTTCTTTGCAGTTGCGATCTCTTCCTCCGGTTCCGGCCCTTTCATCGCCAAAAAAGTTCCGCCCATCTGTAAAAAGGGAAGGCAATACTCGCACAACAAATTGAGCGGCGCCACCGCACGGGCGGTTACAAACGAAAACTGCGCACGCAGATTTGGCATCCTTCCACCCTCTTCCGCACGCGCATGAACCACCGCCGCCTCGAGGCCAAGCTGTCCCAACACTTCCTTTAGGAATCGAAGCCGCTTGTTTAAACTATCCAGAAGAGTCAAATGCAACTGCGGACGCATGATTTTGAGCGGTACGCCGGGAAACCCTGCTCCAGTGCCAACATCGATGAGGGTGTCCCCTCCCTCCATATAAGGCAGTAACAAAATGCTGTCTAAAAAATGCTTGACTGCCACAGCTTTTGGCTCGGTAATCGCTGTCAAATTCATTTTTTCGTTCCACTCCAACAGCAATTCCATATAGGTCTGAAATTGTTTCAATTGCCCGGCTGAAAGCTCCACACCGTAAGGCGTAGCACTTTCCTGCAAATAATTCCGGATATCCTCACTCATGCTCTTCCCTCCTTTGCCAACCAAATCAGCAGAACGGAGATATCCGCGGGGCTGACGCCACTGATGCGCGAAGCCTGGCCAATGTTTGCTGGTTTCACCTTTTGCAGCTTTTCCTGGGCTTCTGTGCGCAGGCCAATCACCGCCGTATAATCCACACCGCGGGGTAATTTTTTGCCCTCAAGCCGGCGCATTTCTGCAATATCCGCCTTTTGGCGCTCGATATACCCTTCATATTTGATCTCGATCTCTACATTTTCAAATACGGCCGCAGGCAACACTGGACGGGTGATATCCACTGCCGTCAACGCCTCATAACTGAGCTCTGGACGGCGAAGCAGATCCGCTAACTTTACACCGGTGGAAACCGGCGTTGTTCCACGTGAAACAAGAATATCGTTGAGTACATCCGAGGGCGGCAAAACCGTTCGGCGCACACGGGCCATCTCGCGTTTTTTCTGCTCTTCCTTTTCACAAAAACGGCTCCAACGGCTGTCCCCAATCAACCCCAGTTCACGTCCGGTCGGAGTTAACCGCTCATCCGCATTATCTTGGCGCAAAACCAGGCGGTATTCTGAACGGGAGGTCATCATCCGGTAGGGATCTGTGACCCCCTTGGTAATCAGGTCGTCAATCAATGTTCCGATATAGGAGCCTGCACGGTCAAGAATCAAAGGCTCTTTCCCCTGAATTTTCAAAGCTGCATTGATGCCTGCAACCAACCCTTGCGCCGCGGCCTCCTCATACCCTGAACTGCCATTAAACTGCCCTGCGCCATACAATCCGGGAAAATCCATGAATTCCAGCGTGGCTTCCATCTGTAAGGGGTCCACACAGTCGTACTCAATCGCATACGCACAGCGCATGATCTCCACGTGCTCCAATCCCTTAATGGACCGATAAAAGGCAAGTTGTACATCCTCTGGCAGAGAAGAGCTCATCCCCTGCAAATACATCTCCTCGGTATCCTTTCCACAGGGTTCAATGAAGAGTTGATGGCGCTTCTTATCCGCAAAACGCACGATTTTATCCTCGATACTTGGACAATAACGAGGCCCCACCCCCTCGATCTTTCCACCATAGAGCGGAGAACGGTGAATATTTTCCAGGATAATCCGTTTGGTCTCCTCGTTGGTCCAGGAAACATGACAGACCGCCTGATTTTTCCCCGGATGTAACGTATCATAAGAGAATGGTACAACCGGCTCATCGCCTTCCTGCACTTCCAAATCAGTAAAATCAATGCTGGAACGCAGGACACGCGCAGGGGTCCCGGTTTTAAACCTGCGTAAGCGCAACCCCAATTTCTTCAAGGAATCCCCCAAAAAAGCCGCCGGAAACATACCATCCGGCCCGCTTTCATAGGCCACATCGCCTACAAAGATTTTGCCGCCTAAAAAAGTCCCCGTTGCGATCACCACTGCTTTGACCGCATATTGTGCACCCATACGGGTCGTCAACTTCCAACCGTCTTGATCTGGATAGAGATCGACGATCTCGGCTTGCTTCAACTGCAAGTGTTCCTGTAATTCCAGCTTGTGTTTCATCACCTTGCTATATTCTCGTCGATCAATCTGTGCTCGCAGGGAGTGGACCGCAGGCCCTTTCCCTTTGTTGAGCATACGGCTCTGCAAAAAGGTTGCGTCTGCTGTGCGCCCCATCTCTCCGCCGAGCGCGTCGATCTCCCGCACCAAATGCCCCTTCGCTGTACCGCCAATGGACGGGTTGCACGGGCAGTTTCCAACCGCATCCATATTGATGGTGAACACCACTGTTTCGCAACCCAGCCGTGCAGACGCCAAAGCCGCTTCAATTCCTGCATGTCCTGCTCCAATGACCGCCACTTCATATGTTCCCGCTTGATAGGTCAAATTGGGTTCCCCCTCTCTATTTTCCATTCCTTAACCGCTCAGATTTAAAAAAAGATTCTCTTTTTCTCTGTACAATCTACTTTTGAGCCGACATTCTTCCTCGATCATTTCCAGTTGAAAGAGATTTGCCGGTTCCCGTTTCTCCCAAAATCCAATGGGAACCTCCCTTTTTCTTCATTCAATGTAATCATCGGGTGTTAAGCGACCTGTTCTCCCATTTTTCATTCCCATTCGCTGTTCGGCCTCTTCTCATCCAACGCCTTTTATCTCCCGTTGCTTTTCCGAATTGCTTCACAATTCTTTCCGGTTTTTTATCACCGCCAAGACCTGCTTTTTTGCTCCTATTTCAGACCCTATCACACAATGCCGTTTCCCAAGCCAACTCGCTCTTTAAAGAACCAGTCTGAAAAGATGCGCCACCAGAGGACTTCCGGCATCCTACCCTCAATTCCTCGTGATGATTGCATGGACATTTTTCCATTCATATCCAATGGTTATTTACCAACACAGAACTGAGAGAAAACCTGATCGACAACCGCTTCTGTTGCGCGCTCCCCGGTCAATTCCAACAAGGCTGAAACAGCACCCTCAACAGAAACCGTCACTGCATCCAAAGTCATACCAGCCTTTTGTGCATCCAATGCCTCTTGTACACAGCCCTGCGCCCGCCGGGCCGCATCTCTCTGGCGTTCTGTAAATAAAATCCCGCTCGATGGGTCCAGGGTATTGGTCTTTAAAAGAGATGCAACCGCCTGCTGTAGCGCCTCTAATCCTTCACCCGACAGGGCAGAAATAAATACTATTTGTTTAAATTTTGAATTAATATACTTTAAGTTGATTACATTCTGCAAATCGCTCTTGTTGATGACCGCCACTGCGGGGGTATTTTGTACCGACTCGATCAGGAGACGGTCCTCCTCGTTCAAAGCTTGCGACGAGTCAAATACGGCCAAAACCAACTGGGCCGTCTGCACGCGCTCCCGCGCCCGGTCAACGCCGATCCGTTCCACCGGGTCCTCCGTAGAGCGAATCCCCGCCGTATCCGCCAAATGAAGCGGGATACCACCGAGAAGCACCGTCTCCTCCACTACATCGCGCGTAGTCCCTGCAAATTCTGTCACAATAGAACGCTCACAGCCGGAAAGCAGGTTCATCAGGGTGGATTTTCCGACATTTGGACGTCCGGCGATTACAGTCTCCACCCCTTCGCGCAGGACACGCCCCGCCTCAAATTGGGACAACAGGTGGTTCAGCTCCTCCTTGGCATCCTCCAAAGAGTGCTGCAAATCGGCCCCATTCACTTCGGGTATATCATCCTCGGGGTAGTCAGCCCATGCATCCAGGTGGGCTGCAACCGCGGTCAACCCTGCACGAATTTTCCGGATCCGGCGCTCCAATGCGCCATCCCGCCCAGCCATTGCGGCCTTTCCAGCCTCTAACCCTTGGGCGGATATGATCTGCATCACGGATTCCGCCTCAGTCAAGCCGAGTTTTCCATTCAAAAACGCGCGGCGGGTAAATTCGCCAGGACCAGCCGGTGCTGCCCCCGCTGCGAGCACCGCCTGCAAAACACGGCGCATCACATAAATCCCCCCGTGACAGGAGAGTTCCACCACATCTTCTCCGGTAAAGCTGGCGGGCGCAATAAAATTGAGGGCAATCGCCTCATCGATGTCGCCCTCCTCATCGTGTACCCGGCCATACAAAGCGGTATATCCACGGCATTCCTCCAGGACTTTCCCGTGCGCCGATGTAAATACACGCCCGGCAACAGCGCGAGCCTCCGGTCCAGAAATGCGCACAATCCCAATTCCTCCCGCGGCCTGCGGTGTGGAAATAGCAGCGATCGTCTTTGACATGAAAGTTCCTCCTTTGTACAAGAACCTGTTTTCAGGGATGTTCGGTCGGGCGCCTGGACGAACCCCTCCATATTCCAACAAAATCCACTAGGTTCCCCTTTCCACTGCATGACAAAAGGGGACGATTCCGCAGAACCGTCCCCCTTCCGTCTGTTATCCAGCAGACAGCATTATTCGCCGTCCTTTTTACGGTTGATGTCGATGCGGCCATAAAGCGGGCCGGAGGTTTCCTTCCGGGGCTGCTGAGGCCGCTGCTGCGGCTGGGAAGAAGGCCGCGGACCGCCCTGTGGGCGCGGGCCTCTGTTTCCGCCGTAATTCTTATGATAATCGCCGCGCGGCTTATCCCCATAAGGCCTGCGCGGACCACGGGAATTGTAGGGCTTGCGCGGCAAGGGTTTCTCCCCATCCACAGGTCCAATCACCACATGACGGTTGAGATCTTCCCCTTCGCTCCAACTTTTTGCTCCCTCCACTGTCTGAACCGCCGTGTGGATGATACGGCGCTCATAGGGATTCATGGGCTCCAAGGAACAATTGCGTCCTGTCTTGACCGCCTTTGCCGCAATCTTCTTTCCGAGAACCTCCAAGGTGTCCTTGCGTTTTTCTCGATAATTGCCAATATCCAGCGTAATACGGAAATAGGTATTTTCAATATGGTTGGCTACCAGGCCGGACAAATACTGAAGTGCGTCCAGTGTTTCTCCACGATGGCCGATGATAAAACCGACATCCTCACCGGACAAGGAAATCAGGGCCCCGCTCTCTTCCTCTTTGATGTCAAACTGCACATTGGACAGACCCATATTAGCAAGAATGCTCTTCAAATATTCTGCCGCAGCATCTGCGGGACTGTTCTTGACATATGCGCGCACCTTCGCAGGATTTCCTCCAAACAGGCCAAATGTCTTTTTTACCGGCATCTCCAGGATTTCAAATTCCGCCTCGTGGGATTCTACCCCCAGTTCCTTACACGCGGCCTCAAAGGCCTCTTCCACCGTATTACCCGTTCCAATTGCTTCTTTGATCACGTTTAACCCTCCCGGCTCACACCGCACGGTTTTCCTTTACGCGGCGCGTTCTTTACGTTATTTTTTGGTTCCCCGGTAATCGTCGCTGCTCTGTTTTTGCTTTCCCTTTTGTTTTTGGGGCTGTTGCGTCACGGCCTTTTCTTTTTTCTGCAATTTTGGCGCCGGCCCTGCTTGAATTTTGAGAGGAACAGCCAATGGTTTCATCCGCGCTTCCTCTACCTCGCGCAGCGCGACTCGCTGCGCCTCTGCTTTTGCACTTACGATTGCTGGGCTACAGAATTTGCGCAGAAGCAAGGACTGCACAAAGCTCACCGCCGTCTGAATGGTCCAATAGAAACCGACAGCACCCGGTACTGTGTAGGCGATCCAGGCCGTCAAAAGTGGCATCAGATAGAGCATCCACTTCATGCAACCTTGCTGCTGGCTCATGCCGGGCTGCATCTTCATCATAATCACCTGCGAAAGCAGGGATGTCAAAAGGCACAGTGCGGGAATCAACCACATAAAGGTCAAAAAGTGGCTGCTTTGCGGCGTATCCAAAAGGTTCAGGCCACAGAAATTGAATCCGCGGCTCAGGGATTCCATGCGGGACAGCTCGTCCCCAGTAAACATTGTCAGATGCGGACGAAGCTGGTCGAAATGTTTGATGATTTCCATCTGGGAATAATATCCGGCGTTGAGGGTCGTGCCCACGCCCGGAATCTGCGACAGCAAAGCCGTCGCTTTATTGATCGAATCCACGCTGATATGCAGCACATTCTGCAGCGGGTACAAAACCGTGTAGTAAATGCCCAGCATGATCGGAAACGGGATGAGGGTCACCAAACAACCGCTGGTCGGATTGACACCCTCCTGCTCCATCAGCTTCTGCATTTCTTCCTGCATTTTCAGCTTGTCATTTGCATATTTGGTGCGGATCTCCTGCTGTTTGGCTGCCATTTTGCTATTGGCCGCCATGGATTTTTGCTGTTTGATTGAAAAAGGAACAAGCAACAGCTTGGTGATAATCGTAAACAGGATAATTGCAACGCCATAATTCGGGACAATTTCGTAAAGGAACCACAACAAATATCCCAAAATACTACCAAACCAATTAAAAATTTCCATGTATGACATTCTCCTCTATTTTGATGTTCCCTTTTCCTTTTTCTCCGGGACCGGGTCGTATCCGCCCCGGCTGAATGGATTGCAGCGTAAAATGCGGTACAGCGCCAAAAGAGATCCTTTCAACGCACCGAAACGCTCAATCGCTTGCAACGCATAATTGGAACAGGTCGGATAATATTTGCAGCAGGGCTGCTTAAACGGGGAGATCCCCTGCTGATAAAACCGAATAAGCAAAATAAGCAGGCGTTTCATTTCAAAACACCCGCGTCTTTCAATTGCCGCATTAACACGCGGTAAATATCCGTACTTTTTACAAAGGGCGTGCGGCCGCGCGCCACTAAAATAAAATCAAATCCCTCTCGGATTTGCGGGGTCGCCTGACGAAACGCCTCCCGGATGATCCGTCTGGACCGGTTACGCTTGACGGCGTTGCCGGTCTTTTTCCCCGTTGTTATTCCCACTCGCACGTTTTGACTGCGATTTTTTAAAATATAGGTCACCACAACCGGCGACACATATGATTTTCCCCGCGTATAAATTCGCCGGAAATCCCGATTCTCTTTGATAGGTATAAACAAATCCATCGTTCTTCAATCGCTTTCAGCAGGATGCCTAAACACACGGCGGACAGCTACATTCACTCGCGGTTCTTTTTTGTCTTTTCTGACAAAAAGGCCGCATGTAACCTCAAAAACAGGAGGGCCTTTTCATAAAGGCCAAAGGACCGCCCCGCTAGAAAACCATGCGATCCCCTTTTCCATCGGAACCCTTTTTCATCCCCGTGTAACCGTCTCTTTTTCAACGGTTTCCGGCAGCCCAAACATCCTTGCGCCTCATGCTAAAAAGAAAGGCCACACTTCGGTGGCCTTTTGTCTTAGTAGCTCAGGCGCGCTCTGCCTTTTGCTCTACGGCGGGCTAATACCTTGCGGCCGTTGCTAGTAGACATTCTTTTGCGGAAGCCGTGCTCCTTTTTTCTGTGGAGCTTCTTGGGCTGATACGTTCTCAGCATAAATAAACCCTCCTTTCGGGGTACAAACCTTGCAATTTAGCATTATATATTATACCTGTCCGGGCTGTCAACCTTTTCTTACAGAAAAAATGTGCCAGAAAACCGGCGTTTGTGTATGATTTTCTCAAGAGATAAGGTCCGCCTTCTTTTCACACCACAAGATGCAGTTGTCCCGGATATGAAACACGTAAAAATAAAAAAATTTTTGGCCGAAAACTGTCCCACTTCCTTATGGAAATCCCTTGGGATACTCTTTTTTATTCTTTCTGAACCATTCCTTTTTCTTCCGCTCAATCTGTCTTTAAAGGCCACCTTCTTCATCATGCGGATGTGCCATTTTCATCCCTGTGTAACCGTCTCTTTTTCAACGGTTTCCGGCAGCCCAAACATCCTTGCGCCTCATGCTAAAAAGAAAGGCCGCACTTTAGAACGCTGCCTTAAGAAAACCGATCGGGCGGCTAATACCCCTCTTAGGGAAGATTGATATTCGCCCTATACCAAGTTTTTCCGATCTTAACGCGTCTTTCGGTGGCCTTTGATTGCACATTTTTGCGCGCCCTTTTCAAAAAAAGCTCCTGCGGGCGCGCAGAAACCGCAAAAATGTTTTCCACAGCTTTTCACCAAATCGATTTCTAACTGTGGAAAAGTTGTAAAAGCGATGAATTTGTGATACTATAAGATAGATACTGTCTGAAGTATACCGATTCCCAGAACTGGTAAAAAATGGATATGCCGGTTCCAATTTTGCCAGCTTTGTTTGTAATGTCGAGAAGGAGCAGCAAGGAAGATTTTAAAACACGGAGGTTCAACCATGGAATCTTTTACCGAAGCCTGGAGTTTTATTTGCGATTACTGTAAAAAGCATATCACAGAGGTGGCCTATACCACTTGGATCAGCCGGATCGAACCGGTCAGCTTGGACTTTGCGAAGGGGATTGCACTGTTGAAGGCCCCCAATGAATTCCATCGGCAGACGCTGAACCGGTGTTACATGGATCTTCTCAACGACGCCGTTGCAGAGATCTTCGGGCCGGGAATTCAGGTGCAAATATGTGTTCCAGAGGATATGCCATCCTCAGAAAAGGAGGAGGAAGAGGACACCTCTTCTCAAAATGACGACTACGAGTTCACCTTTGACACATTCATCGTAGGCCCGTCAAACAAATTTGCACATGCGGCATCCATGGCGGTCGCCACTAAACCGGCAACGTTATACAACCCGCTGTTCATCTATGGAAATTCCGGACTCGGAAAGACACACCTGCTCTATGCCATCTGCAACGAGATTTCCCGGACCCATCCGGAAATGAACATTGTCTATATCAAAGGGGACGAATTCACAAACGAGTTAATCGAAGCCATCCGTCACGGCACAACCGCAGAATTCCACCAGCGATACCGGAAAGCAGACGTATTTCTGGTCGACGATATTCAGTTTATCGCAGGCAAAGAATCCACGCAGGAGGAATTCTTCCACACGTTTAATACCTTATATGAAGCCAAAAAGCAAATTGTCCTGACGTCGGACCGGCCGCCAAAGGACATCGCCACCCTGGAAGAACGCCTGCTCACCCGGTTTGAATGGGGCCTGACAGCCGACATTCAGCCGCCGGATTTTGAAACACGCATCGCCATCATCAAGCGTAAGGCGGAGTTGCTCGGCATCAACCTGCCGAACAATGTGATTGAGTACATCGCCAACCGGCTGAAAAACAACATTCGCCAGTTGGAAGGCACGGTCAAAAAGATGAAGGCGTACTATCTTCTGAACGGCGACTCCTTAACATTGACGACCGCACAGATGGCTGTGAGCGACATCATCAACAACGAGCAGCCGGTCCCTGTGACCGTAGAGAAAATCATCGAGGAAGTCGCACGTACGTACGGCGCCAGTCCGGAAGACATCCGTTCGAGCAAGCGCTCTGCCAATATTTCCAACGCGCGCCAAGTGGCCATGTACATTGTCCGCGAGATCACACAAATGCCCATGACCTCTATCGGCGAAGAATTCGGAGGGCGCGACCATTCGACGGTGGTCTATGCGATTCAGCAGGTAGAAAAAGGGATGGCGCGCGACCCCAAGACAAAAGGGACCGTCGAGGATATTATCAAAAACATCCGCGATCGTTAAAAGGGCTTTTTTCAGCCGTGCTTGTCTTTTCGCCGTTTCCGCCAACCGGCAATTTTCCTGGACAAATGGGGGTATTTTTCGCCCCCGTGCGCCTTTGATAATACAAATAGTATAGAAAATTTTAAGCCGTTTCTAAAAAAGATACCTATGAAACGGACGGCTTTTTGTACCTCTAAAACTTTTAACGTGTTTTCAACTTTCCCCACAGAGTTTTCAACACTTTGTTGATTCTGCGGTTAATAATACAACCTTCCACAATGCATAAACATACAAAAAATGAAAATTCATGGTTATTTTTCCGCACCGCCGCTGGATTTGCGGAAATTTTCCACATTTCCCCGGCCCCTACTGCTGGTACTAAATCAAAAGCATACCAATGCAATGCTTATATAAAGAGAAAACCGGAAGTTGCAGTGGAAACACAGCAAACAAGGTGGAAAACATCGAGCCACTTTGGCCCGAATCGATAAAGGGTGATACGATGAAAATAACTTGCAGCAAACAACAGTTGACCGAAGCTGTCTCAAATGTACAGCGCGCGGTTTCCACAAAGTCCTCGATTCCAGCGCTCGAAGGTATTCTTTTAAAAGCTAATGAGCAGGGAGTCACCCTGTGTGGCTACGATTTGGAATTAGGGATGACAACAACCATTGAGGCAAAAGTGGATGAACCGGGAAGCTTGGTTTTGAGCGCACGTTTGTTTGGCGATATTGTGCGCCGCCTTCCCGCCGATCAGGTGTGTATTTCTTCAGACGAAAAGAATATCACCGCAATTACCTGTGGCCCCAGCGAATTTTCGATCGTAGGGATACCTGCGGAGGAATATCCGGAGATCCCTTCGATTACAGGGGAAACAACGATTGAACTTCCACACAGCCTGTTGAAGAGTATGATCCGCCAAACCATCTTTGCCGTTGCAGACACAGATGCCAAGCCCATTCATACGGGAACGTTGTTCGAATTGGGAAGTGGGACGCTTCGATTGGTCTCCGTGGACGGTTATCGGCTGGCAATCCGCGAGGAACCGGTACAAAGTGCGGAAGAAACGAACTTTGTTGTCCCTGGTAAGACGCTCAGCGAAGTGACGAAGTTGCTCAGCGACAGTGAAGAGGACACCCTCTCCCTATTGGTTGGACGGAGACATATTCTGTTTAAAATTGGAAAGTATACGGTGATCTCACGGCTTTTGGAAGGAGAATTCTTAGATTATAAAGCAGCGATCCCGTCGGCAAGCAGCACAGAAGTGTTTGTCAATACACGCTGTTTTATTGAAAGCGTAGAGCGTGTTTCACTGTTGATTACCGACCGTTTGAAGAGCCCCGTCCGTTGTGTATTTGAAGACAACGAGATCAAGCTGTCTTGTTCCACCTCCATGGGGCGCGCAAACGATCAATTTGAGGCACAGATGACCGGAAACACGGTAGAGATTGGATTTAATAACCGGTACTTGCTGGACGCCCTGCGCAACGCGGAGGGAGACGAAGTAAAGGTGCAGTTAAATGGCCCCTTAAGTCCAATGAAGGTTCTTCCGAGGGAAGGGAACGCCTTTTTATTCCTAGTGTTGCCAGTCCGCTTAAAAAGTGAAAACTGACCGGTATCCCCGCAGCGGATTCCCCAAAAACGTCGGTAACAGGGAAGAATCCGCTGCCGGAGGACCCTATTTTGAAGAAAAGAGACCGATTTATGAAGAAAGAACGTATCTCAATCGATACAGAGTTTATCCGTTTGGATGCTCTACTCAAATGTGGTGGCGCGGTGGATACCGGCGGCCAGGCAAAATTTGAGATTCAAGCCGGGAAGGTGCAGGTAAACGGTGAAACATGCACCATGCGCGGCAAAAAAATGCGGCCTGGCGACCAGGCGGTATACAACAACGTATGTTACGAGGTGTGTGGCCCTGAAGATCATTCATCTGGCATTTGAACATTACCGAAACCTCTGTGCGGGGAGCTTGTCCCCCTGTCCGGGGATGAATGTCATCTATGGCAGGAATGCGCAGGGGAAGACCAATCTTTTGGAGGCCATGTGGCTATTTACCGGAGGGCGTTCCTTTCGAGGCGCGCGCGACGGGGAGTTGGTCGCCTTTGGACAGGACAAGGCCACATTGAACCTGCAATTTTATAGCGAGGAGCGCGAACAGGAGGCGGAACTCACTATTCTGAATGGTCGGCGCAGTGCGGCGCTCAACGGCGTGCCGAAGCGTTCTCCGGCAGAATTGGTCGGAAAGTTTCGCGCAGTGCTGTTTTCGCCGGAGCATCTCTCCTTAATCAAAAGCGGTCCGGCATTGCGGCGAAATTTTATGGATGCGGCCCTGTGCCAGGTGAAGCCGGCTTATGCGCCGTTATTGTCGCGTTACAATCATACCTTGGTTCAGCGCAATGCGCTTTTGAAGGATATTCCGCGCCATGCAGAGCTGCTGGATACCTTGGAGATTTGGGATGACCGCCTGGCACGGTATGGAGACGCGATTGCAAAGGAACGGGCGTCTTACATAGAGAAACTGGAAGGTCCTGCGCGAGAACTCTATGCGGGGATTTCCGAAAATAAGGAATGTTTTGGAATACAGTATCAAAAAAGCGCCGAAAATCTAAGAGAGGCATTGGCAGTTGCGCGCCGCGATGATCTCCAAAGCGGGCATACCACCGTTGGTCCGCACCGCGACGATTTGGAAGTAACCGTGGACGGCGTGTCTGCAAGGGCTTTTGGTTCTCAGGGACAGCAGCGGTCCTTGGTCTTGGCGCTCAAACTGGCCGAAGCAGACGTCCTGGAACGGGAAAGCGGCGAAACGCCGGTGATCCTGTTGGACGATGTGATGAGTGAGCTGGACACCGGACGGCAGAACTACCTGCTCAACCGGTTGGACGGCCGGCAGGTATTTTTGACATGTTGCGAACCGGACGCAGTGAAGCGTTTGGAGGATGGAGCGCTGTTTGAAGTACGGAGAGGAGAGCTTTATGTACCTACATTTGGGGCAGGATACCGTGATCAAAATGGATGAAATCGTCGGTATCTTCAATATGGAAACCTCCACCATTTCAAAAATTACGAGAAACTATCTGGCACAGGCGGAAAAGTCCGGAAAAGTTGTCAATGTCAGTATGGAACTGCCGAAATCGTTTGTGCTTTGCCGTGATGAAAAGAACCGTGAAACGGTCTATATCTCTCAGATTTCCTCTGCGACGCTTTTAAAGCGCACAGGGTATATCGACGAAATTTCCAATGTTTAAATCAACGAAAAGGGGAAAATCATGCGACGAATGCTTCCAAAATGCCCGCATTGTGGGAAAACAGTCAACTGGTTCCGCGCATGGGCACTCAAAACACAGGGGGAATACCGCTGCGGAAAATGCGGCTCCTGTTCCAATGTGTCGTTGGATAAGCGTATCTACCCTCTTGCGGTAGTAGCGGCAGTGGCTGGCGCGATCTTTTTCGTATTATTTGTGGCGCTGGTACAGGAATTCAGCTTTACCGCACTGGTCTTGATCGCTGTGCCGTTTCTCATTTTCTTTTTCATCAGCCCATTTTTTGTGCGTCTGCGTCCCATTCAGCAGGCAAAGGACCCGCCAAGTGTGCCGCAATCCATCCGCCGCAGGCCAGTTCAAAGGCCGGTTCAAAGGCCGGTTCACGACACCCAGCGCGTGGATATTCCGCGTGAAATGCCGCGGCGAGGCCAGCCGGCGTCCGGGGCAGCCAGGGGCGCGCCCCAGAGGAATCCGGTTGAGGGGGGCGATCACCCGCGGATTCCAAAGCGGTTATGATGGATATCAAGGAGGCCGGCCGAGAAGCTGGCTTCGGATTGTCTGAAACGATCTTATGCATCCTGTTCGAAGAAAGGGCGGCCAGATTTTTGGGATTGGCAGACGGGACTTCCGTTTTTTAATTTTCAGTTGGTTTTGATTCTGCCGTACGGTTGCCGCCGGAGGTGTGAAGCGTTTTCGCACCTGCTATGTGTCTTATTGGGGGAATAGTGTAAAATGGATATAAACGAAGTCATGCAAGCGAATCAGACATACGATGAAAACCAGATACAGGTTCTGGAAGGGTTGGAGGCTGTTCGGAAGCGTCCGGGGATGTACATCGGTTCCACCGGCCCGCGCGGTTTGCATCATCTGGTGTATGAGATCGTGGACAATGCGATCGATGAGGCGCTCGCCGGTTACTGCAACAAGATCGATGTGGTGATTCTGCCCGGCGATGTCATTCGCGTCACAGATAATGGACGTGGTATTCCAGTGGGGATTCAGCATAAGACGGGTTTACCGGCGGTTACGGTGGTGTTTACGATCCTGCATGCCGGCGGCAAATTCGGCGGCGGCGGCTACAAGGTTGCCGGCGGCCTGCACGGCGTCGGTGCATCCGTCGTCAATGCGCTGTCCGTCTGGCTGGAGGTGGAGGTCTACCACGAGGGGAAGATCTACCATCAGCGGTTTGAATATGGAAAGGCCACAGGGGATTTGGAGGTCATCGGCGATTGTCCGATCGATCAGACCGGCACCACAGTCACATTTAAGCCGGATGCAGAAATCTTTAAGGACACGACGGTTTACGACTATGAAACCCTGCAAAAACGCTTGCGCGAACAGGCGTTTCTAAATGCAGGTGTGCATATCGAACTGCGTGATGAGCGCGATTCGGAACACCGTCTGCAGGATAACTACTGTTATCAAGGCGGTATTTCCAGTTTTGTGGAGTTCATCAACAAGGAAAAAGAGCCGATTCATGAGGACATCGTTCACTTTTCCTGCACCGCGCCGGACAACAACTCCACGGCGGAAGTCGCCATGCAATACAACGATTCCTATAACGAGTTGATCCTGAGTTTTGCCAACAACATCCATACGACGGATGGCGGCACCCATGAGGATGGATTCAAGCGGGCTCTGACCCGTGTGATGAATGAATATGCCCGCAAGTACAATATCCTAAAGGACAATGATAAGAATTTGTCTGGCGAAGATGTGCGCGAGGGCTTGACTGCGATTATCAGCATCAAGGTCAAGGACGCCCAATTTGAAGGCCAGACCAAAGCGCGCCTGGGAAATACCGAAGTGGGTACGCTGGTCAGCCAATTGGTGGCGGATAAATTGGCGACCTATTTGGAGGAGAATCCTGCCACCGCCCGCACGATCTTTGACAAAGCGCTGTCCGCTTCCCGTGCGCGTGAGGCCGCGCGCAAGGCGCGTGAATTGGTGCGCCGTAAATCGGAATTGGAGACCGCCTCTCTGCCGGGCAAGCTGGCTGATTGCCAGAGCCGTAACCCCGATGAGACGGAAATCTACATCGTCGAGGGTGATTCCGCAGGGGGCTCCGCCAAGGGCGGGCGCGACCGGAAATACCAGGCGATTCTTCCCCTATGGGGCAAAATGCTGAACGTTGAAAAGGCTCGTCTGGATAAGGTGTACGGAAATGAAAAGCTGATGCCGGTTGTCACAGCATTGGGCTGTGGGATTGGCGAGGAATTCGACCTCACCAAACTGCGCTATGGTAAAATTATCATTATGGCGGATGCCGACGTCGACGGCTCCCACATCCGTACGCTTCTGTTGACCTTCTTTTTCCGCTTTATGAAACCTCTTGTGGAGGAAGGGCATATCTATCTGGCACAGCCTCCCCTGTTCCGCGTCAGTAAGGGAAAGAACCACTACTACGCGTTCTCCGACAAGGAGCGGGACAAATTGATGGCAGAGTTGGCGAGCGGCTACGAGATTCAGCGGTATAAGGGCCTCGGTGAAATGGACTCCGAGCAGCTTTGGGAGACGACTATGAATCCGGAGACCCGCACAATGTTGCGGGTTGAGGTCGAGGACGCCGCGGCAGCGGATGAAGCGTTTACCATTTTGATGGGCGATAAGGTGGAGCCGCGCCGTGCGTTCATTGAAAAGAATGCAAAATATGTGCAGAATCTGGACATCTGATTGGCGGCCGCGCTTCGCCGGCCGGTGATATTGCAAACCAAAGGCCCCTGCCGGTTTTGGCAGGGAATCCGCAGAGCGACGCAAAGCGTCCAAACATATAAAGGAGAAACCTACATGAAAGATTACACAAGAGAAAACGAAGAGAACGCCCAGCCTCCGGAACCGCAGGGGGACGAGACCCCCGAACAGGAGCTTTTGGAGGAAGAAGAACAGGAGGAGCCTGTCCAGTGGGATGGCAGTGAAGCGGAGATCGTGGCAGAGGGGGCCGATGAGGATTACAAGGATACCATCACCGGCGTCAAGCTCTCCTATGTTCTGACGGAAGAGGAAATTCGCACCTGCATGCGTGCAACACAGTTTGATAAACGGCGTAAAAAACGCATGCGGATTCAGCTGATTGTTTTTTCCGTCCTGTTTTTGGCTTTCCTGGTGCTTTTCTTTTTGAATCACAATGCAGACAATCTGTTTTTTGCGACCGTCTGCGCGGCGTTTATCTTCATTATGATCTTTTTGCCGGACATCCGTATCAAGCAGGATGCCAGACGGAATACGGATGGCAAGGAGATCTGTATGGAAGTTTATCCGCACAAGATCGAGATGGGGCGCGGGGAAAACCAGTGGGAGATTCCGCTGGATGGTTCCTGTCAAAGTGCGATCTATCAGCAGAATATCGTTGTCTATTTTAAGGGTGACGATATGGTGATCCTTCCCATGCGTTGCGTGGAGCCTTCGGTTTTGCCAGAGGTCCAGGCAGCCATTCTGGCGGGAACGCATCCGCGGGAGGAATAGCTGAAAGGAGGACGGCGATGCCAACGTTTTATGAGGGAGACCCACTTGCTGTAGTGCGACAAACACTCACCGCGGAACAATATGCACAGGCGGCCGTGCTCGCGGAGAGCCACCGTTCGATTTGGAATCGCAGAGGTGTGCGTGCGGCGGCTGCGTTGACGGTGGCTGCGCTGGCGTTTTCTTGTATTCCGCTTTACCGGTATCAATATGCAACCGCTTGGATTCCTCTTGTGATCGGATGTTTGGCCGTCCTTTTGGCCGCCTGGTTTTTCTGGATACAGCCGGAAAACCAGCGCAAACGCGCCAAAGCGGTCTTTGAACAGAACCGTTTTTGGCAGGAGCCGTGTCAAATTTCTCTTTATCGGGACAGCGTTTGTTGCGATACCCCTTATGAAAAAATCAGCGCTTATTGGAGCGATTATGATGCATGCCTGGAAAGCCCTGCATTTTGGGTGGTGATAGGCGGTTGGGACCGGCGGCTTTTGATCGTCGACAAACAACGGACTTCGCCGGAACAACGGGAAGCAATTTCGATTCATCTGCGCGAACAGTTTGCCAGCCGGTATTTGTGTATCAAATCGTAAACGGGACGGGCTGCTGTCCAGAAAGACGAAAGTGTGCGGCGAAAAGAAAAAGCTCCCCACCGGACAAACGGAAAGGAATTTCTGCGGGTGTGCTGGAATCTGTCGGATATAAAACGGCCCTCCAAAAGAGCGTTGAGATCAGAACCTTTTTAGGGATCATCCGAGACCATCCTCTCTATTTTCTTAAAACAACGCCCGAAAAGGTGTATTGAGGTAGAAAAAATACTGAGTGGGACGCGAATATCATTCTTTCCTAGGCAGGTTGTTAGCCGCCCCTACAGGTTTTCTTAAGACAACGCTCGAAATGCGGGCAGATAGTTGTGCACCAGACCGTAAATAGAACGGGCTGTTGTCCAAAAGGGCGAAGGTGTGTGGTGAAAAGAAAAGGTTCGCACCCAGGAAAGCCGAAAGACATTCCTGTAAACGTATTGGAATCTGCTGGACATAAAAACAGCTGTTAACGGTCACTCAATGCGGGCAGAGCGTTTTTGAAAACGATTTCCGCATGCTTTCTTTTGCATGGCATCCGGTTGCCAATGCCGTCTAGGCAATCTTTTGCATAGTGGGCGTGTCCATACGGAGATAAAAAGCGGCAGTTCCTGCGATCAAGCCAAAACGCATAGAAAGAAGCGGAGGGGACGCAATGGCAAAGTACGAAAGAACTCTGACGGGAGATTTTCAAGAAGTGTTGTCCTTTCTGGAACGAACGATTCAGGCAAGCGGAGGATTTCTTCATTTTGTAGATGGGACCGACTGCGATCTGGGCAATACACGGATCGCCGTACGCGTTTATGACCGCTATTATATGCGCAATAACAGCCGTGCCAGTTTGACTCTGACCGTCGTCGGCTGTGGAAACACCGTGACCGTTTCTGCGATCGGCGCCGGTGGTGGAACCGGGATGCTTTTCCATTTGGATTGGGGTACGGAGGAAGACATCGTCCAGATTGTGGAACAGAGCCTCGAGCGTTTTTAACGCGAAATTTGCCTTGATCGTTGGATTGAGCAGATGTCTTGATTCTATAGATGGTATAATTAATATAAATATATACTGCTTGTAATTAAATCGATTAGCAATTGACCAGGATTTAAACTTAAGAGTTGGTGAGCGTTGCTTCTTCGGCTCAAATGTAAACGTGTATACACGCTTCGATTCATCCGGCAGCAACGCCAGCTTGGAGGACGCATGGAACAACAGGAACCGCTGCTTTCGGTCAGCTTTTTACCGACAAAACAAGATTATGCCGACTATCAACTGGCTGCATGCCATGCAGCTGCATCGCCCGGGGAGCGCCTGTTTTTGCGCGCGTCCGGATTTGTACTGGTGGTGGCTGGATTTGTACTCTGCCTGTTCTTTGGGGTGGGAAACCCGCAAAATATGGTGTTTTTCTCCCTTTTGGTATTGCTTGGGTTGGCTGTGGGATTTTTTCACGATTCCATTGAACCGCTCTTTGTGCGCAGCCGGGCACAGTCGTTTTACGATCATGCCGGGGAACGTATGACGGCGCAGTCCCTGTTCTTTTTTATAGACCATGTGGTGGTAAAATCCGATCGCTATGCGGCCTCTCTTCCCTATTCCATGTTGTCCGTTTGGGAGGATGAGCGGGTGGTTTTGTTGCAGCTGGGTCCGGGGGAAGCGCGGTATGTTCCAAAGAGATCTCTTTCTCCGGAGGAGTCCAAAACGCTGCAAAAATTGTTTCAAAATGCCGGAAAAAACGGACCGGAACGCCTTGAATAGCCGGCGGGCAGTGGTTGATGGTTTGAATGGTTGAAAAGGCAAGCGGCCATTTTTGGGGGCGAGTCAGCCGGGAATTCGGGAGTGCCGATGTGTTTGAGGCAGTTCTGTGGGATTTGGAACACTCTATGCGAGGGAATTTTATGATCCCTCCCTCGTTTATTTTTATAAAGCGATCCCTGCGGATCGCCGTAGGCTCGAAAGAAAGGATTGGTTTCTAAAATGCAAGACATGCAGGAAAACGATCGCATTATTAACGTGGATCTCGAAAAGGAGATTAAAAAGTCCTTTTTGGATTATTCGATGTCGGTCATTGTATCGCGTGCACTGCCGGATGTACGCGATGGCTTAAAACCCGTGCATCGCCGCATCCTTTACACGATGTATGAGAACGGGCTCAATCCCGAAAAGCCATATCGCAAGTGTGCGGATACCGTCGGCTCGGTTCTGGGCCGGTACCATCCGCACGGCGACGCCTCTGTATACGATGCATTGGTGCGTTTGGCGCAGGACTTTTCGATGCGCTATATGCTGGTGGACGGCCACGGCAACTTTGGTTCCGTGGATGGCGACCCGCCTGCGGCCTATCGTTATACGGAAAGCCGTATGAGCAAGGTTGCGGTCGAGATGCTACAGGACATCGACAAGGAAACCGTCGATTTCATGCCGAACTATGACGACCGCTTGAAAGAGCCGGTTGTGCTGCCGAGCCATTTTCCGAACCTGTTGGTCAATGGGTCCACCGGTATTGCAGTCGGTATGGCAACCAATATTCCACCGCACAATATGGGGGAGGTCATCGACGGCATGTGCTGTCTGATCGACCACCCGGACGCATCGCTCGATGAGTTGATGCAGTACATCAAAGGGCCGGATTTCCCCACCGGCGCAATCATCATGGGGCGCGCGGGGATTCGCGCGGCCTATGCAACGGGGCGCGGACGCATCACAGTGCGCGCGCGCGCAGAGATCGAGGAGGAAAAAAACGGCCGGTTCAGCATCATTGTGACGGAAATTCCGTATCAGGTGAACAAGGCGCGTTTGATTGAGAGCATCGCCACGCTTGTCAAAGAGAAGCGTATTGACGGCATTTCCAACGTCGAGGATCACTCGGACCGCCAGGGGATGCGCATTGTGATTACGGTCAAGCGCGACGCCTCCCCGCAGATCGTTTTGAATAAGCTCTATACGTTCACACAGATGCAAACGACCTTTGGCGTCATCATGCTGGCCATTGTCAATGGCGAGCCAAAGACGTTGACACTCCGGGAGATTTTGCAGAATTACATCGACTTCCAGGAGGATGTCGTCACACGCCGCACGCGTTTCGAGCTTAAGAAGGCGGAAGACCGCGCACACATCCTGGAAGGCCTCCAGGTTGCTGTCGATTTCATCGACGAAGTGGTTTCGATCATCCGTACATCCAAAGACCGTTCCCAGGCGCGGCAGCGCATGACCGAGCGGTTCGGCCTGGACGACGTACAGACACAGGCGATTGTGCAGATGCAATTGGGCGCATTGACCGGGCTGGACCGCCAGAAGTTGGAGGACGAACTGGGCGCGCTGCATGTGAAAATTGCCGATCTGAAGGACATCCTTTCCAACGAGAGCCGTGTGCTTGCCATTGTCAAGGAAGAGGCGCTCGCAGTGAAGGAAAAGTTTAACGATGAGCGCCGGACCGAGATTGCAGCGATCAGCGGCGAAGTGGACATCGAAGACCTGATCCCGGAGGAAGAATGTGTACTCACACTGACCAACTTCGGCTATGTCAAACGGCAAAAGACGGATACGTACCGTACCCAGCGGCGCGGCGGGCGTGGGGTCTCCGGTATGACGCGGCGCGAAGAGGATGTGGCAACCGAGATGTTCGTCATCAACAGCCACGATTATGTGATGTTCTTTACCGACTTGGGGCGTGTTTACCGCCTAAAGTGTTATGAAGTGCCGGAGGGGGCCCGCACCAGTAAGGGCATGAACATCGCCAACCTATTGCCGATTTCCCAGGATGAGCGGGTCACTTCGATGATCCGTGTACCGGAGTTCGACGAGGATCGTTATCTGGTGATGGTCACGCGCAATGGCGTCATCAAACGCACACCTCTTTCCGCATTCCAGACCACCCGCAAAGGCGGCGTAATCGCCATCGATCTCGATGAGGGCGACGAACTCAGCTGGGTACGTCTGACCGACGGCAGCGACGACCTCCTGGTTGCAACGAAGAAGGGCATGGCAATCCGCTTCCATGAGAGCGATGTGCGCGCCATGGGCCGCGCGGCCCGCGGCGTCAAAGCCCTGACGCTCAGGCAGGGGGATTGCGTGGTCGGGATGAGCGTTGTGCGTGAAGGCGGCCTGGTTTTGACGGTCAGTGAGACCGGATATGGGCGTCTCTCTTCTATTGACGATTACCGCGTCCAATCCCGCGGAGGAAAAGGCCTGCTCAACTACCATGTGGAGAAGTACGGTGATGTAGCTGCCATCAAAGTGGTTGATTTGGAGGACGACATCATCTTGATTGCATCCGACGGTGTCATTATCCGCATTCGCGCAAACTCCATCCGTGAATGTGCACGTCCCAGCAAGGGGGTGCGCGTCATGCGCCTGACAGAAGGCAGCCAGGTGGTTACTCTGGCGCGGACAGCCCATGAGGACGACGAAGACCAGGATGAATTGCCGGAGGATGACGGCGACGGCGGAGACGATGAAATAATGGATGCGACAGAGGCCGAGGAGGATTCGGCGCAGGAGAATCACCATGAAGAATAAATGGATTGCCCTCCTGTTGGCGGCGGCCCTAGGGTTCACCGCGCTGGTGGGATGTACAGGGGAAAATGAGAAGGAGGAACCGGATCATCCGGTCTCCTCTTCCAGTTCTTCTGCGGAGGAAAGTGTCCCGGAAACGCCGGTCCCCGGAGGGGAATCTTCCACGTCTGTGCCGGGAAATCCGGTGGAGCCTGCTCCGGAGCCACCGGAGAGCAGCCCGGGACAGGTATTGCCTGTGGAGACGGAAAATCCGAATTTTGATGAGAAATTTCAGGACAACCCGATCGACAAAGCGTATATCCAGGACAACAATCAAGCGATTTCCAACAAAGATATGGTGGAAGTCTCCGAAAAATATGCGGGGATTTGGCGCGAAGAGGTCGCTGCCGCCTACGATGCACTTTTGGAGAAGGTGACCGACGAGCGCAAGGAAACCTTGAAGAAGGAACAGCAGGCATGGAGCGACGGCACAGAGGCAGCTTTGCAGGAATTCCATGACGATGCACAGGCAGTCGGCGGGAGTATGGCTCAGGTTGATGAAGCTAGCCGGGTGATGGACTACTACCGCGGCCGGGCTGCGACGCTTTACGAGGAGTTATATGCGCTCGATCCGAATTATACCTATCATTTTGCTGGATAATGGTTTCGGATCGATCGTCGAGTCCGTATCCAGATTTCAAGTATCGTCCGCGCCCCTGTCTGTCGAAGGGAAAAGGTCGATTTTCGTGGCAATACGATAAAATCCTAATAGTATAATTTTTTAATAATTATACT
>OLNN01000822.1_pt1 | contig 29852 bp, 25 predicted proteins | sample 1672141 | NCBI WGS metagenome assembly OLNN01 (sample SAMEA3136652, study PRJEB25190) | human gut metagenome | biome: human gut; feature: human-associated habitat; material: faeces | place: Austria | collected 2013
GGGTGAATTGGTACGGGTGGCAGCAGCGGCAGGTTGGGAGGGGCGGGCGACGCCTCGCCGCGGTAGCTGCTCCGGGGCCTGCGCCGGCGCCTCCCGCGGGCCCGCAGGCCCTCCTCGCGCATCAGGCGGAGGACCACCTTCTCCGAGACGCGCGCGCCGCGCCGCCTGAGCTCGGCCCACACCGCGCGGCACCCCCGGCCGCCGCCCATCCAGGTGAACAGCTCGCGCACCCAGGGCCTGAGCCAGGCGCACCTGTCGCGCCCCAGCCGCGCCTCGTGGTACTCATAGGAGCTCTTCGAGATCCTCAAGAAAGCGGTGACGCAGCGGAGGGGCAGGCCTGTCGCCCGCCTCAATCTCTCGCCTAGCTCGCACTTGCTCCCGCTCGACATCGAATCCAGGGGCGAGCCGCCCCTTTTAGGTCGTCCAACACCGCCCTGAGAAGCAGGTTCTCCACCTGGTCGGGCGTCAGGCCGGCGAGCGGCCCGCTCGCCGGCGGGTCGTATGGGGCCCTGGTCTCAGTCATGCGTGCCGCCTCTCCGCGACGGCCGGTCACCGCGATCCTGGCGCCCCGGGCGTCCCAGCTGAGCGGCAGCCTGCCCTTCGACCAGTGCTCGACGGTCGACGGGGCGACGCCCGCGAGCTCGGCGGCCTGGCTGGACGAGAAGCCTGGCGAGAGAGCCTCCAGCGCCTCCTCGATCTTCTCCCTGTCGTACATGCGGACTCCAATCCAACCATCGCTGGATGGTCCAGCTTTTAGTCCGCAGTCCCAACGGAAAATGAGTCTCTAACTGAGAACGGCACCCGTCTTTGCGGATCCCACTTGCTTGGCATAACGAGCAAGGAGTCTTCCGCCGTTCTCGTGAATCACCGGCTCCCACTTCGCGCGCCTACGCTCCAGCTCGGCCTCATCCACCTCAAGCTCAATGAGGTTCTGGCTCAGATCAACGCGGATGATGTCACCATCCTCCACAAGCGCAATGGGCGCGCCGTCGAGCGCCTCGGGACACAGGTAACCAACGGACAGCCCGCCCGATGCACCAGAGAAGCGCCCGTCAGTGATAACAGCCGAGTTGGGAATGCCCTTCATAATCTCCGTCACGCGATGGAGTTCCTTCATTCCCGGGCCGCCCTTTGGTCCCTCATAGCGAACCACAACACCCGTACCAGCAGCAATACGGTTCTCGTTATACGCGGTAAACGCCTCGTCCTCGGAGTTGAACACCATGGCAGGACCGCTCCAGACATGCTGCTCGGCAGGCACGGCGCTCGTCTTCACCAGCGCTCCCTCGGGAGCAAGGTTGCCGTAGAGCACCTGAATGCCATTCGCAACAGAGGCGGGGTCATCCTGTGTGCGAATAACCGAGCGGTCAACGGGGATGTCGCCTGCAAGCTCGCTGGCCATGGTCTTGCCGCTTACCGTCATGACGCTCGTGTCGAGACTCGCCTCGATGGTCTTGAGAACCGCCGGAATGCCGCCCGCCTTGTACAGGTTGATGCACGAGATGTCACCGTTAGGCACCACGTTACAGACCACGGGCGTGTGCGAGGTGGTCTGGGCCACCTTTGCCCACGTGCACTCAAGGCCCAGTTCGTCGGCCAGGGCCGGCAGGTGAATGAGCGCATTCAGCGACCCACCAATGGAGGCAAGCAGTGCCACTGCGTTGTCGAGCGCAGCCTGCGTCATGATGTCGCTGGGCTTAATGTTCCTGCGCACCAGGTCAACAACCGCGGCGCCCGTACGCCTGGCAGAGAAGCGGCGCTGACTCGTGGAAGAGGGCCACAGCGCTCCATAGGGAAGCATCATGCCAAGACCCTCGCAGAGGCAGCCCATGGTATTGGCCGTACCCAAGAACGGGCAGATGCCGGGACCCGTGTAGTAACGAAGCGTCCCCTCGATGACCTCGCGCTCGGTGGCCTCTCCCGCCAGGAAGCGAGCGCGCAGGGCCTTGGATTCGGACGGCTTGATCTCGTCATAGCAGGGGCCTGCGGTAACGATGGCGGCGGGCAGGTCGATGCGCGCCGCGGCCATGAGCATGCCGGGGATAATCTTGTCACAGCTACCCATATAGACAACGCCGTCAAAGCACCCCTCGCCCACGATCATGGCCTCGCACGAGTCCGTGATAAGGTCGCGGTGGGGCAGGCAGTAGCGCATGCCTGCATGGCCCTGCGCCACGCCATCACACATGCCAATGGTGTTGAACTCAATGGGTTCGCCGCCAGCCTCCAAGATTCCCTTCTTGACCTCGGCGGCAAGCTGCCGCAGCGGCTCATGGCCGGGGCAGAGCTCATTCCAGCTGTTGGCAATGGCAATGAGTGGCTTGTCCGGATTCTCGAGAGAGTCAATGGATACACCCGCCGCCGCAAGGTGAGCCTTAGAGATGGCCCTCTGGAAGGGCTCCAACTTGTCAATTGCTCGCTGCATGGGAAGTCCCCTTTCCCGATAGATGGAGTCGCTTGATAGGCGCCGCTGATGAGGAAAACCCCGATTACGCGGCTAGGCCCATGGTATCGCCTCGCAAAGTGTGTGCGTCTGCGACCGCTCATTAAGCATGAAATATGGAGGAAATATGTAGATGCTTAACATATGAATGCTGAGATATACAAAAGCAAAATGAAAATATGCACTTTGTAATAAGCGAAATACGTGGTAGGGGGGGGGTATCTCAAAGAATTCAAATTTAGTATTCGGTAAACGGTGCTTTATCATTTCAATAAAATGCAGGTAATTTGCGTTATCAGCCTGGCAATTTGCCGTTTACGGATTTGACCTTTACTGCTTCATCAGAAGCGAAGAAACTGAACCAGTAATTCACAGCTTTAGTGAATTATGCGTTTATAAAGACAAACGCTTTGATGACTGCAGGCCATGACTCCGGTTCTAACAGGGAGAGGAGAAGAGTTGGATGTTTGACAAGAATGCTGATTTTCCCAAGGTGACGGTGATTCTTCGAGGCTATACATACGAGCAATGCCGCTGCGTGGTCGAGCAGCTCGTTGGCACGAAGCTCAATGCCGTTGAGGTTGCGTTTAACACTCCAGGCGCTGCCGGCATTATCGAGAGGCTTAACGAGGAGTTTGGCTCCGAGGTAAAGATTGGCGCCGGCACGGTCACGACGGAAGAGCGCGCGGTTGCCGCCGTTAAGGCGGGCGCGCACTTCATGTTGTCGCCTATCAACTTCTCGGACCGGATCTTTGAGATTGCGAAGGACGCCGGTGTGGTAACGGTCCCCGCGGCGTTTAGTCCCTCCGAAATCGTTGAGATGTTCGACAAGGGCGCCGACATCGTGAAGGTGTTCCCCGCGGGCATCCTGGGCCCCAAGTACTTTAGCGACGTGCAAGCTCCTCTGGATTACTTGCCTCTCATGGCTGTTGGCGGCGTTAACGGCGGCAACGTCCAGGAGTTCTTCGATGCCGGCTGCTCTTACGCCGGAATTGGCTCCGGCATTTTCGACAAGCAGGACATCAGAGAGATGAACTCGTCGGCCCTGGCGGACCAGATTACTGAGTTCGAGAAGCGCGTGAGGTGGTAGCGATGGCAGGAGTTAAGTTCAACGAGTCGCTCGTTCTGGATCTTGAGAATCCCGAGAGCACGGCCCAGGTCGAGGGCGTACTGGCAAACCACCTTTATGAGCTTGGTAGCGTTAAGGAAAGCTATATGGGTGCCTTGGCTGAGCGCGAGAAGAACTATCCCACGGCGCTCGAGGTCGGCGAGATTAACGTGGCCATACCTCACTGCGACGCCGAGAACGCTAATGAGGCCGCGGTCTGCGTTGGCATTCTTCGCAAGCCAGTGGATTGGCGACGCATGGATGACCCCGACGCCACGACGCCCGTGAGGCTCGTTTTTATGCTTGCACTTAACGAGGCTCACTCCCACCTCGAGATGATTCAGAAGATCATCGGCGTTATCCAGGACCAGGAGTTTGCCAAGAAGCTTGCCGAAAGCAATGCCCATGAGGCTTACGAGCTTCTCGCTCCTCGATTCGCAGAGTAGTCAACTTGCGTAGGTTGTTTAAAACCGCGGCACGGGTCGCGGGGGAAGAAAGGATAGCCAGATGAAGAAGATCTTGTTTGCGTGTGGCAACGGCATGGTGACGTCGACAATGGTCGCACACAAGGTGACCGACTACCTCAAGGAGAACGGCGTTGAGGTCAAGTACAACCAATGTCGCGTCCAGGAGGTGGAGCATCTCGCCCAGGATTACGACCTTGTGGTTACTTCGGGCAGGTTCAAGAAGGGTGCCGTCCAGACGCCGGTGATCATGGGAACTCCTCTGCTCACGGGCATTAACGAGAAGGCCGTCCTGCAGCAGATTCTCGACGCGGTCAAGTAGGCAGTATCCGGCGAGAGAGGCACTGTCGGTCTGTATAGGTTTGATGGATTACCAGTTTGAAAGGAAAGTGAGGTAAAGAGGCATGGACGCATTCCTGAATGGATTCATGACGGTGTTTAACGCCATCATGAACGCCGGAGTCTACGTGATGCTGCCTATCATCATCACGCTTCTCTCCCTGCTCTTTGGTCTGAAGCTGAGTAAGGCTTTTAAGGCCGGTGTTACGATTGCCATTGGCTTCGCAGGCATCAACCTTGTCGTTCAGCTTATGAAGGATCAGCTTGGCCCCGCGGCAAAGGCCATGGTTGATACCGTTGGTATTCAGCTCGATGTTCTCGACGTGGGATGGAGCGCTCTTGCGTCGGCCGCTTGGGCAAGCACCCTCGTTCCTGTTATCGTGCTCGAGGTTATTGCCATCAATATCGTGATGGTGGTTCTTAAGCTGACGGATACGATGGACATCGATATTTGGAACTACCACAGCATGCTTACCTGTGGTGGCCTGATCTTCTTCGTGACCGGCAACCCTGCATACGCTTTGATTGGCGTTGCCATCATGTCAATCATCACGTTCAAGTTCGCCGACTGGACGCAGCCCTTTGTGTCTCACTACTTTGGCATCCCCGGAGTTTCGCTGCCTCATGTGCCTGCTCAGAGCTCCCTTATCATTGCGGCTCCCCTGAACTGGCTCTTCGATAAGATTCCCGGTCTCAACAAAATCGATATCGATATGTCTGGCGTTCGCAAGTATCTCGGCTTCTTCGGTGAGCCCTGGATGCTTGGACTTATCCTCGGCTGCGTCATTGGTGCGCTTGCCGGCTATGATCCGGGTAAGATTTTCACCCTTGGTATTTACATGTCTGCCGTCATGGTGCTCATCCCCCGCATGACCCAGATCTTCGTTGAGGGCCTTATGCCCGTGTCCGAGGCGGCTGGCGAGTGGTGCCAGAAGCACTTCAACGGCCGAGAGCTTCACATTGGCCTTGACGCTGCCGTCATCGTCGGCGATGAGTCCGTCATTACGCTGACGCTGCTCATGACCCCCATCACCATTCTTCTTGCTGTGATTCTGCCTGGTAACCGCATGCTTCCGTTTGCCGACCTCGCGGTCATCACGTTCCGCATCTGCCTTATCCTGGCCATTTGCCGCGGCAACATGTTCCGCTCGCTCATCATCGGCACCGTTGTCATGGCATCGGTTCTCTACTGCGGAACTTGGTCTGCTGAGGCTATGACCGGCTTTGCTACGGCTACCGGTCTGAGCTTCGACTCTGGTCTCATCGGCTCCTTCTGCGGACCGTCCCTGCTTATGTCCTACATCATTTTCAAGGCCTGCACCACGAATCCTGTGGTCATCATCCCGATTATTCTCGTCGTTCTCGCTGCCGTTTGGTACATCGTCGAGAAGAAGGTTGGCATGAAGAAGGTCGAGGAGTACGCCGCCGCTTGCGACGACATGTTGGAATAGCACGGACCGATTGCATTTGAAAGGATGAGTCATGGGGCAGGATACGAGCGGTGTGAGCATTGCGATCACCAACACGAATTCTTTTGGCTATGCCATCCCCGAGCACATGGAGCGACTCGAGAAGCTCGGGCCCGTGAGGCGCGTAAGCGTGCCTGGCGACTGTCGGGGTAGGGAGCTCGCCGAGGCGGTTGGCGATGCGAATATCATCATCACTTCTGGAACGCCTCAGTTCGACAGGGAGTTCTTTGAGTGCAAGCCGGAGATGAAGCTCGTTGCTCGCGACGGTCTTGGTTTCAACAACGTTGACGTTGAGGCGGCGCGGGAGCGTGGATGCTTTGTCACAAAGGTCGAGAAGTCTGTGGAGCGAGAGGCCGTGGCCGAGTGCGCCGTTTGCGAAATGATTGATCTGATTCGCAAAATCTGGCTTGGCATTCGCGCGGCCGAATCTAACAGATGGCTTGACCGTGGCCAGTTCGTTGGATTTGAACTCCGTAACCGAACGGTTGGTATTGTTGGCTGCGGTAATATTGGCAGTCGCGTTGCGGAGATTCTCCACCATGGATTTGGTGCGCGAGTAATTGCCAACGATCCCGTGGCGGATGAGGCGTGGGCCCAGAAGAACGGCGTCGAGTATGTAGATCTGGACACGCTCGTTGCCGAGTCTGACGTCATTACGCTCCATGCAACCCTTAACCCAACGTCTTTCCACCTTGTTGATGAGAAGTTTCTTGCTGGAATAAAGCCGGGGACCTATCTCGTTAACACGGCGCGTGGCGACATACTCGACCAGTCTGCCGTAGTTGACGCGCTGACGAGCGGAAGGCTCGCGGGACTCGCAATCGACGCCACAAGCGTTGAGCCCCCTGCTTCCGACGACCCGTTCCTCAATAACCCAAGAGTGCTTATCACGCCGCACATCGGCGCCTACACGGTTGAGGCATTGAGGGACATGGGCGACATCTGCGTTACCAATGCCGAGCTTGTGGCTAGGGGCGAGAGGCCAGAGCATATCGTCTGGGAAGAGTAAGAGTGGCGAGGGGCGGGCACCAATACCGCCCGCCCTTTTCTTTTGATCGGAGAGCCATGAATAAGCGCGCCTTGCTTATGAATGAGAGGGACAACGTCGTCACGGTTATCGATGCTGTTCGGGATGGTGACGTGATTACGGTTACGCGCAAGGATGGAACCATCGTTGGTGACCTGAAGGCAGTTGAGGCCGCCGACCGCTATCACAAGCTGGCTTATGCAGATTTTGAGCCGGGCGACCTTGTAACTAAGTATGGCCAAACCATCGGACGCGCCACTTGCGCAATTAGGTGTGGGGAGTACGTACACGTCCACAACATTGAGAGCGTGAAGACCAATGATTAGCGGATTTGTCAGGCCTGACGGTAAGGTCGGAATTCGAAACAAGGTCCTAATCTTGTCGACTGTTGGTTGTGCAAACAACACCGTCAACAGGATTGCCGCCCAGGTTGAGGGCACGGTTGCCCTTCCCAACGTTAAGGGTTGCGGACAGATTGGCAAAGGCATCGATATCATGCGCCGCTGCCTTGCCAACGTTACCCAGAACCCGAATGTCTATGGCACGATCATTGTGGGCTTGGGCTGCGAGACGACTAAGCCGCACGAGCTGGCTGAGCATGTTCGTTTGCTTTCTGACAAGCCCGTGGAAGTGTTTACCATCCAGGAGCTTGGAGGTACGCCCAAGGCAATTGCCTACGGCGTTGCGCTCGCCCGGAAGATGGTTGCCGAGGCGGGGCTTGTGCCTCGCGTCCCTGTTGAGCCCTCCAAGATTGTTCTCGCTACCAATTGCGGTGGGTCTGACGCCACGAGTGGCCTCGCCGCCAATCCAACCGTTGGCGCCTGCTCTGACATCCTGATTTCCAAGGGCGGAACGGTGATGCTGGGAGAGACTACTGAGCTCATTGGTACCGAGCACCTGCTTGGCGAGCGTGCAAAGGACGATAAGGTCAGGAACGACATCTACACGATTGTTCAAGACCTCGAGCATCAATTTATTGCCAACGGTATTGACGTCCGTGGAGCAAACCCGACCCCGGGCAATATGAAGGGTGGCCTTTCTACTCTCGAGGAGAAGGCCCTCGGAGGCATCTCCAAGGGGGGATCAGGACCTATTAACCAGGTTGTTGGATATGGCGAGATCCCGTCTGAAAATGGCCTCGTCATTATGGATACGCCTGGATATGACATCGAGAGCGTGTCGGGCATGGCCGTTGGCGGTGCACAAGTCTGTATCTTTACGAGCGGACGCGGTAACCCCGTGGGCAATGCTCTCATTCCCGTGATTAAGGTTACGGGTAACCCCGAGACGTACGAATCGATGAAGGATAACACCGATCTTGATACCTCTGGTGTTATCGATGGCTCTGACACAATCGATTCTCTTGGCGAGAAGCTGTACGGCATTCTCGAAGATGTGTGCAACGGCATGCCCTGCAAGTCCGAGGCTTACGGGTTCGATGACTTTGCGGTCTATCACAACGAGGAGATTTGGTGTACCTGCGACCTTTCGTAGGACTTGATGGGCTGTCCGTCGCATTAACCGTTTCGTTTGCATGGAGGTTCTAATGGATTTGTCTTCGCGGGACTCGGCAATTAAGTTTGGTATGGGTCGGTACAGGCAGGCGTCAGGCCTGTTGGAGCAGCTTGGAGATGAGTTGTCTCGCTTTGGCAATAAGGCTCTTGTGATTGCTGGCGAGCGCTCATGGGGAGCTGTGAGAGACCGTCTTGTTCCCGTGTTTGAAGAGTCAAAAATCGAAACAAGCCTTGTGATCTGGAAGGGTGCCTGTTGCGCCGAGGGAGCCAGGGAACTCAGCGACAGGGCGGCAGAAATTGACGCAAAACAAATCATTGGCATTGGCGGCGGCAAGATAATCGATCTTGCAAAGGCAACTGCCGAGTTGCGCGGCGTTGGCGCAACGCTCATTCCCACCAACGTTGCCCAGTGCGCACCGGGGGCATGTACGAGCGTAATGTACACACCAGATGGAGCCAAGGATGTTACATGGCGCTATGGACATGAGGTCAACGGGTGCTACATAGATCTCGATGTGATTGCCCAATGTCCGCCCCGGTATCTTGCTGCCGGGATTGTCGATGCAATGGCCAAGAAGATCGAGATACTGAACGGCAGGCCAGACCTTGAGCTGGTGTCAACGGATATTGATTTATATACCGCGTATAACCTCGCGTGCTACACCTATGACGTTCTTGATAGCCGCTGGCAGCAGGCTATTGAGGACAACAGGGCTGGCCGGGTAACTAAGGCCCTGGAAGATGTTGTGTTTGCCGCGGTGCCCGTTACCGGCGTTATCTCTAACACTACGAGGGGATATAACCAAACTCAGATTGCCCATGTGATATATGACGGAGTGCGAACGCTCTTTACCGAAGAGGCGAAGCAATCTCTTCACGGGGAGATCGTTGCCGTTGGCCTGTTCTGCCAACTGTATTTCAATGGGCTTGAGAAAGAAGAGGATGGCCTGAAGAACATGCTGAGAAGCATGGAAATGCCGCTTACGCTTTCGGACTTGGGCATCGATTCCAAGGAGGAGAACCTCGAAGCGCTTGAGCGCTATATTGCTGGGTCGCGCCACTTCAATGATAAAGATCCTGACGCCAGAAAGAGGCTCCACCGCGCGATGCTTGAAATGATTTAGCCAGCTGCAACATGGAGACGAGACGGGCCGGGTCAATCTAACAAAATGCCCCGGCCCGAATTTGTGCTGCTCCGTTATATACTCCTGTTCAGATTCGTTATTCAAGAAAAAGAGCCTTAGAAATGCAGAATGCCCCCTTCAAGGTCGTTTCTTTTGCCACTACGTTTGGCGTCTTTACGACGGAGCCAAAACAACGACTTGAAGACGCCGGCTGTGAGGTAAAGATCATTAAGCGCAGCCGCGTATTGACCGATGCCGAGAAGATTGGTTGCGCGAGGGATGCCGACGCCGTCATCCTTGGTAGCAACGGCATGTCGAGGCGAGTGATTAACGCTTTGCCAAAGCTTAAGGTCATTGCTCAGCACGGTCGTGGCATAGATGGCATTGACTACAAGGCGGCAACAGACAAGGGCGTCATGGTTGTTAACACCCCTGGGGTCAACATCGAGGAGACGGCTGATCTCACGTTTGGTCTCATCCTTGATCTTGAGCGGCACATTACCCAGATGAACGATGACCTCAAGGCAGGCGTCTGGGAAAAGCGCGCCGGGCATAGCCTATACGGCAAGACGATTGGCATCATTGGCGTGGGCGACATTGGCCTTGCCGTTGCGCGGCGTGCGATGGGCTTTGGCATGGATATCCTGGGCAACGACATTCGTCAGCGTCCCGATGCGGCAAAGACGGGGCTGATGTTCACGGGTTTGAACGATTTGCTTAAGCGAAGCGATATCGTGACTATTCATACGCCGCTTACTGCATCAACCACCAACCTGATTGGCGCCAAAGAGTTAAGGATGATGCGAGAAGACGCAATTCTTGTTAACACCTCGCGCTGGGGAATCATCAGAAAAGAAGCCCTGGAAAAGGCGTTGCAATCTGGCCAACTAATGGGATATGCGACCGATGTGCACGAGCAGGAGCCGGGGCCCGCTCCGTCATTTGCTGATTTGCCGAACGTCCTTGTTACGCCCCATGCCGGATCGGCTACGTACGAGACAAACCTGCGAATGGGCATGACGGTTGCCGACAACATCATTGCGGTCAAGAATGGCGTGACGCCACCAAATCTGGTCACACCTGTTTCATTGATATTTGGGTAGGGACGGGGCTGAGGTAATCGACCGAACGGTTGCGCTTAATGAGACGAGAGCGTTCGCGAGGCCACCGCTTAGGCTCCTAAGCCCAGAGGCTGCTGGTCTGTAATATATAGATGTCTGCAAACTATGGGGCCGTACCTTTGGATACGTTAATCGCTGTTATTAATTGTCTTGTTGCGGCGGCCGGCGTCTGTGTAGTTCGGCGTTTTGGCCCGTTCTCGCTCTCTTCGTACTGCGTTGAGGATGAATACGACTCGGAGGGCTCAAAGGAGAACATTAGCTATCGGATCCTTGCTCCATCCCTGTTTTGCATAGTCGTTGTTCTGTTGGCCAATGGGCTAATTGGTGCGCTGCACGGGGAGTTAGGCACGCTGGCGTCATTTGTCCCCACTCTTATGTACTGGGTAATACTGAGCACGATTAAGGCCTCGCACCATTAATTGTGGGATAGGGTTGGCCCCTATCTAATTGAAGCGTTCCTTTCCTGCCTGATCTCTTTCGCAGCGGATTGCTACGTTATCGGTGCCGTTGCCAAAGAAGGACTGGCGGTCTTCGACCAGTCGAGCATCGCATTTCAGCTCGAGGTTGCGTTATTCTGGGCTTTAGTTGGTGTGACAAGCACTCTCTTCTTGCGGAGAAGATATCGAGTTCGGGTGGGTGGCGCTGCGCCAGCTGGGCGGACTCGCACCCGAAGCTATCGTTACTACACCGTCGGCACAGTTGATACCAGCGAGAAGAGGCTGGCTAGCTACGAGCAGCGGTTTGGGAAGAACCTGCCTGTCCGATACAAGCAAGATATATTGCTTCGGGCGCTCTTCTTCTCGATTATGGCGATAGAAGACTCTAACAGGCCAGAGGGCGTTCGTATGCTTGAACGAGTGCTCTGTAGGTTTGGCTTTGCCTCTACAACGGGAATCATGCAGCAAAAGTCAACGCGTCCGCTTTCTGATGGGGAGAGCGCGTCGCTGGCGGCGGAGTATATCTGCGGCATATGGGATGACTATCTAAAAGCGTTTGCAAAAAGTGGCTCCGCGACGGAGGGCGAGGACAACATTAGCTTTACCGGCCGGTACTACTCGTATGACTTTCAAACGATGAGGAGCTCAATCGAGAAGAACTTCTCACTGCTGTATGGCGACTATTGCGCCACGAGGTTATTGAACGCCAACTATGTGTTCAGGGAAGTCTTGGCCTACGAGCTGAGGAATAACTATGGCTTGAGTACTACCAGGGTGATGGCGGCTGGGAGCATATTTCCTCATGAAGCTATGTGGTTTGGGTTGAGGGAGTTTTGCTGGAACGACTCTTGCACGGTTAGGTTGTTTGATCGTCCCGACGTGCTCCAAGGCGTATTCCTGGTAAAGCGTGATGAAGGGACGAGTGCGGATGAAGTGGATGAACTGCTACGAATCGTACTGACGCCGAAAACCAAGGTTTGGCTGGTACAAGTGATTGAGGATGCGAGCCTGGAAGTGTGCTTGAGCGAGCTGGATTGTGATGAAGACGAGCTTGGGAAGCTTGGCTGGGAAGTGGCGAGGGAGTAGAGGCTGCGATTCGTGTATTGACGGGGAACGAGAAACGCACCATTAAACAGAGATGCAGTATGGACGTCAAGTTTGATGCAAAAGGAAGCGACGCCGAGCTTGGACTTAATCAAGTCGTTTGAGTGGTTCTTAGGAACGATTTGCGGACAAGTGGATAACCGCGAGATGGCGACGGCGATTGTTGCTGCTGGGTTTGTTGCCGTCGCAATACTAAGGGCTGGCGTTGGGAAAATGGCCCCGAAGTTTGCCGATTTAGTCTCAAGCGCGCTAACCCCCAAGATTCTCTTAGCGACTTTGGCGCTCTCCGTGTACTCAGCTTTGCTGTACTGGCTTGCGTGGTCTATCGGGTTGTGGTCTGCAGCGCTGTTACTAGACTCAATTCTTGAGGTCGCCTTTGTGGGGTTGCCAACGCTCTTTATTGCATGTAGGGCAATCTCTATGAAGTCTGTTTTCGGCGAATTGGTTTTGCCCGAAATTAAGTTCGCCGCTCTGGTTGGCTTCTATTTGAATCTTGAGCGCCTTCCTTTATTTGGTGAAATAGTGATACAGGCGATGGGGCTGCTCGCCGCCCTCGTCTCTGTTCTTGGTGACAGAACCACATACCCGAAGATGGCGAAAGGTATAGCCGGAATCCTGTTTGCAACAATTGGTTTCACTATGTTCGCAAACGTCACTCACTGGTTATTAGTATCATGGGGCGTAATTGACTGGATGGAAGAACTGCGTTCTCTGGGACTGTCTATTTGGTATCCAGTTGGCATGCTCCCGTTTGTGTGGGCTCTCGGACTGTATTCGGCATTCGAGCAGCTTTGGATCAGGGCGGATTGCTACGCGGGTGATTTAAGTATCGCTAGCAGCATTCATTTAATTGCCTCACTATCCGTGAAGTTGCGATACGTAAAGCATTTCACTCGTCTTGAGGCCAGGGCGTATTCTCAATGCTCGACTTGGCGCGAGGAGGCTCTCTACTTAAAGGGGTTCAAAGTAGAGGTCGATGCTAAGGCTGACGAGGCCAATGCTAAGGTCAAAAGGATGAGGGCCGGTGTTGGCAAGCGGGGCTTTGACGAAGAGGGTATCTGGCTTGACTGGACTTCTCTTGAGAAGATGAAAACCTCGTTGTGGACAATAGCGGCTAATCAAAATGGTGAGTGGGAAAAGAATGGACACTACAATCAAGCTAGGTTGAAGGTAATGCTTGAATCATTCACTCCAGATGGTTGCACGGGGGATTCTAGCATTACGGTGGATTCTTCCTCGTACGCCTGTTGGTTGACCTCGCCAACAGGGTTTGTCTTTGGTATGGGTTCGAGTGGGGGATCATATCCTCCTTTGCGTTATGAAGGAGACAGAGAACCTGATTTAAAGGAGGGCGATCTCCTAGCCGAATTCGTGAGCGATGAGGACGAGTCAAGCCTCCCAAACTGGAACATGAAGTTCTGGATTGACGAGAGCTTTCAGTGACGGGGTAGATTAAGCCAGACCTTACGGACGGGACCGTATACATTGGTGCCACTTACGACACCAATAGCGGGATGGTGTCTACATTGATTTCTCGCATGGCTGTTCTCTGGGCGCATTGGCGATAATTGATGTCCTTGGCTTCAGAGCCGAACGCAAATAAGCGAGGACGCGGCTTATTTGCTTGAGAAGATTGCTGACTATGTTGTCGGGGATGGCGTCGAGGTCATCTACGATGGTCCGCGTGCCTACTATGATGGAAGACTATACCCTCTATTCTGCAGGTTTGAGCTGGTTCTGCGCAGGCTCCTGCTTGCTGCAACTCGTGTTAATCCCAGTGCAAAGGGCGCATCTGCTTTTAGGGACCAGCTCGATAGGCTTACCCCGGGCAGCGTCTTTACCTTCCTGTTTTCATCTCAGGATTTCAACAAGTAGGTCCGTACTATATTGCTGAACGATAGAAACAGACAATTCGAAAAAGCTGATCTGATACGGCAAATTGAATCGGTCTCTGAAGAGACCGTTTGGATTGAGCTGTTTGGCATGGATGCGATGCCGACTATGGCAAGGGAGCATGACCTAATCCGCTCTTGCCGAAATGATGTGATGCACATGCATCCAATCAATAGAGAGTCTTTCCTGAAGGCCAGACGCTTGGTGATAAGGGCCACGACAGAGATCGAGGCCTATACCGAAACTCTGACTGGCGACCAGAAAGCGCTTGGGGATTACTCAGAAAAGATGCTGTCCTCGCTGGAGACGTTCACTTCTATTTCAGAGCAGCTTAATGAGACCATTCGAATGATGACCGATTCTCTTGCAAATGTGTATGCGCCAGTGCTTGCAATGGAAGCTACTAATAATGCTGTTAGCAAGCTGGTAGCGGTTTTAAACCCGAGCCTAAACTCCGTCTCGACTATTGTTGACGGGTTGAGAGCCGCTGATACCTGCGGTAGTGTCGAGAAAGTTGGTGTAGCGGCCAGCCCGCCGGTCTGGCCATCGCCCCGAACCCTCGATCATCCTGCGATGCTATGCCGCCTCCAGCTCGTCCGCAAGCTCGAGGCCCACCTCGATGGCCCTCCTGGCCACGAGGCGAAAGGCCGCGAGCTGCTCGTCGGTGGGTGCCGCGGCCTCCGCGCGCCTGGCTCGTCGAGTAGCTCGGACATGACGCGCTTGGAGAAGTACATCGATTGCGGCCACGCCTCGTCCTAGTCGAACACGACGGAGCCCGTCAGCCGCTCCAGCGATGCCACCGGCGGGAACACCTGCACCACGCGCAATCTGCGCTTTATCTCCCTGTTAGTGCGCTCCTGCAGGTTGTTGGTGCGCAGTCGCTTCCAGTGGCTCGGTGGGAAGTCGAGGTAGGCCAGCGCGTTGGGCTCGGCCTCCTCCAGGATGTGCGCCGCCTCCAGGCAAAACCCCTCCAACATCTCTATCGCCAGGTGGTAGGCCGCGCGCGGCGCGGGCTCCCTGAGACGGAAGACGAGCGCCATGATCCTGGAGACGCGCCGCAACGTGCGCCTGGAGCCCGCGCGACCCTCGCGCGGTCGCGCGTGAGGTGCACGGCGCATCTCTGCCAGGCGCCCCCCCTGGAAGGTCTCCTCGACCGCGCGCCTGAGGCCCTCGTGGGCGTCGGAGGTGACGAGCCTCGCGCCGCGCGCCCCTCTCCCTCACTCTGCCGAGGGAGGCTGACCACGAGTCGTAGCTCTCGGTGTCGACGGCACCGACGCTCAGGACGTGCCTCCATCCCCCCGAGTCGCAGCCTATCGCGGTGACCGCGGCCGTCGACGTCACACGCCCGGAGCGGCGACGCCTCGCGTGTGTGGCGTCGAGCCACAGGTAGGGCGTGGGAAGGTCGCCCAGCGGCCTGGTCGAGAGCTCCTCGGCCTCGGAGCCCGGGCTGGCGCATATGGCGCCGACCTGCTTCCCCGATATCCTCTCGATGCCCATGGCGGATGCGACCCTCTGCACCTTCCTGGTGCTGGTGCCGGTCGCGTGCATCTCGGCCACGGCCGCCACGACGGCCCGGTTGACGCGCTGGTGGCGCTCGAGCACGTCCTCGGGGAAGAAGCTCCCCGTGCGCAGCTTCGGCACCCTGAGCGTCAGCGTGCCCACGCACGTCGTGAGCATGCGCTCGCGATAGCCGTTCCTGCTGTTGCCCGTGGCCCCGCAGAGCTGGTCGGCCTCGGCGCTCATGACCTCGTTGACGACGGGCTCGGCCAGCTGCCTGAGGACCTCCTGCAGGTTGATGGAGCCGTCCTCGAAACGGGGCATCCCCGTGGCGGCACTGGTCGTCGCCTCTGCCATGCTGCTTATTATGGTCATTGTCTTTCTCTAGAACCTGTCTTGTCGTGATTTCAGTTTCTAGGCAATGGCCGTTTCCTTTAGCGGTAGGCTCGCTCCCTGCTTACACCAACATTTCCGACGCGATAGCTACGCATTCTTAAGCAGGTGCTCTGCAATATCTAAGATTGAAGCCTCGAGAAGATCGCACAACGACGGCAATGCCTTTTCAGTATATTGAGTCGAGTACAGCGGATAGGAGCGATTTCCATGCATGGAGGAGCACCTAACGTAGTAGAGGTACCAGGTAATTAGAAATGCGATTTGCTTTGGCTCGGATAGCTGTTCCTCGTACAGAGCTAGCTTCTCAGCCAGTGCGTCGCCGTGCGGCAGCTTGCTATCATGAGCAAGCGGTCGTAAACGACTGGCTATCGAGCTGTCAATAACTTCCCATTTCTTATCGTATGAGACGCCCCTACTTCCCTTCTTACATAGCTGGGCGGAAGCAAATGCAAACCAGTGCAGCTCATTAAGTAGGGAGCTGCTCCCAAACTTTTCGTATAGATATTTTGTCCGTAATGCTTGGATTTCTTCCGTAACAATAAGGTCTGCGAGAGCCGTCAAATGTGCGTTCTCGCCTTTTTTATCCGGAGCTATTTCGTTGTACAGCGCGTTAAATCCGGACCATAGCAGCCGGAACCTACTTATTTCGTCTAATGAGCGATAACTGCCAATAAGGTAAGAGGCGGCGGTGAATACAGCCTTTCCATGACCCTCAAAGGTAAGAACTGGGCTCAGGTAAGAGGCGCCAATCGCAAACACGGCTCTTTGATCGGCATAATTTCCGCGGAAGGCGGACGTCGTGTTACTTGCTTCTGATACGGGGCCAGGAAGATTGAGCGGAGCCTCGTCTTTTCCGTTGTTTATAGATAGGGAAGAAAACGAAGCTGAGACCAAGGTTGATAGGGCCTGAACACAGGCGATGCGGTCATAAATACGCAAATGGCGCTGGTTGCTTTGAGCTCTTTGGGCTGTTTCCCTTCTGCCTCTTAGATAGGTTAGATTTGCAGATGCAGACGTGATTGCCAAATGCTCCGGCGGCTGATTATTCGCAAATGATATTTCGCATTCCAGAGATTCTTCTTCGGGCAAGAGCGGCGTCTTGCTTGTCAATTTGATTGTATGTGTGGTAGCCATCTGCGCCGCCCTGTTTGTACTGTACTTGTTCGACTCATCATCTACGGTAATGCGTTTTCTGTTAACTATAGATTGATTTAGCTGTATTCCGTATGCCGTTGAATGTGCGGTTGGTTTTCGTGGGCTGGCATGAAACGCATCTCTTCAGCTTGAGTTAAGCGTGCGTCAATGGTGATACCCTGAGGTCAGTCTCTAAATTCTGACTGGAGGGTCTCATGAATAGACGACTGAGAGTGGTGCTTGCAACGCTTGCTGCAGTTGCCGTGGCCTCGTTGTTCGCGCTCGGAATGCCGGCTCAGGCTGACGAAAAGGTGTACGCCCACGTTGAGTCCGCATCGAGCGGCGACGTGACGCTGACGGTTTCGTACGATGACCCCATTGCTGGGCAGCCTCTGACGCTGCATGTGGCTGCCGACGGCGGAAGTGGCACATACAAGTACTATATGTCCGCTCCGGCTTACTCTGACGATGGGGTCCACTTCGAGTCAGTTATGGACCCCGCGCATATGCCAGGCTATACCGGCGTCGAGGACTCTCACGACTACCAGTTTGCCCCAATGGCTTCTGGAACGTATCAGTTCCAGTTCCAGATCATGGATATGAACAATACGAGCCTCTACCTGCGTAAGACTGTTGCGGTTAGCGTTGATGACGCCAACTATCCGTCAGTTTCTCAGATAGTCAATTCTGCCGTTAGCCAGTGCGAGGCTGAGACGGATGGTTCACAGTATGCGAAGGCCCTATGGCTTCATGACTGGCTGATTAATCAACTCGACTACGACAATAGCCTCACTTGGAGCAGCTCCGAGAGTGCTCTTTGCCGTGGAACTGGTACTGCCAGGCGTATGAATCGGCCTATGCAAAGTTGCTTACTGCCGCTGGAATCGAGAATGAGGAGACGCGCGACGCCGACGATGCCCATACTTGGAACGCCGCCAAGCTCGATGGCGTTTGGTGCCAGATTGATTGCACGTGGGATGACTCGGACAACAGCTGGTATGGATTCGACCAGCGACACCTCTACTTCGGTCTTACTGATGAGTTGATGGGGATTGCTCACCCTAAGTGGAAGGATTCGACTGATTCCACCTATGGGGCTCATCAGACTTCCCTCGCAAATAACTATTTTGTCAGGAATGGTGAGGCAGCGCAGTGGGCTGGCGCTTATGAAGATGCAATTAAGGGTCACATTGCTTCTGGGGAGACTTCATTTAGCGTTGACGCAACTAATGCCTCCAACCCGGCGAGCATTTCTGGAATCGTAAATGGGCTGATTGCCTATCAGCTCGAGCAGTCTGACTGGTCCGTTAACGGAACCAGCTATATGCTCAAGGTCACGGGAAGCTCTGGTTCGTTCGATATTGAGGCCACGGCTATCGCAAATCCCGATAAGCCTGGCGAGCCAAAGCCGGACCAGCCGGGCGGACCAACAACCTATGAGATAGATCAGTTCGCCGAGCTTCACAAGGACGATGTACCAGACGGTCTTTATCGCTTCGCTCCGGCAAACCGTGCTGATGGCTGCCTCGATGTTTCTGGTGCCAGTACGGCAAATGGCGCTGTTGTGCAGGTTTGGGCAGGTAATGGCACCGATGCTCAGGCTTGGCGCGTTAGCCACGATTCCAAGGGCTACGTCATTTTGACTGCCGCCTTTACGAATAAGGTGCTCGACGTGTCTTCCGCGTCTACTGCAAATGGCGTCAGGCTGCAGCTCTGGCAGTCGAACGATACAAAGGCCCAGCGTTGGGTGGCTGTTAAGGGGGCTGACGGTTCTCTCACCCTCGTGTCTGCCTTGAGCGGCCGTGTTACCGTTGGAGTCGATGGCTCAATTAGCGGGTGCAAGGCCATTGATCTGCCTGCAGGCGCAACGACAAACGGCACTCGTTTGCAGCTTTGGGACAGCAACGGAACGGGTGCTCAGCACTGGCTGGCATCGCCTACAAAGACTTGGCGAGAGCAGCTCGACGAGCTGGCCGAGGCCAACGCTGGGGTCATTGCGGATGGCACTTATGTTTTCGTGTCACTACCCTCGGGTAGGGGGGTCATCGACGTTGCGTCTGGCTCTCGCTCATCTGGCGCCAACGTGAGGCTCTGGACCTCCAATGCAACCTCGGCCCAGCGCTGGAAGGTATCGCATGATGCAAATGGATACATCACGCTAGCCAACGTTGGATCCGGACTTGTCCTGGACGTGTCTGGAGGTTCAACCTCCTCCGGCGCAAACGTTCAGCAGTACTCGTCGAACGGGAGCTGGGCTCAAAAGTGGATCGCCGTCTTGAAGGATGACGGTAATGTCGAGCTACGTTCGGCTCTTAAGCCTGGTCTTACGCTCGATTTGTCTGCTGGCGGAAAGGCCGACGGTACAAACCTTCAGGTGTGGGACGCGAATGGAACGGCGGCCCAGGCTTTCTACCCGGTAAAGGCCAATCCAGCTGTGGCGAAGTGTGACCGTGACACTTCCATTGAGAACAAGTGGTTTGTCATTTCTCCTGTGTCAAACGGCCCTCTTGCATTTGATGTGTCTGCTGGCTCTACCTCGAATGGCGCTAACGTGCAAGGCTGGAGCGCCAATGGAACGCTCGCTCAGGTTTGGAAGTTCGTTTGGGAGGATGGCTACTACAGGATCGTCAACGCGAACTCCGGGGCAAGCCTGGACGTTGCTAACGGCGACGTGGTTCCTGGAGCCAACGTGCAGCAGTGGGCTACCGGCGAGGGCAATTCGAATCAGCTGTTTGCCGTTTCGAAGACCGATGACGGCTATCTGCTTGCGGTTAACAAGGGGACTGGTCTTGCACTTGCCTTGTCACGCGGCAACATCGTTGGAGCGGCTAGTGACCCCTCCTCTACTTCTCAGCAGCTTGCGTTGAGCGAGGCGACCGCTAATCTTCCCGACGGCGTGTACAATGTCGCGCCCGGAACGGGTCCGTCTTTGAGCCTTGACGTGTCTTCTGGATCCCTTGCAGACGGTGCCAATGTTCAGTCTTATGCCTCTAACGGCTCTTTTGCTCAGATGTGGTATCTGGGAACCGCCGATGATGGCACTAGGTACCTGGAGTCGGTGGGGTCCGCCAAGAGGCTGACGGTTTCATCGGATGGGAACGTCTGCCAGAAGTCGGCCAATTCGAGCGGTACCGAGCAAAAGTGGACTCTGGCTATCGCTGATGGTGGCTACGAGATGCGCAGTGTTGCTAAATCCGGTTATTCGCTTGATGTGTCTGGTGGCTCTGCTGCAAGTGGGGCCAATGTGGGTGTATACGCATCGAACGGAACCGCGGCTCAAAAGTTTCGCTTTATTTCGACAGACCCGGTGCTAGCCTCGGGAATGTTCGTGATTCGTTCGGCGTCTAATCCTTCCGTTTCCCTGGATGTTTCGGGTGGATCGTACGATGCGGGCGCGAATGTTCAAGCTTGGGCATTTAACGACTCCGGAGCGCAGAAATGGAATTTGCGGAAGGGCAACGACGGCTATTGCTCAATCACGAACGCACAGAGTGAGAAGTCGCTCGACGTTGCCAATGGCAATGGCTCCGCGGGGGCCAATGTGCAGCAGTGGGACTACAACGGGAGCAATGCCCAGAGGTGGCGTCTCGTCTATATGCCAGGTGGATTTAGAATCGTTAGCGCTCTTAATGGGAATCTGTATCTGTCCGAGGCTGGGGGCGCCAATTCCGGTGCCAGTGTTCGTTTGAATAACGGTGATAGTGCGGATGCTCAGGGCTTCCTCCTCACAAAGACTAACTATGTTCCTAAGTATCATGGATGGCAGAATCCGAGCTGGATGTATCAGGTGTCGAGCAATTCGGTTTCTGTTCCTCATGCCGGCAGCGGTATCTTTGGCTTTGCAACGAGGTCTCGTATTCCCTTGAACGCAACTCGCTCTCAGTGTGTCGAGGCAATGATTTCGAGGGCGTACGAATACCTTGGTACGCCGTACCGCTGGGACTACTCGTGCGAAGCGGGCGTGGGCGTTGACTGTGCCGGGCTTGTGATGCAGGCCCTCTATGCAACGGGTATGGATTTGTCTCCGTTTAACCCTTGGGACCACTACTACACTCCTGGCCACGATCACTATGCCAATGACATATGGAACTCCGGCAGGTTCATGCATGTATCTTGGGCAAACAGGCAGCGTGGCGACTTGATTTCCTGGAACGGACACATCGCCATCTATTTGGGCAACGACCAGATGATTGAGGCGACGTCGCCGAGGGTCAGAGTTGCCAGCGTGTATGTCTGGGGTGGCGTTAGAGGTGTCATTAGACCCTTTGCCTAGGGCTTGATAGGGGCTGTTTGACAAGGAGACCGCCGCGGTTACCCGCAGCGGTCTCCTTTTTTAAATGCTTTAGATTGGCTAGAGAGACGAGAACAGGAACCTCTGAGCTGTCGTTCCGTTTGACTCGTAAATCTGGACGTTGGCTCCGTTGTAAGTGCCTGCGCCCGAGATGTCGATAACCTCTCCGCTTCCGAGCGCGGAATAGAGCCTATAGCCATTGCCGTCCGGAACGGCAATCCACTTCTGCGCATCGGAGCGGTTGAGGGCGTACTGCCATATGTTGGTTCCGCTAGAGGCATTCCCGCTGTTTACATCAGCTGCCTTTCCGGAGCAAACGTTGGTTAGGGTCATGTAGCCCTTCTCGTCGTGAGAGACCATCCATTGTTGAGCTGCAGTTCCGTTCCAAGAGTAGAGTTGCACGTTTGCGCCATTTGAAGTGGAGGCTGCGCTTACATCAAGAACCATCGACGACTTCATTGCGCTGGAAACGCGGAAGCGCCCGTTTGGAATTGAGCTTGCATAGCGCTTGGCAAACGAGTCCATTACCTCCTGCTTTGAGGGACCTACGATGAAGAATCGCTGGGCAGCAGAGTCGTTGCTCGTCCATAGCTGCACGTTTGTGCTGTTATTTCGCGAAGCCGAGCTAATGTCGAGTACCAGCTTGGAGTTCAGCTTGCTTTTGAACGTATACGTTCCGTCGCCGTTCATTGTTGCAATCCACTTTTGGGCGGCGGAGCCATTGCTTGAATACTGCTGGACGTTCGCACCATTCTGAGAAAGAGCCGAGGAGACATCCAGCACCTTGCCGGAGCCAACGTTTGTCAGCGTTACGTAGCCTTGTACGTCGTGGGAGACTCGCCACTTCTGTGCGTCGGTTCCGTTGGTGCCGTAGATTTGCGCATTGCCACCGTTCGATTTGGAGCCGGCGGATATATCGAGTACGGAGGGCGTGTCTAGCGACGTCATGACGGTGTAGGTTCCATCGGGGAGATTATTTCCCACCGATGAGGAGGCGTCGGGACGAACAACGAAGCGCTGAGCCGATGAGCCGTTATTTGCATATATCTGGACATTAGTGCCGCTTGCCGTTGACCCGCCGCAGATATCGAGTACCAAACCCTGGTCAAGTGCGGAGAAGAAACGGAACGTGCCATCGCCGTTTGAGAACGGGACCCACTTTTGCGAGTCGGTTGAATTGCTCGTGTACTGCTGAACATTTGTGCCTTGACGAAGTAAACCCGACCATACGTCAAGGGCCTTTCCGGAACCAACGTTTGTGATGGTGACATAGCCAGATCCAACATTGGTGATCTTCCATGCCTGCGCCTTGGTGTTGTTCGCCGAGTACAGCTGCACATTGGCGCCGTCTGCCGTAGAGCCGTTTGAGACGTCGAGCACCGCACCTGTATTGGAGGCGGGGGAGATGGTGTAGGTTCCATCTGGAATGTTGCCTACGCTAATCGAGGCGAGAGAGTTGGCCTTCGAACCGAGATAGTTAAGGCAATCACTGAGCTCATTGCGATAGCGGCGAACATACGAGCTTCCGTATGTGTAGTTATACGTACCATTTTCGATGGAAGCGATGAGGTAGTTTGCGATGGAGCTAACGAGCTGAGCGCTCGTCATTGACGATTTGACGTCACCGCCATTGGCCCACTTTCGCCAACCGCTCGGTCCAAACAGATTGCTCATGCCCCAGACCATGCCCTTGGCGCAATCTGCGTACTGGTCAAGATTGACGCCGCGATATGAGTACAGCCAATCTCGTGCTGGGGCGTAATACTCCTGGTATGCCCAATCATTCTGGAGGCGGGAGAACTCGGTGGGGTCGGCGGCGTATGCCTGGTGCCATGACCAGTTGAGGTCATCTGCCATGGTCCAGTTTCCGCCGGGGGATTTGACGGCCCTGACGTCTCCTCCCGTTGAAGGCGCTCTGGTGTCCCAGCCATACCAGTCGCCAATTTGCTTGAGTGCCCAGTACTTGCCGGGGTTGTAGTTGTAGACGGCCCGCATAAAGTCGCCAAGGCCGTAGCGGTTATCGAACTGGAAATAGCCCATTGCGTGATAACCGTCGCCGTAGCTCAGGCCTTGGTCGTAGTTCTGGTTGCTTTCGTAGCGGCAGAAGTAAAGCATTTCGTCTGAGAGCTGGCGAGGCTTTATCGAGCGGGAAGAGGCTCGAGAGCCTTCCATGTCATAGGTACTGATTTCGCTGTTTGCGTCGACTGACTCCTCTGCCTCGAAAGAGTCAGCGCGGTCAAATGCTTCACCAGTAAGCTCTTCAACGTCATCGGCAATAGTGGTGGCGTTCGCATTGCTTGGGGTGGCAAGTAATGCGAACGCAAAGATGGCTGCGAGCGAGATGATTCTTAGTACGGTGCGATGCTGTGATTGAATCATCGTTCTCCTTGTTATCGGAAGGTTTACTTGTTCGAGGGCTCAGACTGCTCCTTATAGACCTGAAGCTCCCATTCCTTGCGCTCAACCTTGGCAACGGAGTCAAGAACGAAGCCCGTGGCAAGAGCAAGGCCACACAGGAACATGAAGGCGACGGCGAGAATCGCGGTGGGGAAGCGCAGGACAAGGCCAGTGGCAAGGTATTCCTGGATAATGGGGATGCCGAGAATCAAGCCAATCGCAAAGAGGACGAGAGAGACAAGGCTGAAGAACTTGAGGGGCCTGTAGTCCTTGAAGAGGGTGCCAATCATCATGATGACTCGGATGCCGTCGCCAACGGTATCAAGCTTGCTGACGGAGCCCTCGGGACGGTCACGGTAGACGATGGGGATGTCCAGGATGCGCCAGCGGCGGTCGACGGCATGGATGGAAATCTCTGTTTCAATCTGAAAGCCCTCGGATAGAACGGGCATGGTCTTAACGAACGCGCGAGACATTCCGCGATAGCCGGTCATGACGTCGTCGAAGGAATAGCCATAGATCCACTTAATCATCGCGCGAACGAGGTTGTTGCCAAAGCCGTGAAAGGCCCGCTTGTTCTCTTCGGCATACGTGCCGTTGGAGAGGCGGTCGCCAACGGTCATGTCCGCTTTGCCCTTTAAGATGGGCTCGACCATGGCCTTGGCCTTGGTCTCATCGTAGGTATCGTCGCCGTCGACCATGAGGTAGCAAACGGCCTCGATGTCGCGGAACATCTGGCGGCATACGTTACCCTTGCCCTGGCGGGGCTCGAACCTGACGACGGCGCCATGCTCTCGAGCAATCTTGGCTGTATCATCACTCGAGTTATTGTCATAAACATAGACAGTTGCGCCGGGGAGCTCCCTGGCGAAATCGTCGACGACCTTACCGATGGTCAGTGCCTCGTTGTAACACGGGACGATGACGGCAACGTCCTTATAATCCATAAAGCTCCTTTAGTTACTAACGGTAAGCATAAAATCCTGTTCAATGATAGCGAATGCTTGTATTTCGCTGATAGCTAATTGGGCGCGTTGCGTTGATGTACCCCATATTCTCGGCCCTACTGGATTGCATTCGCCATACGACGAGGTGTGGGGATGAGATACGCTAGATACAATTCGCCAGCTGATAGAATCAAGTCGTATTTGTAAGATGATTTTTGGTTTTACGCTCGGCGCATAAGACGAGGGCGTGTCGGAGGCTTGAATTGGTGAGTACCACAAGGAACGCGTGCCGGGTTGCTGCTTGCGCGCTGTTATTTTCTATTCCCGCTGCGGCTGCCGTTGCGTTTGGCGTCAGCTATAGTTTACGCGAGACGTGCGCGCCTGCCTCGAAGTTGACCCTGCTGTTGTTCCTGGCTGGGCTTCTTCTGTTCTGCGCGCTTTTTATCTGCCTGCTAAGGCATCGGGGCGGCATGCGCATGGAAGCCGTCGATGCTCAACTTTCTAGTTGCGGAAAACTGGCTGACCGCTTGTTTGAGAAGCCATTCTTGTTTGCTTTTGCTGCGTTGATTCTGCTGTGGCTCCCTTATTACCTGGCTTCGTTTCCGGGGTTATATGTATATGACGCTATTCCCCAGACAACGAGGGCGTTGTGCTTGCACCAAGTTGATACCTGGCATCCCCTGATTCATACGTACTGGATGTCCGGATTAATGACGCTTGGTAATGCCGTCTTTGGTTCGTATGAATCTGGTTTTGCGCTTTATACGACAAGTCAATATCTTCTTTACGCAGCGCTTATCAGTCTGTTCGTCAAAAAGCTCTACAACTTCTCTGGTTCGAAGCGCATTTCGCTGCTCTGCCTAGCTGTCTTCGCCTTGTTTCCCCTGTTCCCGATAATGGCAGTCAGCTCTACCAAAGACACTATTTTTAGTGCGTCTATTTCTTTGTTTGTGATAGAGCTCCTATTGATATCGGCGGATAAGGCCTCTAAATATGACTGGGCTCTCCTGTTGGTATCTGGCATCATGCTGTCATGTTTCAGGAACAACGGCTTTTACGCCTTGATTGTTGCTGCCGTTCCTTTGTTAGTTGTGTCCAGGAAGAATCACAAACTTGTTGTGCTGGCGATGCTTGCGGGCTGTCTGCTACTTGCTGTAGTTGTGCCGAAGGCGGTCAGTGAGCGCTCCTCCAGCTCGACCGAGGTGCTTGGCGTGCCGATTCAACAGGTTAGTCGCGTCGCTACCCTGCACTACTCTGAGCTGAGTGCCGATGAGGTGTCTACCCTTGAGAGCTCCTTGCCCGGTTGGAGGAACTATTACCCTTCCATTGTTGACTCGGTTAAGTTCTCCGAGGGCACCTCGGAGGCTCTGGACAATAACAAGTCGGCATTTCTGAGGCTGTGGCTTTCGCTCATGTTTAAGTATCCAGGCGACTATTTAGATGCAACTTTTGGCTTGATCAATTGTTGGGTTAATCCCTGTGCTCGTTTTTCGTCTGACGGGATTAACCACCCGTATCTTGAATTTGACTCCTACTTTGTGGCCGAGCAAGGAAAGATGGTGAGGCACTGGCCTTCGGGGGAAGATTTTATGTCTTACGATACCGATCACGTAATTGAGATTACTAGGGCGAGCTTGCTGCCGGCATTCGAGCCGCTTATGCGGTCTATATGCTATGAGCCTTTTTGGACGAGCAATATCGTATTGAATGTGATTAGCTCGCCCGCGATTCCGATCATTGGCACATGGCTGGCCGTATCGCTGTCCTTGGCCAGGAGGCAATATAGTCCGCTTCTGCCTCTGATCTTCATGGTTGCATATCTGGGGACGTGCCTATTGGGGCCGGTGTATCTTCCTCGTTATGCTCTTCCGTTTTACCAATTCGCTCCCGTTGTCTATCTCCTGGTCATAAAGGGCGAGGGCATGGAGCGCGATTTCTAAGAGCATGTCGTTCCTGATGGAGTTGTCAGCAATGTGGGCGTGGGTGCCAGATGGTTCGTGTAATTCAAAACCATGGTTGCCCAGTCATCAATCAGAGCGTCATTGACGGAAGGACCATCTATGCCAATCGTAAGCGTCGTAATCCCGGCGTACAACGCAGCTGATTATATTGAGCAGACGCTGGACAGTGTTTGCTCCCAGACCCTTGAGGACATCGAGGTTATCGTGGTCGACGATGGCTCGACCGATGAGACGCGGTCGGTGGTTTCGTCATTTGTCGAGCGTGATCAAAGGGTCACGTTGGTTGAACAGGCTAACCAATTTGCGGGAGTCGCTCGCAATAATGGTATGGATAGGGCCTTGGGGGAGTATCTCTACTTCCTCGATGCGGATGATTGCATCGAGCCCGATGCCCTTGAGAGCATGTTCAGTGCCATTACTGAAACCGGTGCGGATATCGCAATTGCCAGGTCGGAGGGCTTTGATAATCAGTCTGGGGACAAGTGGCTAATTGGCGGCGCGCTTGAGAACGTCCCTTGTGGTTGTTTGGTCCCCCAGGCTGATTATGCTTCCCATCTCTTCTCCAGTTTTATTGGCTGGCCATGGGACAAGCTGTTCCGCAAGTCATTTATTGATAAAACGGGACTTAGATTTCAGGCCCTAAGAACAACTAATGATGCCCTGTTCGTATTTGGTGCGCTTGCGATGGCCTCTGGTGTTGTTGGTGTTGATAGCGTCCTGTTCCACCACAGGTCAAACAACAAGAAGTCGCTCGAGGGCACGCGATCGAAGAGCTGGGGTAATGCCATCACTGCCATGGAATCTATCCATGAGCTCCTGCTTTCCTCCGAAGAGACGAAAGCCTGCTTGCCATCCTTTAATAACTGGGTTCTTAACTACTCTTGCTGGACGATTAATTCCCTCCCTGACAAAGAGGCGGACGGCTATCTGAATGAGGTTTCTCGCCTGATAGTTGGGCTTCCCGAGTCTGGCTATGCTGGCGTGGCCGAACAGGAGCTCCGAAGGCTTGCGAATGCGAACAGGGCCAATGCGGTGCGCTCCTCAATCGCTCTTCGCCAAGAACTGCAGAAGTGCTGCGAAGAGAACAGTGGTCTCGCTTCCGCTGTTGAGCGTTTGAGTAATGAAGTCGCACGGTTGCAGCAAGAGAACAAGCAGCTTCGCAATAACCTGGATGCGGCAAATGCTGCGGTTGATGAATGCCGAAAGAATATTCAGGCGATATATGATTCCCACTCATATCGAATTGGGAATGCGCTTCTAAAGCCGCTGAGCATGGTCAAGCATGGGCTTGCAAACAAATAGGCTGCGGCTATAACGTATCCGTGGATATACGCTTACTGCTGACTGTTGTTTAGCGGTCTATTGATATGAAGCCCATGTCGCGCGGGGCTTAGATTTGGAGCTAGCTATGCGCTTTACAGTCGTTGGAACTGGATACGTTGGCCTATCCCTTTCCTGTCTCCTTTCGAAGGTGGGAGAGGTGCGGGCGCTCGATATCGTCCCCAGCAAGGTCGAAGCCATAAACGCTGGTAAGTCGCCGATTGGCGATGCCAAGATCGAGGCTATGCTTGCCGAAGGTGTGCCCACTCTTGAGGCGACGCTCGATTCCGACTATGCGTACGAGAGCCCCGGCTATGTCGTCATCGCTACGCCTACCAACTATGACCCCGATAAGAACACTTTTGACACCAGCTCTATTGAGTCAGTACTTGATGAGCTTGCAAAGCGGAACTCACAAGCGGTTGTGGTTATCAAATCGACCATCCCCGTTGGCTATACGGAGCATGTCTCTGGTCTCTATCCCAACCTGCGAATCTTGTTCTCGCCGGAGTTCCTGAGGGAGGGGCATGCCCTTGCAGACAACCTGCGCCCTTCAAGGATTGTGGTGGGCATTCCTTCTGCAAATTCTGTTGACGATGACCTCTCCGAAGCCGCAGAGACGTTTGCGGGGGCTCTCAGGTCTGGAGCGGACGAGGACGTCAGGGAGTCGGTGTCCGTTCTGATCATGGGCTCAACGGAAGCCGAGGCCATCAAACTCTTCTCGAACACGTACCTCGCCATGCGCGTTTCCTACTTTAACGAGCTTGATACCTATGCGGCCTCTAATGGACTGGACGCCTCGAAGATCATCAAGGGCGTTTCGCTTGACCCCCGCATTGGCGACTTCTACAACAACCCGAGCTTTGGTTATGGTGGGTACTGTCTTCCCAAAGATTCGAAGCAGCTGCTGGCTAACTTTGGCGACGTTCCTCAGAACCTCGTGCGCGCCACGGTCGAAGCGAATGACACGCGCAAGGATTTCATTGCCGCCAGCGTTCTTGAGAGGTATCCCAAGCGAGTTGGTATCTACCGTCTTGTTATGAAGAGCGGCAGTGACAACTTCCGCGAGAGCTCGATCCAAGGCATTATCGACAGGCTCAAGGCAGCTGGGGTGGATATGCTCATCTATGAGCCTTGCTGCGAGGGCGAGCCATTCGCCGGCGTTCCGACGACTGGATCTCTGGACGAGCTCAAGTCCTCATGTGATTTGATTCTCGCCAATAGGATGGCTTCCGAGCTCGATGATGTTGAGGATAAGGTGTTCACGAGGGACCTCTGGAAGAGGGACTAGCTAAATCTATATGGCAGGCACCTTCCGCCCCCGCAATATCATCGTCACGGGCGGCTGCGGCTTCATCGGCAGCAACTTCGTGCGCTACGTGGTGCGCGAGCACCCCGGGGTGCACGTCACCGTGCTGGACAAGCTCACCTACGCCGGCAACCCGGCCAACATCGCGGGGCTGCCCGAGGACAGGGTCGAGCTCGTCGTGGGCGACATCTGCGACGCCGGCCTGCTGGACCGCCTGGTCCCGGGCCACGACGCCATCGTCCACTACGCGGCGGAGTCCCACAACGACAACTCCATCGCGGACCCGGAGCCGTTCCTTCGTACCAACGTCGAGGGCACCTTCCGCCTGCTGGAGGTCGTGAGGAAGCACGGCGTCCGCTACCACCACGTGAGCACCGACGAGGTCTACGGCGACCTGGCCCTGGACGACCCGGCACGCTTCACCGAGGAGACCCCGTACCACCCGAGCAGCCCGTACAGCTCCACCAAGGCGAGCTCGGACATGCTCGTGCGCGCCTGGACACGCACCTACGGCCTGCGCACGACCATCTCCAACTGCTCGAACAACTACGGCCCCT
>OLNN01000826.1_pt1 | contig 29782 bp, 23 predicted proteins | sample 1672141 | NCBI WGS metagenome assembly OLNN01 (sample SAMEA3136652, study PRJEB25190) | human gut metagenome | biome: human gut; feature: human-associated habitat; material: faeces | place: Austria | collected 2013
GGAGCTCAATCATCAGTCGGATGGATTCCACTGATGATTGTGCTCCTGGGGATTGGGCTGGCTCCAAAGGTTTTTATTGTTTTCCTGTCCGCTTTCGTAGCGGTGGTTCTCAACTCCTATGCAGGGATCAAGCTGACCAATCGGGCCATGATAAACGTATCAAAAACCTGTGGGGCATCCAATTTTACAATTTTTCGCCGGGTGGGAATCCCGTCTGCAATGCCAATGGTCTTCACTGGTTGGAAGGTAGGACTGGGGCTCTCCTGGTCAACGTTGGTGGCGGCCGAAATGTTGGCGTCCAACGACGGTCTGGGCTATATGATCCTGGCTGGCCGGCAGTTTATGCGCGTAAACTTGATTATGGTCGGCATGCTGACCATCGGTGTGATCGGTCTGATTTTGTTCGCCCTACTGAACTGGCTGGAAAAAATAGTACTGAAATGGAGGCAGTAGACGAGATATGAAAAAGCATACGTTTATTCTGCGGAATTTTTTACTCAATCTGCTTTCCTTTTTGTCACTGGGTCTGCTGGTCCTCTTGTGGATTGTAGGCTCCAGCGGAGAAGCCTCCATTTTGCCGTCCCCCTATGAGGTCTGGACAAAGTTCCTCGCTCTTTCGGAAGACCCGATTGCGGGCATGTCGATGTTGGGACACTCCCTGCAAAGCCTGCGCAGGGTGTTTGTGGGATTGCTTGCAGCGACTGTGGTGGGCATCCCTCTGGGGACGATGATTGGATGGAGCGAGCGGTTTCGGGCAATCTTCCAGCCGGTTTTTGAGATTATCCGTCCGATTCCTCCGCTGGCATGGGTCCCTCTCATTTCGATCTGGTGCGGGGTCTTCGAGTTCTCTAAGTACATTTTGGTGTTTATCGGCACCTTTTCCGCAATTGTTGTAAATACGTACGCAGGCGTCAATCTTGCAAACCGTGACAATATCGCAGTAGGCCGTATGTTTGGCGCACGAGGCGTCCGCCTGATTACAGACATTGTATTTCCCTCGGCTTTGCCTTCCATCATGGCCGGACTGAAAACGGCTCTGACAACCGGTTGGGGCGTTGTATTGGCCGCGGAGATGATCTCGGCCAATTACGGACTCGGCATGCTGGTCACCCGCGGCTCGGACAGCAACGACATTCAATTGGTGCTGGTTGCAATGCTGCTGATCGGGTTGATCGGGGCGCTGATGTCCACCGCGTTTACCATCCTAGAAAGGAGGCTCAGCCCATGGCGGACCGATTTAAATTAAGCGTTAAGAACTTATCCAAAGCGTTTGTGACAAAAAAAGATGACACGCTGGTGATCGACGACATCAGCATGGACGTTCGGGAAAACGAATTCCTGGTCATCTTAGGACCGGGCCAATGCGGAAAAACCGTCCTGCTCAATATGGTAGCCGGCCTTTTAAAGCCTACCCTGGGAGAAATCTATATGGATGGGGAGAAGGTGTCTGGCCTGGATAAACGTGTACGAATGGTGTTTCAAAAGTTGGCTCTGCTGCCGTGGCTGACGGTGAGTAAGAATGTACAGATTGGTATGAAATACGCCAAGGTTCCAAAGGAACAACGGGAGAGGGTGGCGCAGCATTATATCGACCTGGTTGGCTTACAGGGATTTGAACGTTCCTACCCCCACCAACTTTCCGGCGGTATGAAGCAGCGTGTGGGGATTGCAAGGGCCTATGCCAGTGCGCCCGAGGTCCTGCTGATGGACGAGCCCTTTGGACAGCTGGATGCCCAGACACGCTATTCCATGGAGGATGAAATCCTGAAAATTTGGGACAAGGATAAGCGCACGATTCTCTTTGTTACCAATAATATCGAAGAAGCCGTCTATTTGGCGGACCGCATCGTATTGCTGTCCAAGCGGCCGGCAAAAGTAAAGGACGTATTTGATCTTACGGGATTGCCGCGTCCACGGGACAATCTTTCGGAAGAATTCCTGCGGATTCGGCAGGAGATCGCCGACCAGATGGACCTGGACCTTGGTCAGTAGGAAACGGAGGACAGACATGGCTGAAAACAATGAATACAAGGTGGAAGTCCGCCACTTATACAAAAATTTCGGTTCCTTGGAAGTGCTCAAGGACTGTAATTTCAATGTAAAACGCGGGGAGTTTATCTGCGTGGTAGGTCCTACGGGCTGCGGAAAGACCACCTTTTTAAACCTACTCACCTGCCTGCTGGAGCCGACCAGCGGCGAAATCCTGATCGACGGCAAGCCCGCCAATCCCAAAAAGCACAATTTGGCGTTTGTTTTTCAGGAACCCACCGCTTATCCATGGCTGACGGTACGCAAAAATCTGGGCTACTGCCTGTCTCTCAAGCATCTGCCAAAGCAGGAGATTGCTGCCCGTGTGGAAAATATTGCACGGCTGATGGGTTTGAGCGCCGATTTGGACCGGTATCCAAGCGAACTTTCAACCAGTACGGAACAGAAGGTGGTAATTGGGCGGGCCTTTGCAATGAACCCGGACCTTCTGCTGATGGACGAACCCTATGGACAGATGGACATCAAGACGCGCTTTTATTTGGAGGATGAAGTGGTTCGCATCTGGAAGGAACTGCACAGTACGGTTCTGTTCATCACCCACAACATTGAGGAAGCGGTATACCTGGCGGACCGGATTCTCATTCTTTCCCAAAAGCCTGCGAGCGTGAAAGAAGATGTGGTGGTCGATTTACCCCGGCCCAGAGACATCAATTCGCCGGAATTTGTACGCTTGCGCAGCTACGTGACCGATCAAATCAAATGGTGGTAAGGAGGAATACATACGATGAAACTGTGCTGTGGTTCCAATCTATATGCATCGTTTCCGCTGGAAACAGCCTTGCGTGAAATGTCCAAAATTGGGTTCCGCTATGTGGACCTCTGGGCTTGCAAAGCCATCTGCGACCATGCCGACCCTCAAAAGACGACGCCGGAGGAGGTACAAGAACTGCTGCAACGCTACAAGATGACAGCGGTTTCAATGACCCTCTTCCTGATGTCCGGCGAGGAACGGCGGGAACGAATGAAGTTCGCCGCGGCATTGAGGATTCCCACAGTGATCTGGGAACCCGCCCAGTCTACCGATTGGGCGGACCATATGACCAATTTGAACCCCATCAGCGTCCCTTATGGCAGCCCAAGGGGGAATTTTTCCGAGTATATAGAACAGTTAAAGCAGGACCTCGCCTATGCCAAATCCCTTGGGCTAAAGGTAGGGATCGAGGTGCCTCACTGCTATACTTTCAACGAGTATCTGTATCAAATTTATAAGACGGACCAGTGCATCGACGACGATGCTTTGTCCTACATTATTGCTCCGCCTCATGCCAATGCGCGGGGGTATGAGGCGGAAGATGTATACGACCTAGTCGCACATTCGCGTGCATATATGCTGTATTTATGGGATATAAAAAAAGGGTTTTCGTTCCCGGAAAGCGACCGTGCCTTTGGCGCTGGCGACGAACAGATGCCCGGAGGTGGCCAGCGCAATTTTCAGGCGCAGATTGATGCGTTCGCCGAAAAAGGGTTTACTGGATGGTACAACGTATCCTGTCACGGCACCGAGGGATGGAACGACCTGCAAAAAATTAACAACTGCTTGAAGAATGCGTACAGACTTGTGGAGCCGATACTTCAGGCAAAGGAAGGGACAGTATAAATCATGGTAAAACTAGTGATGCTGGGCGTGGCGCATCCACACGCGGAGAGTTGGGTACGCGCCTGGCAAATGCACACAAAAGCCGAGCTCGTCGGCGTATGGGATGAAAACCAATCGCTGGCACAGCAATTCGCTGAGCGGCATGGCCTTCTATGTTTTCAAACCATGGGACAGGCGCTTGCGTACCCCGAGGTGAGCGCCGTAGGAATTTGTGCAGAAAATGTAAAACATGCCGCCTATACCATTGCAGCTGCACAGGCGGGAAAAGATATTTTGTGCGAGAAACCGGCTGCGACAACCCTGAAAGATTGCCAGTTGATGCAGCAGGCAATCGCACAAGCGGGCGTCCGCTACATGCAGGCGTTTCCTATGCGCGTGGATGCTGTCAACCAGACGATCAAGTCCATCCTGGATGCACAGGAGATCGGCCGGGTAGTGAGTTTTCGCAAGCGGCATGGAATCGGCTGGGCGGCAGACGGCCGGGTTCCGGCGCCGCTGGCGTGGTTTACAGACCCGGAGCTTTCCGGTGGGGGAGCTTTTTTGGACGAGGGAATCCATGCGGCCGATTTCTTGATCTGGATGTTTGGAGAACCCAAATATGTGACAGCAAAAATCCCACAGAGCACAGTTGGACTAGAGGTTGAGGACAACGGCATCGCCATCGTGGAATTCGCCAATGGAGTAATCGGTACGCTGCAATCCAGCTGGACCTTTGCCGCCGGTACAGTGACGACGGAGATCTTCGGCTTGGACGGCACCATACAGCAGAGTTTTAACGACTGCGCGTCTACCACGATCAATGGGGAAAATAATTTTCCACTTCAGGTGTTTCGGAAAGGTCGGCCTATGGCGGGATGGGAAAACCCGCGGATGCCTATCCGGTTTAAACACATTCATGAGGTGGTAGCAGAACGCTTTATCGACTGCTTGGAGACCGGCGATGCATTTCCCTCCACCTTGGAGGACGGCTATGCGGCGCTCCGATTGGTGCTGGCCGCTTACCAGTCGGCCAAGGACAACCGCACCGTGGCAATGGAGGAGATCTAAATGAAGAAAGATATTGTGAAGATCGGCGTGATTGGATGCGGGGCGATTGCCAACCAGTATCATATGCCGGCCCTGAAAAGCTTGCCGGATTGCGAAGTAGTAGCAGTCTGCGACTGGATTCCGGAACGGGCAAAAGCTGCTGCGGACTACTTTGGGTTACCGCAGAACCGTGCTTTTACGGAGGACGAGGCGTTGCTCGCCCTGGACGAGATACAGGGCGTCCTGATTCTGACGCCCAATTACAATCACTGTGAGGTCACAGAATTGGCGGCCTCTTGGAAAAAGCATGTCTTTGTCACCAAACCTATGGGACGCACATTGGACGAATGCCGCCGCATGATGAAGGCCTGCCAAGACAACGGCGTGCAGTTGTTTGTCAGTTTTATGCACCGGTACCTTTTGGGAATTGCCGAAACACGCCGTTTGGTTCAGGAAAATGCCATTGGCAAGATCGAAATGGTGCGTATTTTAAATGCGCCGGGCGCCACCTCTACTGTCAGCAAATGGTTTTATGATGAAAAAAACGTAGGAGGCGGGTGTGTCATCGACCTAGGCGTCCACGGCATTGACCTGGTACGTTATTTAATCGGCGAAATCGACGAGGTGACATTTGCTGATATGGGACGGTTCCGTGATACCATTTTTACCGATGGGGAGTATGTACACCCGAACAACGAGGACCACGCCATAGCAATCTACAAGACTCGCTCCGGCGCCACGGTGAACCATATGATTAGCTGGCACCACTGGTCGAATGCGGATCGGTTTTCGATGGAACTGTTTGGCGAAAAGGGATCTATTTTTCTCCGGGACCCCATGGGGATTGTAAATGTCTGCAAGGTCGAACCGGGAAAGCCGGCGACTTGGGTTTCTCTACAGCTTCCCTATGAGAAGTTGGGCGTGGAACAGCATGAATGCTTTTTGGAGATGATTCGGACCAACGGGACAGCGAATCCTGGTGGAACAGATGGACTGGCCTGTATCCGGGTGGTTCGGGCCATTTATCAAGCCATCAAGACCGGAAAACCTGTTCAAATGGATTGTTTGGAGAGCCTATGAATATTTTATTGTTACATACGCATGACTCCGGCCGGTTTCTACAGCCCTATGGCTATGCGCTGGAAACTCCACATCTAAAAACGCTCGCGGAACGGGGGACGCTGTTTCGCCAAGCTTTCAGCGTCGCCCCAACCTGTTCTCCCAGTAGGGCAGGGATGCTTACCGGGCAGTACCCTCACAATTGCGGAATGTTTGGATTGGCCCACCGCGGCTTTTCCCTGCCGGATTATCACCACCATATGGCGCGCTATTTAACCAACTTTGGTTATGAAACGGTGCTTTGTGGAATCCAGCATGAAGCGCCGAACGCGGATTTGCTGGGATATACAAAAATCCTTGACGGCCAGGCGTTTGATATGGGATGCATTGACTTCGACTCCTTTGCTTTTGACCGAGAAAATGCCGGACTGGTGTGCGACTATCTGAAGCAACCTCGGGATAAACCGTTTTTTCTTTCGTTTGGCATGTACAATACGCACCGGAAGTGGAAAAAACATGAAGAGGACATCGACGCCCGTTATGTAGCGCCATTTCCCGGAGTTTACAATAACGCGCAAAACCGGGAGGATATGGCAGACTACATGAGCTCTGTGCGGTTCTGCGATTCGTTGGTGGGACAAGTCCTGCAAACGTTGGAGGAGGCCGGACTTCGGGAGGAGACCATGGTGATTTTTACCACGGACCATGGTCCAGCTGTGCCCGGGATGAAATGTACGCTGTACGACGGCGGAACGGGCGTTGCACTGCTTCTGGATTACCCAGGAAATCCGGCAAAAGGCCGCTGCGTGGATGATATGGTATCGCATCTGGACTTGTTTCCAACGATTTGCGATTTATGCCAGATCGAGAAACCCGATTGGCTAGAGGGACAGTCGCTTTTGCCGCTGTTGAAACGGGAAGGTCCATTTACCCATAGGGTGCTGTTTTCAGAAGTCAATTATCATGCAGCCTATGAGCCCATGCGGGCTGCCCGCAGTGAGCGCTATAAGTATATCCGCCGGTTTGACGAACGGCCGGGGCACATTTTGTCAAATATCGATAATTGCCCGGAGAAAACCTTCCTCTATGAGTATGCTTGCCTCAGAGATACGGATTGCAGCAGTGAAGAGCTCTACGACCTGTATGCGGACCCGATGGAGAAACAGAATGTGGCTGCAAGGCCGGAATATGCACAGGTACGGGAACAGATGGCGTCGTCGCTGTTGGAGTGGATGCAGCAGACGGAAGACCCCCTGTTGTCTGGCGCAGTGGAAGCGCCTGTAGGAGCCCGCGTCAACCGGAGAGACGATTACTGTGCAGAGGATCTGGCAGTAGACACAGAGGAATAAGATGGATGGCCAGAAAGAAGAGAGACGATGAAAAAATTTGGCGAGAAGAAGGTCGGGATTGCGATCATCGGATGCGGGGCGATCAGCGCCTATCATGTGGACGCCCTTCGCTTGATTCCCGAGGCAAAGATTGTGGTCTGCTGTGATCTTATACGGGAAAGGGCGCAAAAAACCGCTGCCGGCGCCGCCGATGTGACCATCGATTATACAGAGGCGGTTGACCGTAGCGATGTGGATTTGGTGTTTGTTCTGACTCCAAACTATCTACATAAAGAGATCGCCGTTTTTGCAGCAAAGAAAAGAAAGCATGTGTTTGTCCAAAAACCGTTTGCCATGGACACGCAGCAATGCCGTGAGATGATCGATGCAGCAGAACAAAACCACGTAAAGCTTTTTGTCAGCTTTATGCACCGGTATTTTGAAGAATCCCGTTGGGCGAAGGAGTACATCGCGGCGGGAAAGCTAGGCGAAGTATATATGGCGCATATCCGGAATTCTTTGCCGGGAAGCGATTATTCCACCTGGCAATATGATTCCGCACTTTGCGGAAAAGGAGGCGCGATCCTGGATGTCGGCGTACATGGGATTGACCTGGTGCGATACCTATTGGGCGACATCGACGAGGTGGTTTGCGCCTCCAAAGGACAAAAGATATTTTCACGCGTGATCGAGGGCCAAACGGTACATCCGGACAACGAGGACTGGGCGTTGGCGCAATACCGCTTAAAAAGCGGCGCTATGGTGAGTCATCAAATCAGCTGGGAACAGAAGTGGCACTGTAACCGATACACGATGGAAATACATGGGAGTCAAGGGAGTATCTACCTGCGGACCGGATACGGCCCCCTTGCTGTGACCAGTCCGGGGGTTTCGCAGGCCGGAAGCATGACATTTCCAGCCTTGGATGTGGTCCCCTTTGGGTACCGCCAGCACCGCGAGGTGATTGATGCAGTCCGGTTTGACCGTCCGCCAACCAGTACAGGTGCGGACGGCTTGTATACGATAGAGATGGTTGAGCAGATTTTACAGTCGGCTCGGACCATCGTGGGGTAATCGGAAGCGCGCAGGTCCAAGAAAGAGGGCCTACAGGGACATCTGTGGTTGGCATAGCAGACAGATAAGGACCTTGATGAAAAAGAGACCTGCGCGCTCCGCATGACACAAGGCGAAGCGGTTTCGCCTTGAACTTCCATAGGTTTCCGAAGGCGTTACAGCTTGACCGCCTTTGAGGAGAGACGATGGATGGTATCTATTTTCTGGTTGCTTTTTTAGCCAGCGTTTTAGGAAAGATCTGCGGCATGGGTGGAGGCGTGATGATCAAGCCGGTGTTGGATGCATGCCATACAGCCAGCGTTGCAGCCATTAATTTTTACTCAGGTTGTACCGTGTTGGGGATGAGCTGCTGGTCCGTCGGCAAGGCTGCTTGGAGGCGGGACAATCTACTGGATTTCCGCGTTTCCGTGCCTTTGGCCGCCGGAGCTGCCCTGGGAGGCCTATTGGGAAAAGAGATCTACTGCCAGCTGGCCAGCCTATATACAGACGCAGAGGTGATCGGCGGCGTACAGGCACTGTTCCTTTTTTTAGCAACCTTGGGGACTCTGCTCTACACCATCACAAAGGACCGCTTTCCCGCAAAACGGGTCCGGCATTGGTCCCTTTGCGTTGCCGTTGGATTGGGCTTGGGAATCCTGGGTTCATTTTTGGGAATTGGCGGAGGTCCGTTCAATATGGCTGTTTTGTATTACTTTTTTTCCATGTCCACAAAGACAGCCGCTCAGAACAGCCTATTTGTTATTTTAATCAGTCAAGGAGCGGGGACGCTCAAAACAATTCTAGCCGGGGATGTCCCGGACATCTTAATCCCCATTCTGGTTGGGATGATTCTGTGCGGGGTTGCCGGCAGCGAAGTGGGAGGTAGGCTGAACCGCAGGTTAAGCGAGGAGAATGTCACCAGGTTGTTTCAATGGTCCATGGTTCTTGTTTTAGGGATCAACCTATATAATATGTTCCGCTTCTTTGGATAGCTGCAAGCGATACCTGCCGGGAAGGAACTTCTTGGATGGCCGACTGTGGTTTGCTTTCGATCTCCAGCAGATGAACCGAGGGGGCTGCATCCCTGGTCGCTTACTTCGGAACGGTATGCACAGTATCTAAAGGATGCCTTTGATCTTTGGTACCAGCAGATCAAGAAAGGAGCGCGGCAATTCCACCAATACTTCGATAATCTATTGTTGATTTTGGATGGACAACCTCCACAAGTCTGTGCAATGGGAGGTCAATGTAGCCTGCAGTATGTGGTCGAAGCGGATGGAAGTGTCTATCCCTGTGATTTTTACATGCTGGATCACTATAAGCTGGGTAATTTCCTGACCGACACCCTGGAACAAATCGACCGCCAGCGGGAACAGCTCCGCTTTGTCGAACAGAGCCAATACCAGCCGGAGGAATGCCGGCAATGCCGTTGGTTTTCGCTCTGTCGGGGCGGGTGCCGTCGGGACCGGGATTTTTTTTCGGATGGTCTAGGCAAAAACTATCTTTGCGATGCCTACAAGTCCTTTTTTGAATATGCGTATCCGCGTTTGCTAGAGGTCTATTCCCGGCTGCTGTATTTTTCAAGATAAGCGGGCGCCAGCGCGATATATGGACGCCACGGGCAAGAATGTTACAGCAGATTGCAGAGCACATTCAAAGCCGGCGGAAACAGATCATGGGCTGGACCGGACGATGCGCGAAGGATGTGCAGGCCCATTCATGAACAGCAAGGAACAAATTGTTGCAAGTGGCAGATGTGCCGGCGCCTTCAGGTCCGGATAAAACCAGAGAACTTTGCCCACATATGCCAACCCGCCAGCTCTATGCATTTTTCAAAGAAAAGCAGGCACTAAAAACCACCATAGAATCAGAACCCCCAGTTCGGTCTTGTACTGAACTGGGGGTTTATCATTCAGGGCAGCCACAGGCCGCAGGTGATTGAACTAGTAAACATACTCGTCCAGCCGTTTGGGAACATTCCTGCATTCTCTAAGTCGAGGGCAAGGCGTAACTCTCCTTGCTTCAACCATTTAACGCTTCCATAATTGTATGATCGGTTGGAGTTCCTGCTCGAGACATGGAGCGTCATATGCCATAATGGCCGTGAGCCTTAACGAAGGCCGGTGAGGCGTAAACAAAGCCCCGGCCGGTGTATAAGTCTCTCTGGGGCATCTGCTTCTCCTTTTTCCAGCAAGTTGTTTAGGCTTCTTGAGGCAGTCGAAATAGGAATATCACACAGTACCGCCTTGGCTCGGTGTTGCCTGGCATGTAAGAACCTTAGGGAAATCTCGCCTTCCGGCGAACGGACCACCCGGACCAGTTCTTTTTTCGGCTTGCTTTCTCCGCATCCTGCACACATACGCAGGGGGATTCGCTTTTGATGCATTTGCACATACCGCCCTTCCCGACTGTGATTTCTTAAACATACGCTGATGAATCTATATGAAAACAACCGCGGCTTGGGGAGGGATTCCCCAGCGCTATTGTTAAATGGATCGATCCACAATGTCCATTCCTCATTTTTATTCCGTTTTTAAAGATAGTCATGTCGGATACTACGAATCCAACAGGGTGGTTGACATTCCAGTTTCCTGCTATTACGTGGGGATCGAACATGTTCTTACCATCCTTTTTATATGGGTGTTTTTCCGCCTGTGAACGGATACGGTCCTGTTTGCAGCATGTATGGGCAAAATTATGAGAAAGCATCCAGTTGCATCAAATACGCCTTGTGCCAACATGTGATGTCCGTGAGAAGGGTGCTCCTTGTGTTGTTCTTCCATTAACCTTGGTAGCAGAAGCCTATGATGCTCATATGTATTCGGTTTATCCTTCGGGTTCTCCACTTGCCATAACCAGCTGGATGGACAGACATCCATTTGCAAAGAGATGAAACCAGGTATTTGGTTCTTAATCTTTCTACGCTTTCGAACCCTTGCCCTATCCGATAACGTGTTTGCTTACACCAGCCCCTTTCGCTTGCAATCCTTTTTTACCGTTCCTTTTCAACTCTCAATTTGACGTCTATGAGCCCTAGCCGCTCTATTGTAAGATCTTCACTGGGATGTAAAACAGAGAAAGGATTTCCTGGACGTCCCTTATGCTCAAATGAGGATTTACCTTCTATAAACTTTTCACTCAGTAGCAAACCACGCTGCAATCTGCGTCATCCCTCTTCTCCAATGGTTTCACCGAAACATGTTCCCCCATATGCCTATGGACAATTTCCGCTCTCTCTTCTGGCGTCCATACGCTTTTATCCTATCCCTTTTTCACTGTATCCCGCTCTCTTATGAATCGTTTATTCCGAAATGAGGGAGACATCCTGGGAGTCCAGTCCCCCTTTATCTACAGATTCATGCGACGGACGATTTCCCGTCTATAAAAAGAACTCTATCCCCGACAAATTGCCGGGGATAGAGTTCTTTGTTATCAAACGTTCTTGTGAAGAAGGTCGCCCGAGCATTGTGCTTTCAAACGCTCCTTTTCCTCGAGAACATTCGGGTGGGGACTTTCCAAAGCTGGTACTCTCCTTCCTTCGGGGCGACGGACACCTTTTGTGGTTCTTCTTTTGTTTCCTTGTCTTTGGGAAAGGAAGAAGATTTAAAACACATGAATACAGCAAGACGCATGAAAAAGCCGTAGTGATTCCATGTTTAAAGCCTGAGGTTCGATCTCGTGTCATTACATACCTTTGACAATTTCCATAAAACGCTCCATAGAATACGCCCCCGGATAGTCCGGTTGTTTGGTCTCAAACACCATGTAATACTTATACTGTTTTCCGGCCAACTTCGCCCATTGATCGCCAATCTTGGCTTTTTCTTTGGACTCGTCGTTGTCCAGATGATCGCCCTTGGTTTCCACCATCAGCACCTTCCCACTGTGGAGCATTACAATGATGTCAGGGTAAGCATGAATAGGGCCGTTGATCTGGAATCCCAATCTGGAAATATTGCGATGCCACCACTTGACGTTGTTCAACTCAGATAGGCTCCACACCACTCTAAACTCATACTCGTTCATTTCTTCTTCGGCGGTGTAGAGTGATTTCGGCGTCATCGAGGTAAAGGCAGTGGGAGAGATCACCCCTGGCAGCGCATAGTTGGGCAAGCAGGATATTTTATCCTGTTCCAACCAGGTATCAAATACGCAGAAGCGATGTTGGGCAATCAACTCTTTTACTTTCCCCTGAATCTTCACGACATAGGGGTACGGAGACTGCTCCAGCTCAGAAAGTTGATCTTCGTTCAAGGTACCAATCACACGATCGATGTACTCGTTCAGTTCCCGGTCGTTGACACAGTTCATCTTGGACAGTTTCTGCTTGATAATGCCCTTACACAGAGAAAGCCGTTTTTCGGAGGGCTGAGTGCTGAACCACTCCCGAAAGAACGCACTGTCGCCACCAGACAGCCGCCACGCCTTTGCAGTGCTGTCCTTACTGTTGTCCACATCCACCCGTGCCATTTCAGCATTGACGGTGGTGAAATCCACATGGGCGTCTTTATCCCGCAGAGAAAACCCGCCCTCCAAATGTTCCAGCTCCAGTGTTTCGTGAGATTCAGAAAACAGGCTGGGAATGGTCTCCAGCATAAACTGAGGGAACCGTAAGGTAGAGGCTTCTTCTGCAAATTCTTCATTCATTCGGAATTGATTCATTTTGTCGCGCACCTCCAGGGGAGCCTGACTCAAAGCAGTATTATCTGCCTGGTTGATCTCATCCTCATATATTTTATTCTGTTGCAGCGCCTGTGCCAGCATGGGATCGGACTGCACAGCTCCTTCTTGGACGGATTGCTCTGCCTCCTGCGTCGCCGCATCAAGACGCGCTTTTAAATCGGTACTGTCTACCTCCGGCAGATCCGGTTCGTCAGAGGGAAGCGGAACAATGGGAAGTTGTTCCGCTTCCGGGCTCGGCGCTGCTGCAACCGGAACGTCCACATCCTGCGCCCGGTAATCGCGGTTGCTGAAACCGGCGCTGTTTAACCCGGTCACGACCTTTTCCAGCGTCTGGTGGAAGTCCGCGGAAGAGGTAATGACATAGGAGAGATTCAGCACTTCGCTGCTGTTCTTTTGCGCGTAAGGTAGGCGGAGCACCCGGCCCAAAATCTGTTCCACATCCACGGTGGAAGTGCGGTTTGCCACCGTGGCCAGCACATAGGCAAAGGGACAGTCCCATCCTTCTTTTAGGGCGTTGACGGTGATAATGTACCGGATAGGACAGTTCGGGGACAGCAAGTCGATGTTCTTCAGCTCGTCCTTATCGCCGGTCTTGATGGCAATTTCCTGCTCGGGGATACCGCCGTCCACCAGCGTTTTTTTGATCTTTTCATATGTCGTGCTATCCGCATGATTGCGGGGTTGTGCCTGAAATAGAACGATAGGGCGGATATAGCGTCCGCTTGTCTTCTGCTCCTGCTTTGCCTGTGCCTCCAGTTTGGCGCGAATAGCGATGGCATCCCCATACACATCGGCCTGAGACTTGCGGTTATAGACGATGACCGGCAGCTTGACCATGTTGGCTTTTTTCAGCCGTGCGGCGTCAACAAAAGAGATAACATTGCTTTTCTTCTTAGGCGTAGCGGTCAAGTCAAATACAAAGCTGGGATTGAAGTTTTGCAACATTTCCACACTCAAATCCGAAGTGGCATGGTGGCTCTCGTCCACAATGACCACCGGGTTCAGATAACGGATCACCTGGATCAATGCCGTCTCGTCGGTATCGGCCAGCAGAACCGACGGATCGTCCATCCACTTTGCAAACTCGGCCAGATAACCGTTCTGCTGATAGGCTTTACGGCCGTCCTTTTTGCTCGTGCGGAAAGAATCATAGCTGAGAATAAACACAGAAAGCTGCTCCATAATGGCGGAAGGGGTAAAATTTTGCCCCAGGAGGGCCTGTTCCTTGGAGTAAACTTGGACCCGCCCGCCAAAATCTACATCCAGTCGCTGACGATAGGGATGATCAGGGTTTTCCAACGCCTTACGGGTCTGTGCTAGAATGGCTTCGGAGGGCACCAACCACACCGCGGCCTTGGCCCGGCGTTGGGGCATGGCGTCAAAAATCGTGCGCAGAGAACTGGCGGCGATGTAGGTCTTGCCACCGCCGGTAGGCGCCTTGGCGCATACATGGGGCACGCCGGGAAGCACGTTCACATAATCCGGCATACCACCAAGGCCCACCACAACATTCTTTTCGTTCCAGAAAGTCTGGTACGCCTTTGCCGGACTTTGCAGCTTTACCACTAGCTCCAGATAATGTGCAAGATCGGCAATAACCTCTTTCTGATAAGATTTCAGTTCCATTTCTGTACGCTCCTTTACAGCCGTGCAATATCCCGAGGGATTTTCTTAAATAGGATGTTATGGTTGCGCAGTGTTTCCAGAGGGATAGCGCATAGATCGGCATAAATGATATAGCCTTCGGCCTTGGTCCGAATTGTAGATAAAAAGGCGTAGTCCAACGTGGTGATGCTTTCCCGCTCGTAATAGAAGTAATAGGCGGTATTGCGGCATAGGCCCATGAAATAGGGCTCGTCCTTCGATTGTCCGGCGGGCAGGGGCTCTTTGGTCTCCATATAGTAGACATATTCCCGGATTTCCTGCGCGCCCACTTCTTCGTTGAGGTTGCCGTCCGGCAGCAAAAGCACAGGCCCAAGCTCGTAATAGCTGAACTGACCGCCGGTGCCCTCCACGGCCTTTTTATCCTCTCCATAGCCGTCGATTACTCTTTTGACCCGCTCGGCGGTGATGCTGCCGGCATAGTCCATCATTTCCACCAGAATAAATTTGCGGTGGCCGCCGTCGGCCTTGTTCATGTTGAGCACGGCGTGGGCGGTAGTGCCGGAACCGGCAAAAGAGTCGAGAATGAGGGAATCTGGGGTGGATGCAATTTGGAGAATCCGCTCAATGAACCGAGACGGTTTGGGGGTATCGAATGTGGCTTTCCCATTGAAAATTGCCAGTATTTCTTTTTTTGCCTCATCCGTATGGCCCGTTTCGCTATAAGGCCAAAGGTTCGTAGGTACTTTTCCACCGACATTTTTGAGGTATGTTTTTCGACGAATACCACCTTTTCCACCTTTGGTGAAGAAGAATCGTGGCCACTGTCCGCGCTGGTATACCTCTTTCGCTTGCGCGGCAGATTCTTCCAAGGATTTTGACAGGACGATCGCCTGAACCCCTTCGCGCACTTCCGATTCTGGTACGCCACAGACGGCGGCGCGCTCCTTTGCATCGTTTATATCTCGCAGTTCGTAATCACACCAACCACGCATAATTTCCAGCATCTGTTCTTGTCCAAATGTCCAACACCGGCTATTGGTGGGATACAGCATCTTTCCAGTAAAAGGGTGCTGAATGGCGTATACCATTCCCTGATGTGTTGCTGCACCTGGTGCGAATGGGTTATCACTTGCCCATGAAGTCCTATCGTTATCGGGATTTTTATAAATGGAATCCATTTCCTCTGTCCGAGGCAGTTTGTTCGGATTCCAGCCCGGCTGTTTGCTGTACACAAGCAGATGTTCCACTTCGTTTACAATCCCTTTGGAATCGTTCCGGGTTGAATAAGTCCGCTGCCATGAAATATTCGAAACAAAGCAGTTGTTTCCAAAGATTTCATCACAAACCAGCTTTAAATTCGCGTATTCGGTATCGTCAATGCTAATAAAAATAGTTCCGTCCTCCGCCAGCAGCTTTTGCAGCAGCTTCAAGCGGGGGTACATCATGCACAGCCATTTGTCATGGCGAGAGAGGTCCTCGCCCTCTTTGCCCACCACTTCGCCCAGCCACTTTTTGATCTTGGGGTCGTTGACGTTGTCGTTGTATACCCAGCCCTCGTTGCCGGTGTTGTAGGGTGGATCAATGTAGATGCACTTTACCTTGCCCTCGTACCGAGGCAGCAGGGCCTTTAACGCCTCCAAATTATCGCCGTGGATAATCATGTTTTCACTGCCGTTGTCCTCGGCGTGCTGTCCAACTTCATCGTAGCTGTACTGGCGTTCCAGTACCCGGTACGGCACTTCCTGGTGGTGATTCACCACTTTTTCTTTTCCGATCCATTCCAGTGTTGGCATTATTTTTCCTCCGCAGATAGGGTATCTGTTCAACCTGCTCGTGCATCTTTTGGGCAGCATTCCCAAAGGCTGTTTCCCAAGGAGAGAACCTGTTTTGCCGTTTCCGGCCCTCTTGATGACTGTTTCGGACAGCGCGTTCCGGTATCAGCGAAGAGTTTCTTGCCGATGAGACAGCGATTTCGGACAGCGCGTCCCGGTATACTGCCCGGGTGTTCCTTTGTTTGCACTTGTCTATCGGTCCTATTATACCAGCCGTGGAATTTGCTATCAACCAAGGTTTTAAACTTCAAAAGATTGCTGTTTGATTTTCGGCGGAGCCAGATGTTCCTAAATCAGAAATCCATATCGTGAAAGGAGCGTTTTCAGCTCGTTAGAAAAGGAACAGGAACACATCGTTTCATTTGCGGCGCTAGCTATCTGGACATGTCTTTTTACGCGGTCGGTTGTTCGGCGAAGTGGATTTCATCTGGTTCGTCAAAAACAATCAAACTTACCTGCAAAATGGTGAAGAAGCGCGGACAAGCGTATTTTCAACGCCGGTTTTGTAATGTGGATTGCCAGATTTTCCTATATCAAATACAGAAAAATCCGGCGAACGACTATACCGGTTTTTATCGAATGATTGTAAATCTGAAACAAGACTTGGAATAAGATTTTACAATGTCCCTATAGTCGTATCCGTAGCAATAGGTTGATGAAAGGGGGGTAAACCCGCTTTCATGGAATCGTTGCAAATTTAAAACAAAACAGAGAGAAAAGCTTTTAATCGAGTTGCTTATTTAGTGGGAATAGGCTTAGGCTGATAGGAATGAAACGGGCTGGTTCTACAGCACGTCGCAGGGTTACCAGGAGCAGCCAAGAAAACGGTTTTATTGATTCTAAGGCGGACGTGTATAAAACTCCGGGATGGCGTTTTCCTTATTTCAGAGTGAATATAAGTTGGTTGAGCTTCTTATAGTTCGAGAAAATATCCGAAAATTCGCCTTTTTCATGGGAAACATGCGCATTGGCTTTTTGATATTTATGTGGTAAAATAGAAATAACGGGTTTCCAAATATGGGAAACATCCATTGTAAAAAGTTGGGGAAGACATTTGAAAGGCAAAGAAAAGAGGAATCGTTATGAAACACTTTTATCCGTTATGTGCAGCCGAGAGGTTACAAGACCATAAGATCCTGGAGTATAACCGTCCGCAGGAGGTAAACATTTGTGTCTGCATGACCATTCGGGCCGGGGTGGATTTTGGCTTATTGAAACACTGTATCCAGATGGAATATGCGCGGCAGGAATCCCTACGTATCCGTTTTACCGCCCGAGATGAACATGGAAAGGTATTTCAATACTTTGCTTCCTATGACCCACGCGACATCCGTTTGGTGGACTTCCGGGGAAAAACGGAGGAGGAAATCAACGCAACGTTGGAGGAATGGTCCAGTCAACCTTTTGAGCAGGTGGATTCACCGATGAACGAATTTATTATGGTGGCAATGCCGGATGGGTACAATGGAATTTATCTGCGAATTGATCATCGCCTGACAGATTCCACCGGAATGATCCTGATGATTAACGACATTATGGGATTATATTGCCACTTTGCCTATGGCGCTCCCATGCCGGAGGACCCGCCGCTGTATCACCTGGCTTTGGAAAAGGACCTTGCCAAAGAGGACAACGCATCCCGAACGGCGAAAGACCGGGCCTTCTGGGAAGAGCAAGTGGCCATCGGAGAACCGATCTATACGGACGTCACGGGGCGTTGGAAGCTAGAAGCCTGCCGGAAAAAGTATGGAAATCCACTGTTGCGCGCTGCGGATCGGGAGATGGACGACCTGCGCGTAGGCCGGGCGATTTACCACCTGGAACCAGAGCCGACACGCCGCCTGATGGATTACTGTATGGAAAATGAAATTTCGATGACCAATCTGCTGCTGATGGGATTGCGGACCTATCTGTCCAAAATGAATGACGGAGAAAAAGATGTTACCATTCGAAATTATGTCTCAAGGCGCTCCACGTTACTCAATAAAACATCCGGCGGGACACGGACCCACTGTTTCCCCTGCCGGACCATTCTGGAACCCGAAACGGAATTTTTAGACGGTGTGCGCATGATTCAAGACCTGCAGAACAGCATCTACCGGCATGTCGACTTTGACCCGTTGGAGGTCAACCGAATGTTTCAGGCGTGTTATCATCCGCCGAAGAATACGACCTATGATTCGGTGGCATTGACCTACCAACCTCTGCCACTGCGTCTACAGAACGAACAGCTGCACGGGATTCCATTTAAAACCGAGTGGCTTACCAATGGGACAGCCATTCAAAAGGTGTATCTGACCGTCATGCACAGTGCCAGCGATTTGGGGTTGCAGTTCTACTTCAAATATCAAATGGCGGAATTGTCGCCGCACGATGTGGAGCTGATGTATTATTATCTGATGAAGATCCTCTTTATGGGCGTGGAAAACCCCGATATGACGATCGATGAAATTTTGCGCACTGTGTAAGAGATATGGAGATGGCGTGGCCGCGCACCCATAGAGGATGCGCGGTCCCCTATTTTTATGGATTTTTTCTGAGAAAGAAATGAATATCCATAGAGAAAAATGGTTGTAAAGCGGAAGAAGTACGTTCTGGCGTATCCGTTGTGTAGATTCTATGGACCAATCGGGAATTTATAAAATATTCATGACTTTTAGAGGGGAGTATCCTATAATAGACTAGAAATCTATGAAAATGTTTCTTAGTGTACAGCCTGGCGGTCGGTTGGAAAAGGGAAACGAGAGCGGTAGAGAAATGGACAGGCTGCAGATCATTGTGACTAAAGGAGGGCGTTATTGATGGCATCGGGAAAAATCCTAGTGGTGGATGACGATCAAAATATCTGCGAATTACTGCGCCTTTATATCGAAAAGGAAGGCTTTGACGTGGTGATCGCAAATGATGGGCGGAAAGCCTTAGAGATGTTCGACCAAGAAAATCCGGATCTCATTATGCTGGACATCATGCTGCCGGAATTGGATGGCTGGCAGGTGTGCCGGGAGATTCGAAAGAAATCGCAATGTCCAATCATTATGTTGACCGCAAAAGGCGAGGTCTTTGACAAGGTGCTGGGCTTGGAACTTGGTGCAGACGACTATGTAGTCAAACCGTTTGAGGCAAAGGAAGTGGTCGCTCGCATCAAGGCGGTGTTGCGCCGCTTTGGAAAGAGCGATGAAAATCAGATTAAAGAGGTTAAATATGATAAACTCAGCATCAATTTGACCAATTATGAATTGAAAGTCAATGGAAAGGTGATCGATACGCCTCCGAAGGAGATGGAATTGATCTATCACCTGGCGAGCAACCCCAACCGTGTATTTACACGCGACCAGCTTTTGGACGAGGTGTGGGGATTTGACTATTATGGCGATAGCCGCACGGTGGACGTCCATGTCAAACGCCTGCGCGAAAAGTTGGAGGGGGTTTCTGACCAGTGGGCGCTCAAGACCGTCTGGGGCGTAGGTTACAAATTTGAGGTCAAAGATCCAAATTAAGGGTGGGTTCCCTGAAAGAACTTGGAGCGAAGAAGCATGCAGAAAACGCTGTTTAAAAAATATTTGCGGGTCACGCTGGCGATCATCCTGATTAGCTTCTTCCTGTTGGGTTTGGTGATGTTGGTATTTATCAAATCCTATTGGCAGGATGAAAAACAGGACCTGCTCCGGCGCAATGCAGAGAGCATAGCGGGGATTGCCGCTGCAAGTGCGACCCCCGTGCAGGGGGATAATTATATCCTTTTGGATACGGAACGAATGCAGTCCTTTATGAATGCATTTTCTGAGAATATGGATGCGGATATTTACGTAACCAATCGGGCCGGGGAATGGGTGTTGAGCGCATTTGGCAGCGGCGGTACTGTAAACGAGACGACGTTTACCCGAAAAACGATGGATAAAGCCTTGATGGGTCCCTACAGTGGCCAAGGAACCGTGGATGGTATTTATAACTCGCCGTACTATGTGGTGGGGGTACCGATCCGGATTTCCAATTTGGATGGAACGCGTACAACCATTGGAGCGGTTTTTACAGCATGTAGCGCCCGTTCCTTTAACGAATACCGCAACGAACTGATGAAGATGTTCCTTTTGGCAGCGGTTGCCGCTTTTTTGGTGGCGTTTTGCATCAGTTGGATGTTTTCTTATAAACTTGTACGTCCCCTGCGCGATATGGCGTTGGCAGCCAGAAGCTTTGGAGAGGGAAATTTTAGCGTGCGTGTACCGGTGACCAGTCAGGATGAGGTCGGCCAGCTGGCGCTGGCTTTCAACAATATGGCTTCGTCATTGGCCAGCAGCGAAAGTGTCCGCCGGAATTTTATTGCGAATGTTTCCCACGAGCTGAAAACGCCCATGACCACGATCGCTGGTTTTATCGACGGTATTTTGGATGGAACGATCCCGCCTGAGAAACAATCGCATTATTTACAAATTGTCTCCCAGGAGGTCAAGCGACTATCCCGTTTGGTGCGCACCATGCTGGATCTTTCGCGGATTGACAGCGGTGAGTTGCGGCTGCATATGGCTCGTTTTGACCTGACCAACACTATTTTTGTGGCGTTGCTCTCCTTCGAAAAAAGCATCGAACAAAAAAGGATACAGGTATTGGGATTGGAAAATGCGGAAAGCCTCTATGTAGATGGCGATCCGGATATGTTGCATCAGGTTGTATATAATTTAATTGAAAATGCCGTAAAGTTTACCAATGAGGGCGGGTATATTCAGTTGACGATTCAAGACCTGCCGGATAGAACCTCTGTTGCAATTAAGAACAGCGGCGCTGGCATCCCAGCGGATGAGATTGCGCTGATTTTTGACCGCTTCTATAAAACCGATAAATCCCGCAGCCAGGATAAAAATGGCATGGGATTGGGGCTTTATATTGTGCGGACGATTATTAAGTTGCACGGCGGAGAGATCACTGTGCAGAGCGTTGAAAATGAATACTGCCAATTTGAGTTTTGGATTCCAAAGCATGAAGAGCCAAAGCTAAAAGCCGGTAAAAAGGAAAAGGATCTTGCAAAGGACAAAAAGGAGGAGAAATTATGAGCGATACCGATTGGAACCGGGAATCTGGAATGGGTGTTGAGCCTCCCACGTCAGAGGTTCCTGTGTCATCCCCTACCTCCGAAGAACCAGCGATGAAAACAAAGGAATTTTCAGGGGAAGAGCCTGCCGCAATAACTGCTCAGCAATCTGGGGAGGACATAGCCCAAACGCCACGAGAGACAACCTCCTCCGATCTGCTGCCAGACAGTGGAGCACCGGCAGATGAAAAGGAAATGGTGGAAGAGCCGGTTTTGGACACGCCCATTCCGGAACGTTTTTCTCAAAACATAGCCCCGGTAGAGGATTTGCCTGCGGGTTTTTCCGATAAACCGGAGATCCAAGCAGCGGCATTCGGAACAGATTCCAGAGATTTCGGGGAAGAAATTCCGGACGGGCAGACAATGGGAAAGGATTCTTCGCTTTTCCAGGGGGAGGAAACGGGACGCGATGAAACCAAAACGGTAGAATCGCAGGCAAGCAGGAAGAACGATTCCGCGCCTGCCATGAATCCGGAAGAACCGTCCGATCGGGAAAAGATACAGGGACAGTCCTCCAATGGGACGGAAATACCGCCAAAAATTCATTTGGAAAAAGAGGGGGATCGTTCCAAGGGCGCACCGAATTCGTATGAACCGGTACAGGCGCCGGCTGGCTCGCACCAAGGGCCGGCGGGTGTTCCCCCACAGCAAGGACATCCCATGCCGCCGTATGCAAATCCCTATCAGCAATACGGGCAGTACCAAAACCCCTATGTAGCGCCCAATGTCCCCTATGGACAACCCCAACCCTACTACGGTTCCTACCCGAATCCGCAGGCGCCGTACCAACCGCCATATCCACAACAACCAGCATACTGGAACTATCAGCAGCAGCCAGGCCAACCGCCAGTTGGTGGGGCCATGCCGCCACAGCCGCCCCAGGAAGGACAGCCGGGATCGAACCCCGAGGAACCGCGTCGTAAGATGAGTGGTGGATTAAAAGCGTTCCTGTGGTTTCTCGGCATTTTAACAGGTCTTTTTTTAGTGGCTTTTTGCGTAGTGAGTATTAATACAGCCGTGCGCCAGATGGAGCAGGGAGGAACGGCAGAAAGTGAAAGCCCATCTTATAGTCAACCTGTGCCAGAGGAGGGAACCTCCCCAGAGGGAGGCGAGAATACTCCACCGCAGAACGATGCGACAGATCCGGACAATGCTGGCATGGTGATTGAGCCCCGCCCAGAAGGAGACGGGATGAGCGCGAAAGAGGTCTATCGCCAGGTTGTAGAGAGTGTAGTCGGCGTAGAAACCTCTGCGGACGACGGGACCGGTCTGCTCAGCCAAGGTTCTGGGATTGTTGCGACAAAGAGTGGTTATATCATTACCAATGCGCATGTGGTGGAATATTCCAAAGATTACAATGTTTCGGTCATTCTGCATGAGGATGAGACGGAATATGATGCGGTGGTCGTGGGGTATGATAAAACTTCCGATCTAGCCATCTTAAAAATTGAAGCGGATGGTCTAAAACCTGCAGTATTTGGTGATGTTGATCAGATGGAAATTGGCGATGAGGTGCTGGCAATTGGAAATCCAGGCGGTTTGGATTTCGCCAGTACACTGACAGGTGGGTATATTTCCGCTTTGAACCGCACGCTGAAGTCCAACAGTGACAATGGCATGACGTATATTCAGACAGACGCTGCAATCAATCCCGGCAATTCCGGAGGCCCGCTGGTCAATATGTATGGCCAGGTGATTGGTATCAATTCCAACAAAATTATTTCCACTGGTTATGAAGGCATGGGGTTTGCAATACCGGTCAGTCATGCGAAGTCCATCATTGATGACCTGATTTCCCGTGGCTATGTCAGTGGCCGCGCGCGTCTGGGCATTACAGCTGGAAATGTTGCGGGGATGCAAGCGCAGCTGGCTGGTTTGCCCAGTGGTGTCCGAATCATTGCGATTGACCCAGAGAGCAGTTTTGCGACAGTAGGAGCTGCTGTGGGAGATATTATCACGAAGGCAGACGGCGATACGATTGAGAATATGGAAGATCTGTATGCTGTTTTAGGCCGCCATAAACCCGGAGAAGAGATTACGGTGACGCTGTACCAGCCATCTCAGAACGGGGGCAATGGACAGAGCCGGGATGTGAACATCACTCTCTTAGAGGACAAAGGGGAAACCCAGCAGACCGTGAGCCAACCGGCGGCACCGTAAGAAGGTACAGGGAAAGAGCTTTTTGAGTATGCGGCCGCGGCAATCGAATTTTTGAAACGAAATAAAATGATAAGGGAACGCTTTTCAACCGCTCTACGGGCGGGGGGAGGCGTTCCTTTACTTTATCCTGTGGAGGATGTAAGAGCTGGAACGGGGAAAATGGCTTTTATATGAAAAATATTTTGGGCTTGCGGCCTAAATTGAAAAATCGGTCGGGGATACCTTTTCTTTTAGATGCTTGACAAATTGCTTGTTATACATAATGATAATAAAAAGATATTAACAAATATGGGAAGCTTCATTTGTAGCGGTACACTCGTTGGATGTTTCAACTGCCGACAAAGCCAACCCACCAGTTAAGGGTTCTTTGCTCAAAATATACATGCAAGACTAACCGGTCGAGGCAGTATACAATAACCTATACAGAGATCTTTCTTTCGGACACAATGGGATTGCTTTATGGATCATGGCTCAAGATTGACAATGGTTCTACGGCCAATGCTGTGATAAATTACGGGCTGCTGCTCCATGCGGTCAAGTGCGTAGCAATTGCGCCCATCGATGATAATCGCTTGTCGCATTTTCTTGGAAAACAAGGAGATGTCCAAATTTTTTACTTCAGGCCATTCTGTGAAAATAAAACACAGGTCTGCTCCATCCAAGGTTTCCTCGATGGTATCGCAATATTTGATGTCGCCCAGAGAACGTTTTTTGAAATTTTCTGTCCCAACAGGGTCCCAAGCCTTTACATGTGCCCCATCGTCCAGCATAATCGGGATGTTTACAAGGGACGGCGCTTCCCGAAGGTCGTCCGTACCCGGCTTGAAGGTCAATCCCAAAACGGCAATGGTCAAACCCTCTAAGCTGTCAAAATACTTTCGGGCAATCTTGATAGGCTTCAGCTTTTGATTTTCATTGACTTCGATTGCCGCCTTGATGGTCTTGATTTCGTAGTCATGAAAATTGGCAAGCCAATGCAGGGCTTTGGTATCCTTTGGGAAACAGCTGCCGCCGTATCCAATACCCGCCTGTAAAAATTTATTTCCAATACGGGGATCAAATCCCATTCCTCGTGTAACATCGTCAATGTCGGCGCCTACCAGTTCACAGAGAAGTGCAATCTCATTGATGTAGGAAATCTTTAAGGCTAAAAAATCGTTGGAGGCATATTTAATCATTTCTGCGCTTTTGCGGTTGGTCACCAGAATAGGGGCGTCGAAGTCCTGATACATCTTTTTTAAGAGTTCGCCGGTTTCGCGCTCTTCCACACCAATGACAATCCGCGAAGCGTGCAATGTGTCGTGCACCGCAGTTCCCTGGGCCAAAAATTCTGGATTGGATGCCACACGAATGCGGATGGAGGATTTGCTCTTGGCATTCAAGATGGCCTCTACCTTATCGTTTGTTCCGATGGGGACGGTGGATTTTACCACAACAACACAGTCCTGTGTGACGCTCTCTGCAATTTGTCCTGCGACTGCATACACATAGGAGAGATTGGCGCTGCCATCCTTTTTTTCCGGTGTGCCAACACCGATGATAATGACATCTTTATCCGCATAGGCGGCTCTATAATCAGTTGTATAGAAAAGCCGGTCATGGTTCTTTTTCATCAGTTCGGAAAGCCCATCTTCATAAATGGGAGAAATATCGCGCTGCATCTGGGCGATTTTCTGTTCATCCACATCGACGCACGTAACCGTATGGCCGTGCTCAGCTAGGCAAACACCGGTCACCAAACCGACATAACCGGTTCCGGCAACTGCAATTTTCATCGTATCCCGCCTTTCAAGGTTCCTGATTGTTGAGTAAATTGTTCCATTGTTTTGCCGCTTCTTCGTTGGTGTACATCCGGCGGGACAACCAGTCCCGCTTTTCTTTGAGTACCTTGGGATTGCTGCAAACCTGTTTTAAACAATGGACAATGTCTTGCGTGGTATTTTCACAGACCCATCCTGCATGGTCCTCCAGTATCAATTCCCGCACGGACGACGTATGGGTGGCCAAGATAGGAAGTCCCAGATATTTTGCCTCCGTAAAAACAAGAGGGGCTGCTTCGTGGTAGGAGGGGAGTAAAAAGAGATCTGCATTTCGCATAAACCGGTAAGGGTTTTCCTGGAATCTATGGAAAGCCACGCATGCAGACACACCGAGTTTTACGGCATATTTTTGCAGAGCAGCCCGCTTGGGTCCATCCCCAACAATCTGATAGGAAATAGGGATACCCGCCGCCACACATGCCTGTACAGCCTCGAGTGCCCGCTCGAGCCCCTTCTCTCCGCTTAACCGCGCGACCGTAATTACATGGATTTTGTCCCTGGGGTATACCATTGGATTCTGGTTGGAAAAATACGAGATTCCCACAAAATCGTGAAAGTTTGGTACAACACGGACGAGGTCCCGCAGTTCCGGAAAAGCACAAAGGAAGTGGTCCCTGCATCCTTTGGAGCAGGTGAGGATGGAATCGAACTGGCCGTACAATTTTCGAACCGCCGGAGTATTGCTTCCACAATGTAAAATATCTGCATGTACCATGGCGATTTTTTTCTCCGCTTGAATACGGTACAAGACAATTTCATTGGCGCCACCGTATAAAATCGAAGGCCGCTCGCTTTGCATACAGGATATGGCGATGTCGTAAGGCCCCAATTGTTTTTGAAAGAAAGACAAAACGCGAAGCGGAAGAGAATTGCCAATGATCCGGCATAGAACAACCAAGAAGGAACGCAGAAAGTAGAGTCCCTTTGCTTTAGGCCAGAGTTCCCGTTGGCTCATACCAAGTATACGCAATAATGGAGGACAGTGCAATACTTGAATTTCCGGAGGAAGTTGTTCTCGATATTCTCCCGTGTCGGACATGAGCAACAAAGTGATCTGGCACTGTCCCTGGAGATTGGCGAGCAGATTCAATAGACTCCGCTGAATACCGCCGCTATGAAGATTATTGTTGACGAAGATCAGCCGTTTTTTCATGGGAAACCTCTTTTAAGGGCCTTCCAAGATATTCCTGAATGCCCTCATTCAGATACTGGTAAGCCTTTTGAAAGCCAAGGCCGTTGCTTAGAAATTCTGGATGCCGTAGTAAAAGAAGGAAACCGAACGGCTTTGCCAGGCGTGGAAACAGATGTGCAAGAAGCGCGCCTTTGTCGTGAAAGAACTTAGGGGTATAGCCTTCAAACCATGTGGAAGTCAAATGGGAGACTTCGCCGAGAAAGAGGGGACTTGCATAAATCCGCAGTCCGCGCTTGCAACAGTCGTGTAAAAAAATCGTATCTTCCCCGGAGCCATAGCGGGCGCCTCCACCGAACAAAAGGGAGAACGCAAGGTGCACTTGTTGGACACGAGCTGTGCGGACAGCGATGCGGTATGTGCCATAGCGGAGGGCATTGTACCAGTGGACGCGCGTCCATTTTGGAATCTGGTATTCCTGCCGCTTTGGATTGGTGCTGTAAAAATTAAATAGAATGACGTCCGCCTCTGGATGACGGACAAACTCTGCCAGAACCCGTTCTGTATATCCATTCCAATAGCGGACGTCGTCGTCGGCAAATAGGCAGATGTCCGCATCCGCGTACATCCAGACCGTGTTTCGGTTGAATCCAACGCCGCACTCGGCCCGGGATTCATAGCGGATGGTGTATCCATTGTAGCAAAATATTTCGGATGTATGGCGGTCACATTGATTTCCAAAAATGGCGTCGCATTGAAGATTCATTTGGGAGACCAAACGATGATCGTTTTGGCCGCGCGTTACAACAAGAACCTGTAGCCGCATAGATTCCTCCATTTCATCTGCGCCGTCTGGACTTACATTTGGAAAAGAGAAGCAATAACGGACGAATATAGACTTTTAGACGGTTGAAAAGCGAGTCCATTCCCCAAGCGTCCAGGTTGTTCAAAATATATTTTAGAAGCCACAGGTTGCACCAAACTTTTTCGAGCAAATGGAGTCCCTGTTTGCTTAACCCAGTGGGAGTCTGCATATAAAAATAGTGAATGTCTGTGACCAGTAAGACGCTTTGCGCCCGCGTGTACGCCTCTAAAGAAAAAGCGGCATCCTCTGCGGTCCTCATATGTACGGGGAAAACCACCCCAGCAAGCAGTTCCCGCTTGTATAGGGTTGCCCAAACCGAGTTGAACCGAATGGATGACAAGAAATACGGATAAATGTTTTTGCAGAATGCGCCTTTTAAAATGAGTTGTTCTTCCTGAAAATAAGAGAGGGGTTCTTCGATGTGTCCATCTGGATAAAGCAGGCGGTAAGAGAACCGGACGATGTCCGCACCACTTTTTTGCTGCTTTTGAAGGACCTGTTCCACGCAGTCTGGTTCTAAATAGTCATCCCCATCGACGAACAGTATAAAGTCGCCCGTTGCTCGCAACAAGCCCGCATTTCGGGCGGATGCAACACCGCGATGTTGCTGGGAGAGAAGCACGATCTGCCCGCCATATTGTTCCAGAAGGATACGCGTTTTGTCACAGGAACCGTCGTCAATGACAAGGATTTCCAGAAGAGAGTATGTTTGCGCCAACAAGCTATCGATACATCGGACGATCGTAGCCTCTTCATTATACACGGGGACAATGATGGAGACCTTTTTCATGATCGTTTTCCTCCCTCTGAAAATCGGATGGTCTGGTTTGGGGATGCGTATGTTTTAGATGAGGCGGGCATGTGGTTTTGTTGGCACGCATGGGTGAGGTTTCCGAAAAGGTCATGCAACACATCATAAAAACATTTAAATACGGCTTGTTTGTATAAAAACTGAGGGAAAACGAACATACAAGCGTGGCAATCAACCCACAGGCAAACAAGGGTTGCTTTCGTACATTTCGGAACAGACAGGCGCCCATCAAAGCCGCATAGAAGAATAGGCCGAGCAATCCCTGGTCAAATAAGGTTTGAATCCATTGGTTGTGGGCGTAAGTATTTAGAAATCCCGCAGCAGTCAATCGTCCGGCCGTGGAACAAATGCCAAAGCCATGGACCAAGGCAGACACATTGGTGCAAATCTGGCCGAGAAGATACGACCAGATGGAAAAACGGCCGCTCCCTTGATCCGCTAGAATCTGCGCCCAATGATAGCGGCTGCGCAGTGCTTCTGGAAGAAACCATATAGAAATGGTCCATACCACGATCCCCACCAAGAGCACAGCGGGGAGAATGTTTCGCTTTACAGGGGATTTCCGGACGGCTACAAGAATATAGGCAAATGCACCGGATACGAGTGCGACGAGGCCGCCCCGTGAACCAGTCCGAAGAACGGCATAGAAGAGCAGGATACAGTACAGGAGCGGCCAATGGAGGCGGTGGCGGCCTTGCATCCATGCCTCTAGGGCGAACAACATAGGAAAGATAAAATACATACAAAAGAAATTGGGATCTTCCTCTGAGTCAAAAATGACAATAGCGGTCCGGCCTTCGTAAAGGGTCTGCTTACTGAAAAAACAGAGGAACATGCAGATCAGCCCCACGAGCAGCCATGTGTGGGATAGGAGGCGGCGCTCCAGTCGGTTGTACACGCGGCAAGTTGCCAAGAGGGTGAAAAACAGAGCAAACGCGACATCCCTGACCACAGTAATACTCTCTAAATTGCGATAGAAAAACAGCGTGCTGGTCATATAGAGAAGATGAAGTGCGTAACACAGATGTCCACTATTGAAAGAAATCGCCCGTTCCTTCGAGAAGAACAGGCTAAACAGAAAAAATGCGGAGAGTGGGACAGTCACAACCTTTAGCGCAGATATGCCTGGGACAACCGTGATAAAGGTGAGCGGCATGCAAAGATAATAAAAGCAGATCAACCAGGCGTCAAAACGAATTTGCTCCGGTTTGATTGGTGGATTGGATGGTTCCCTATAGGGCTGTTTAGATGATGGATTCAGATGGCTCACCGCCCTTTTGACCGGCGTGATTTGTATGATGTAGGAGTTTCACAAAGGACTGGCAAAGCGAATGAAAGGAGTCTGTGTGAAAAAACAGCACAGTGTTGATGGCCAGAGGGAAGGCAGCAGAGGCCAATCCCTGAAGAACAAAGTCCAGGAGCGCTGTTCCTGTAGAAATCCATATGCAGATTCTGTGTGCAGTCCCGGCAATTGCCAGTGAAAGAAAGAGATAAAGTCCAATTTTTTTAAGAAATGTTGCACAGGACCTTTGAAGAAAACAATGGTAGAATAAAATGGTCTTTAAAAGAAACTGAGTGGCGTAGGTACAAGTGGTGCCGATGAAAATTCCTAACATGCCAAAGTGGATTCCGAGTATAAACGACACGATGAGGTTGACGAATGCCCCAAAGAGGGAAATATA
>OLNN01000840.1_pt1 | contig 29452 bp, 35 predicted proteins | sample 1672141 | NCBI WGS metagenome assembly OLNN01 (sample SAMEA3136652, study PRJEB25190) | human gut metagenome | biome: human gut; feature: human-associated habitat; material: faeces | place: Austria | collected 2013
TCCAAGCTTTATTCCGGTTCGGGTATCCACAGCCTTCCTGAATTAAATCCCAATTTAATTAAATCCCAATTTTATGCACCTTCTCATCATCCGTAATAAATATCGCCTCCACTCCATCCATACTCTGGATCAGTTCCATTCCTTTCTCGTATCCCAGTAGAAAGCAGGTTGTGCTGAGTGCATCTGCTTTTGTAGAAGAGTCTGTGATGATCGATACACTGTAAAGATTGTTCTCGCACGGATATCCGGTCCGTGGGTCCAGGATGTGATGATATAGTTTTCCGTTTTTCTTAAAATATCGTTCATAGATTCCGGAAGTTACAACTGTCTGGTCTTTTAACTGTACAGAGGTGATAGCTTCACCGGATTCATCGAAAGGTTTCTGGATTCCGATGTTGTATTTGCTTCCGTCAGGTTTGGTGCCGATGACATCAACGTTTCCTCCAAGATTGATGATTGCATGTTTTATCCCTTGCTTTTTGAGATATGTTTTCACCTGGTCGGCAATGTATCCTTTGGCGATGGCTCCCAGATCGATGCCGGCTTCGGGATCTTCCAGTGTAATGGTGTTATCCTGAATGTCGACCTTTGTGTAATCAACGTGGCTTACGGCCTGGGCAATGGCATCGGAAGATGGAACCGTTGGTTTATCTGCCTTGAAATCCCAGAGAGCCGATACCGGTTCAATGGTGAGATCAAAGGCACCGCCGGAAAGTTCGCTGTAATGGATACCCTCCTGAATAAGATTGGCCGTTTCGGAAGAGACAGTGAAGGGCTGACCGTTTGTGTGGTTTAATTTATAAAGTTCACTGTCTGTATTGGTGGTGGAGAACATTGTGTCATATTTTTCACAAAGTTTCTTCAGACCATCCAGAATACTTTCATCTGCAGGATCAAGGATCTGGATCTTGATGACAGTGTCAAAGAGCATGTCGGTATAAGTAAGATCCTGATCGGTCTGTGTACTGCTTTTTGCGCCGGAGCATCCGGTCAAGAGAAGAGCAGAGGCAGTGAGAACCGCACTGAGTTTTTTTATGATATTATTTTTTTTACATTTCATAATACTAATAACCTCGTAGTTGATGATTTTCTATCATGTATTTACATAACTTGTAGTATAACATGAAAAAAAACAGATGCAAACCAAACATATTTTCTTTTTTGTTGAATGGGACAATTTCTTGTGATAGAATAGTACCGTTAGTGGACAAGGAGAGAACGTATGAATTGGAAGAAAAAGGATGCGGTTCTTATATTGACAGTTCTTTTGATTGCCGGTGCAGCTTTCGGTGTACATGAATTTGCCGGCGGGGATGGAGCTGATACCGTGACTGTGAAGGTGGATGGTAAGGTGACAGGAACCTATCCGCTCGCAAAGGATCAGAAGATTAGGATCAATGGCGGTACGAATATACTTACGATAAAGAACGGAAAAGCGAAGATGACAGATGCAGACTGTCCGGATCAGTTGTGTGTACATCAGAAAGCAGCTTCAAAGAATCATGAGAGCATTATCTGTCTGCCGAATAAAGTAGTGGTTGAGGTAGACGGAAGTGAAGAAAGTGAATTCGATGCAGTGGCAAATTAGGAGGAACATTGTGAAGAGCAGAGTGGCATATTTTGGAGTGTTTACGGCACTGGCGCTGATATTCAGCTATGTGGAGACGCTGATCCCTATCAATTTCGGAATCCCGGGAGTGAAGCTCGGGCTTGCGAATCTGGTGATCGTGATCGCGTTATATAAGATGAAGCTGACGGAGGTATATCTGTTGTCTGTGGTCAGAGTACTACTGTCAGGATTCATATTTGGAAATTATTTCAGTATCATTTACAGCCTGGCCGGTGGATTGTTAAGTCTGACGGTAATGGCACTCTTGAAGAAGAGCAAAGGATTCAGTGTGATGGGAATCAGTGTGGCGGGCGGAGTGTTCCACAATGTGGGACAGTTGATCGTTGCAATGCTTGTGGTGGAGACATTCAGTGTCGGGTATTATTTCCCGGTGCTTCTGGTTGCAGGACTGATTACCGGACTGGTGATCGGGATCGTGTCGGCGGAAATGTTGAAGAGAATTAAGAATATACAGTTTTGATGGAGGAACTATGATTACATATATACGTGGAATTCTGGAAGGAATGGAAGAAGACAAGGTCATTGTAGATGTCGGCGGTGTCGGATATGGAATCTACATGGCAGGAACCGCAATGGGCAGGCTTCCGGCTCTTGGAAAAGAAGTAAAGATCCACACCTATCTGCATGTAAAGGAAGATCTGATGCAGTTGTATGGCTTTCTTACCAGGGATGAACTCCGTGTATTCCGGCTTCTGATCGGTGTCAGCGGGATCGGACCGAAAGGCGGTCTTGGGATTCTTTCGGCACTCGGACCCGATGATCTGAGATTTGCGGTTGCGTCGAATGATGTAAAGGCAATCCAGGCGGCACCGGGAATCGGTAAAAAGACGGCGGAGAAGCTGATTCTGGAATTAAAAGACAAGTTGAAGCTGGAGGATGCGCTTGAGAATACCGTGAATGCAGTGCAGAACACGGCAGATACATCTGCAGGCATGGCAAATGAGATGACAGGAGAAGCGGTACAGGCACTGGTTGCACTCGGGTATGGTAATACCGAGGCATTAAAAGCAGTCAGACAGGTAGAGATTACGGAAGAAATGAGTGTGGAAGATGTTCTCCGTCAGTCTCTGAAATATATGTTGTAGAAGGTAAGGCAGACAGATGAGCAGAAGAATTATGACGACTGAGAATCTGGAAGAAGATGTCAGGATCGAGAATCATTTAAGACCTCAGCTTCTGGAAGATTACATTGGTCAGGCAAAAGCAAAAGAAATGCTGAAGATTTATATTGAAGCGGCAAAGGCGAGGGGCGAGGCACTGGATCATCTCTTGTTCTATGGACCTCCGGGACTTGGAAAGACGACACTTGCGGGAATCATTGCCAATGAGATGAATGTAAATATGAAGATCACATCAGGACCGGCGATCGAAAAGCCGGGAGAGATGGCGGCAATCCTGAATAACCTGCAGGAAGGGGATGTCCTTTTTGTAGATGAGATCCATCGCCTGAACCGTCAGGTGGAGGAAGTGCTGTATCCGGCAATGGAAGACTATGCGATCGATATTATGATCGGAAAGGGCGCTTCGGCAAGATCGATCCGTCTGGATCTTCCAAAATTCACCCTGGTAGGGGCAACGACAAGGGCAGGTATGCTGACAGCGCCTTTGCGGGACCGCTTCGGTGTGGTGACCAGGATGGAATATTATACGGTCGAAGAACTGAAGATGATCATTTTACGTTCGGCAAAGGTTCTGGAAGTCGGGATTGATGAAAATGGTGCATATGCGATGGCGAGACGTTCGCGGGGGACTCCGAGACTTGCCAATCGTCTGTTAAAGCGTGTCCGGGATTTTGCCCAGGTGAAATATGACGGCTACATCACAGAAGAAGTGGCGGATTATGCACTGGATCTTCTGGATGTGGATAAGGAAGGTCTGGATCAGACGGACAGAGGGATCCTTCTGGCTATGATCGGGAAATTCGGCGGCGGCCCGGTCGGATTGGAGACGCTTGCGGCATCGATCGGAGAAGATCCGGGTACGATTGAGGATGTATATGAGCCATATCTGTTGAAGAATGGGTTTATTCAGAGAACTCCAAGAGGAAGAGTCGTGACGGATGCGGCATATGCCCATCTGGGAATTTGTAAGGAAAATGAATAAAATAGTTGGTTTTTCTTACAGATTAGTTTATAATAGTTATCAGAAATTATGAAAGTTCGAGGAGGCTTCTTATGGCATCATCAAAAAACTATACAGAAGTATTAATAGGAGGAAAGGTTTTTACTTTAAGTGGATTTGAAAGTGAAGACTATTTACAGAAAGTTTCTACATATCTGAACCATAAGCTGGACGAATGCAGCAATAGTGAGGGATATCGCAAGCAGAGCGCAGAGACCAGAAGTATTCTGCTGGCGCTGAACATTGCGGATGATTACTTTAAGGCGAAGAAGCAGGGCGGTACACTGGAAAGTGATATCGAGGCAAAAGATAAAGAGATGTATGACTTAAAGCATGAACTGATATCCGTTCAGATCAAGCTGGAGAATGCAGAGAAAGCGATGGACAAGCTGAAGGAAGAGAATAAGGAACTTCAGATGAAGATCGTACAGCTGGAAACAGAGATTAAGAATAATAAGTAAGAATTAGGCTGTCGCACGACAGCCTTTTTTACAAGAAAGAAAAGACAGGATAAGAGACTATGAACAGAGTGGTAGAGATATTGGCACCGGCAGGTTCGATGGAATGCCTGCAGGCAGCAATAGCCGCAGGTGCGGATGCAGTATACCTTGGCGGTACTAGATTTGGAGCAAGGGCATATGCACAGAATCTTTCGGAAGAAGATATGGTGCAGGCAATTGAATACGTACATATTCACAGAAGAAAGATATATATGACGGTGAATACACTTCTGAAAGACAGGGAGATGGAGGAATTGTATGCATATCTGCTTCCGTATTACAGAGCGGGACTGGATGGAGTGATCGTACAGGATATCGGTGTGGTAAAGTATATCAGAGAGCATTTTCCAAAGATGCCGGTACATGCAAGTACACAGATGACCATTACCAATACGCTCGGAGCGGATCATTTAAAACAATACGGAATCACGAGAGTCGTGCCGGCGAGAGAACTTTCGCTCGGGGAAATCCGTGATATGAAGAGACAGACGGGACTGGAGATGGAATGTTTTGTACATGGAGCACTGTGCTATTGTTATTCCGGACAGTGCCTTCTGAGCAGTATGATCGGCGGACGGAGCGGCAACAGAGGACAGTGCGCACAGCCGTGCCGTCTTCCTTATCAGATAGATGGAAAGAAACCGGCAGATCTGATGAGTCTGAAGGATCTGTGTACAATAGACATTTTGCCGGAACTGATCGATGCGGGGGTTGATTCATTTAAGATAGAGGGAAGAATGAAGCAGCCGGAATATGTCTATACGGTTGTAAAGATGTATCGGAAATATGCGGATCATTATCTTAAGCTTCAGAAAGAAGGAAAAGACAGATCGGCATACCGGGTGTCAGAGGCTGATAAACGGGAACTGCTTGCTGCTTACCAGAGGCGTGGTTATTGTGAGGGCTACTATCATCAGCATAACGGCAGAGATATGATATCATTGAAGCGTCCGAAGAATGCCAAAGATGGCAATACTGAGGAAAAACCGTGGCAGGATATAAAAGTACAAGAAAAAATTAATGGTATTTTAACATTTTCTGTCGGAAAGCGTGCTAAACTAACAGTATCGTATGGCAATATTACCGTGGAATGTACCGGTCAGGAAGTTCAGGAAGCGCAAAAGCAGCCGTTGGATCCGAAAAGAATTGAAAAACAGATGAGAAAGACCGGCAATACAGAGTTTGTGTTTGAACGTCTGAAGATCCATACAGAAGGAAATGTGTTCCTGCCGATGCAGGCGCTGAATGAACTGCGAAGAGAAGGAATCAAAGAACTGACAGAGAAGATACAGATGCAATACCGGAGAGAAGAAGCGGATTGTGAGACAGAAACAAAAAAAACCGTGGAAAAGAACAGCACCGGAAAGGAATGCAGTATATCTGCGTCTGTGCAGTCAAAAGCACAGCTTGAGGCAGCGGTAAACAGCGGAGTACGGTGTGTGTATCTGGATGAGGAGATAGAATTTGAACGTGAAAACGGCGTACAGTATTTCCTTGCGATGCCATACATTTTCAGGGAACGTACGATCCGCAGATATGAACGTATGTATGCAAAAATCGAGGAAAAATATGATGGTATACTGATCCGCAACTGGGAGAGTTATGCGTGGCTCAGACAACATGCATACCAAAAAGAAATCCGCAGTGATTATAATCTCTACATTTTTAATCAAAAAGCAAAAGAAGAGTTGAAGAATCTGGGGATCGGACAGGGAACAGCACCGGTGGAATTGAATGATCGTGAACTGGCAGAACTTGGGATAGGCGAACAGGCATTTATCGCATATGGATACCAGCCGGTGATGGTCAGTGCGGGCTGTATAAAGAAGACCAGTGCTTCCTGTGACGGAAAAGGCGGAGTACTTACGATTTCTGACCGCTATCAGAAGGAGTTTACAGTCAGATGCTATTGCAGAGACTGTTATAATGTAATGTATAATTCAGCACCGTTGTTTCTGGCGGATAAGGCGGAAGAGATCAGAAAGCTGATGCCTGCACAGATACGGCTGGATTTTACAGTTGAGAATAAAGAACAGGTAAGAGAAATCTGTAAGATATATATGAATGCATTTACAGAAGGAAAAAAGATGGAACCTCAGATACGGGAGTATACGAGGGGGCATTTTAAAAGAGGAGTAAAGTAGGTGGAAAGTTGGGAAACATAATTGTACAGTTATCAAAATATCTGATGATACTGATGATCACAGTGTATACGTATCTGTGTTTCAGTATCTTCGGATATTATGATCCGGATAAAAAGAAACGTTGTCTCAGGAAGCAGAATGTGCTGATGTTTGTGATGCATCTGACGGCATTTCTTGTGATGTATCTGGAAAAAAAAGATACAAAGATTCTGGCATTGTATCTGATGCAGGTGACGCTTCTTGGAGGAACGATTCTGTTGTATAGCTTTATTTATCCGAAAGTATCACGTCTGGTTGTAAATAATATGTGTATGCTGCTCAGCATCGGTTTTATCATGATCACCAGACTGAATTATGATAAGGCTGCGAAACAGTATCTGATCGCGGCAGCAGGAATTGTGCTCTGCCTTGTGATTCCGATCATTATTCGAAAAGCACGTTTTCTGCCGGAATGGAGAATTCTTTACGGAATTATCGGTATCGTGTCGCTGGCGGTAGTAGTGGTTGTAGGTAAGGTGTCTTATGGTGCAATGCTTGGCTTTACAGTCGCCGGAATCAACATCCAACCATCAGAACTTGTGAAGATTGTCTTTGTGTTCTTCGTGGCATCGAGTTTTAAGCGTTCTACAGAATTTAAAGATATTGTGGTGACGACGGCAGTTGCAGCATTTCATGTGTTGATCCTTGTGGCATCTAAGGACCTTGGTGCGGCGCTTATTATCTTCGTCGTATATCTGGTCATGTTATATGTGGCGACACATCAGCCGCTTTATATTCTCGCAGGACTTGGTGCGGGAAGTGCCGGAGCAGTTGTGGCGTATCATCTGTTTACGCACGTTAAGACGCGTGTAAATGTATGGAGAGACCCGTTTGGAACATATGATAAAGGCGGTTATCAGGTAGCACAGTCATTATTTGCCATCGGGACTGGCGGATGGTTCGGAGCGGGACTTTATCAGGGACAGCCGGACACGATTCCGGTATCGGCAGAGGACTTCATCTTTTCTGCAATTTCAGAAGAGATGGGGCTGATCTATGCGATGTGTCTGATACTGATCTGTGTGAGCTGTTATGTGATGTTCTTAAATATCGCAATGCAGCTGCATAATCTGTTTTATAAGATGATAGCGCTGGGACTTGGTACCTGTTATATATTCCAGGTGTTTTTAACGATCGGAGGAGCGACAAAGTTCATTCCGTCAACAGGTGTAACACTTCCGCTGGTAAGCTATGGCGGAAGTTCTCTGATCAGTACGCTGATCATGTTTGCAATTATCCAGGGACTGTATATTTTAAGAGAAGACGAGGAAGAGGATATTGAGAGAAGGAAGAAAGAACGGTTACGAGCAAAGAGAAGCCGACAGGAGAGTGCGGCGGGATATCGAGAGGCAGAATATGACCCGCAAAGAGCGAAAAGAAGCCAAAAAGCGCGAAAAGAAGCGGCTCAAGGCAAAGCGCGCAAGAAACAAAGAGTTCGCTAGAGTTACGTATGTATTCGTAGCGCTTTTTCTGGTACTGCTGGGATATATCGGATATTTTCAGGTGAAAAAAAGCCAGGAGATCATCAGAAGTCCTTATAATGCCAGACAGAATTCGAATGCAAAGAGGGTGACCCGGGGAACAATTGTGGATAGGAACGGGAACGTGCTTGCGAAGACCGATACGGCAGCAGACGGAAGCGAGACAAGAGAGTATCCTTATGGCAATGTATTTGCACATGTGGTCGGTTACAGCGTACAGGGCAAATCCGGGATCGAATCTCTGGAGAATTATGACCTGCTGACTTCGGATGAAAATTTTCTGATCAAGTTGAAGAATGAATTCCAGGATAAAAAAAATATGGGAGACACGGTTGTGACAACACTGGATGCAGACCTTCAGAAAGCGGCATATCAGGCACTGGGAGAGAAAAAAGGTGCAGTAGTGGTGATGGAGCCGAAGACAGGAAAGATCCTTGCCATGGTATCTAAGCCGGACTTTGACCCGAATACGGTAGAATCCAGCTGGAACGCTCTGAGTACAGATGAAAACAGTGTACTGTTGAATCGTGCGACACAGGGGCAGTATGCACCGGGTTCTACGTTCAAAGTTGTGACACTTCTGGAATTCATGAGGGAGAATCCGGATTACAGCTCTTATTCTTATAATTGTACCGGTTCGATCGAGAACAGTGGAATTAAGATTCACTGCTATAACGGACATGTCCACGGGCAGGTCAGTCTGGAGGAAAGTCTGGCATATTCGTGCAACACATCTTTTTCGAATATAGGACTTTCACTGGATCCGGTGAAATTTAAGAAGACGGCAGAGGAAGTTCTGTTTGATTCAAAACTGCCTTCGGATCTTCCGTATAGTAAGAGCAGCTTTACGATGGATAGCTCTGCCGGAAACGGTACAAAGATGATGACGGCGATGGGACAGGGGGAGACACAGGTAAGCCCGTATCATATGGCACTGATCACATCTGCTATCGCCAATGGCGGGAAGCTGATGAAGCCGTATCTGGTTGACAAGGTGACAAATGCATCGGGAGCGGTCATGAAAGAGACTGATCAGAAAGAATATAAGCAGCTTATGACAGCTGAAGAAGCTGCCCGGATCAAAGAATACATGAAGAGTGTAGTAGATTACGGTACAGCATCTGTATTGAGCGGACAGAGCTACACAGCAGCGGGAAAGACCGGTACGGCAGAATATAGTTCCGATAAAGAAAAAGACCACTCCTGGTTCATCGGTATGTCGAATGTGGAAGATCCGGAACTGGTTGTAAGCGTGATCATTGAAGCTTCGGATGGAACTGCAAAGGCGGTAAAAGTTGCAAAAGAGATTTTTGACTCGTATTATTAGAAGTATAGAAGGACGGGAAATATGCGATACTATAAGCATCTGTACCTGACAGAAGGACTGGAAAAGAAAAAAGAGAAAATCATCCGCAAGCTGGAATCCGGAAAACTGCAGCCGAGTGTGCATGTGATCACGCTGGCAATCAGTGAAAAGAATCAACTGGAAATCTATCCGACACTCCAGTTTAAGCAGCCTGCATTTCCGGAACAGGATCTGTTCGTGGTAGGAATTACAAAAGGATATGAGGAAGCGGTAGAACTGGTAGAACAGATCGTACAGGAAGTATATGAACAGACAGGCGGATGTGATATACGGTCTTATATATTAGAAAAAGAGCAGGGAAGATAAGATGGTGTTACATATTCTTTTGATCATTTTAAAAATAATAGGGATCATAATTGCAGTGATTCTCGGACTGCTGTTTCTGTTTCTGGTGACCTTTTTGTGTGTTCCGGTGAGATACCGGCTCGATGCGTCAATGCCCGGAGAGATAAAGGAAAGCAGCGCATACGGCTGCGTGACGTGGCTCTTGCGCCTGATACGGATCGATGTGTCATTTGAAGAGCAGGAGTTAAAATGGCGGGTAAGGATTGCATGGAAATCTTTCGGAAGTGAACCGCAGAAAAGCGGACATACAGATACTGAGAAGAAAAAATCGGAAGATCGTCCGGTGAAAACAGACGTTGAGAAAACAGAAACTGCGAAGATAGAATCTGAGAAGGAGGAAGCTCATGAAAAAGAGAATACAGCTTCGAAAGAAAACCGGAAAGAACAGAGAGTGGAAAGCAGCAGCAGACTATCGGAAATGGAAGAAGAGCCTGAAGAAGAAAAAAGAACTGTGGAGAGCAGTAAAACGCTTCCGGAGAATGTGGAAGAAATCCCGGAAAGTACTCCTGAAAAAGCTGGGAGATTTGCGAAGATAAAATGTACAATCTTAAAGTTCTGTGATAAGATAAAGCATACGGTTGGACATGCAGAAGAAAAGCTGGACAGCATATTGGATAAGAAAGAAAGAATTATGAAGGAATTAGAAGATCCGGTGCACAGGAAAGCTTTTTCGAAGGTGAAAAAAGAGGCGGGCAAGCTGTTAAAGCGTTGGAAGCCGAAAGTAATAAAAGGTGAAGTTCAATTTGGATTCGAAGATCCGTACCATACAGGACAGGCACTGGCGGGATTAAGTATGATCTATCCGTTTATCGGAGATCATCTGTTGGTGGAACCTGATTTTGAAAGAAGGATCCTGAAAGGGAAAGTCAGAGTTCGCGGTGGATTCCGCATGATGCCGCTGGTCTGCTTCCTGTGGAACCTGGTGTGGTGCAGCGAGATCAGAAAGACATATCATGATATCCGCAAGTTTCAATTATAGATATAGAGAATGCAAGGAGGAAAGAAGATGGCTGAGAATAATTTCAAAGGGACTGTAGAAGCGCTGTTCCATGGTATGGACGGAGTGGTATCATCCAAGACGGTAGTAGGAGAAGCAATCCATATCGGCGATACGATTATTTTACCACTGGTAGATGTATCCTTTGCGGTAGGAGCAGGTGCGTTCAACGCAGATAAGAAAGAAAAAGGTGCCGGAGGTATCGGTGGGAAGATGACACCAAGCGCGGTGCTGGTCATTCAGAATGGTCACACCAAGCTTGTGAACATCAAGAATCAGGATACGATCACGAAGCTGTTGGATATGGTACCGGATGTGATGGATCGTTTTACATCCCGAAAAGAAGATAACGTTACGGAAGAGGATGTGAATAAGATCCTCGACGAAGCAGAAAAATAGCAGACATTTTTTGTGGCAGTGTACATATAATGTACAAAAAGCAGGTGTGTGTCTGTGAAAAGAATCGTAGGATTTGCATTGTTCTGGATAGCGGCAGGAATGCTTCTGGCACTGGTCATACCAGGTTTGTTCTGCCAGATTTTGTGTATGATCCTGTGCGTTGCAGTGGGATATTGCCTGTTTTGTTGCTGAAAATCGAAAAGTAAACAAAAAAATATCAAATAACTCTTGCAATTCTTGCAACAGTCTGCTAGAATAACTATTGTTGCGAGTTCGGACAAAGAACTTATTATGAGCGTTAGGAGGTGCAGTCATGGCAAAATGTGCTATTTGTGAAAAGGGTGCTCACTTTGGAAACAATGTCAGTCACTCTCATAGAAAATCACCAAAGATGTGGAAATCAAATGTAAAATCTGTTCGCGTGAAAACCGAAAACGGAGCTACAAAGAAGATGTATGTTTGTACTTCTTGTTTGAAATCAGGAAAAGTTGAGCGTGCATAAGATGTATTGAAACTCAGATTTCGATGTGTGGAATCTGAGTTTTTTTGCGCAATAAGAACTATTGTAATTAGCGGCAAAACAGAGTATAATAAAATATATTGTGTTTTGATATAGATAGAAGATAATAAAAGAAGTGGAGGTTTTGCTATGAAAGGGTGTATGAGTACAGATTTGGGAATTATTACCATTGATCCTGAAGTAATTGCAAAATATGCAGGAACAGTGGCGGTTGAATGTTTTGGTATTGTTGGAATGGCAGCTGTAAATATGAAAGATGGCCTGGTTCATCTGCTGAAAAAGGAGAGCCTGACAAGAGGAATCCATGTAAATATAAGTGATGATAATCATATCAGTATTGACTTCCACATTATTGTGGCATACGGTGTAAGCATTTCCGCTGTAACAGATAATCTGATCAGTGATGTGAAGTACAGAGTGGAAGAATTTTCCGGTATGCAGGTAGATAAGATCAACGTCTATATTGAAGGCGTAAGAGTCATTGATTAGTTTGTGGATTTTAAGGAGGAACGTAAGAAGTGGCTACGAAAACGATTAATGTGGACGTGCTTGCAAAGATGTTTCTTGCAGGTGCTCAGAACATTGAAGCAAAGAAAGACTATATCAACGAATTGAATGTATTCCCGGTACCAGATGGAGATACAGGTACAAATATGTCTATGACGATCATGTCAGCGGCAAAAGAAGTAACAGCATTAAATAACCCGGAGATGAAGGATCTTGCAAAGGCAATCTCTTCCGGATCCCTGCGCGGGGCGAGAGGTAACTCAGGAGTTATCTTATCTCAGCTTTTAAGAGGATTTACAAAGGCGATCAAAGAAGAGAAAGAGATTGATGTGCTTGCACTTGCTGCGGCATGCCAGAGAGCAAGAGATACTGCTTACAAGGCTGTTATGAAGCCGAAGGAAGGAACCATCCTTACTGTTGCCAGCGGAATTGCGACAAAGGCAGCAGAGATGGCTGAAGAGACAGATGATCTGGAAGTATTCATCCCGGCTGTGATCGAATATGCAGAGGAAGTGTTGAATAAGACACCAGAGATGCTTCCGGTATTAAAAGAAGCAGGTGTGGTAGATTCCGGCGGACAGGGACTTCTGGAAGTGATTAAAGGCGGATATGATGCATTCCTTGGTAAAGAGATTGATTACAGTTCGATCAAACCAAGTACAAGTGTTACCGTGAATAAGGTGAATGCAGAAGATACGGCAGATATCAAATTTGGATATTGTACAGAATTTATCATTCTGACAGAAAAAGAATTTACCGAAGAAGATGAACATGAATTCAAGAAATTCTTAAGCTCGATCGGAGATTCCATCGTATGTGTTGCGGATGATGATGTCGTGAAGATCCACGTACACACCAATGATCCGGGACTTGCGATCCAGAAAGCGCTGACTTATGGACAGCTTTCTAAGATGAAGATCGATAATATGCGTGAAGAACATCAGGAAAAACTGATCCGTGATGCGGAGAAGCTTGCAGAAGAACAGGCAAAAGAAGAAGCTGCATACGAAGAAAAGAAGACAGCAGAGCCGAGAAAGGCAATGGGATTCATTACCGTTTCCATCGGAGCCGGTATGAATGAGATATTCAAAGAACTGGGTGCAGATTATATCATCGAAGGCGGACAGACCATGAATCCAAGTACAGAGGACATGCTGAATGCTATCGATCAGGTAAATGCAGATACGGTATTTATCCTTCCGAACAACAAGAACATTATTCTGGCAGCAAACCAGGCAAAATCACTGGTAGAAGATAAAGAGATCATCGTAATCCCTACCAAAACTGTACCACAGGGAATTACAGCGATCATTAACTTTATGCCGGACGCAGATGCCAAGACAAATGAAGAGGCTATGCTGGAAGAGATCAAGAATGTAAAGACCGGTCAGATGACGTATGCGGTAAGAGATACACATATCGATGACAAAGAGATCCATGAAGGAGATATCATGGGTATCGGTGACAGTGGAATCCTTGCGGTAGGAAAAGATCTGGAAGAGACCACAAAAGAACTGATCGCGAATCTGGTAGATGAAGATTCCGAACTGATCAGTATCTATTACGGAGAGGAAGTATCAGAAGAAGAGGCGGAGAAATTCGCAGGAGAGATCGAAGAACTGTATCCGGATGTAGATGTGGATATTCAGTTTGGCGGACAGCCGATCTATTACTATGTGCTTGCTGTAGAGTAAGAGATAAAGTATAGAATTATATACAGAACCGGATCTGTATATCCAGAGTGAGAGAAGCTTCTGGTATATAGATCCGGTTCTTTGTATCCGGATGAGTTTTGTGATGAAGAGATTGGATTTACAGGATGGAGGGAAGGAAGCATCGTATGATAGAAAAGACAGATATCGGAGATTTGAAAGGAATCGGAGAGAAGACAAAAAAGCTCTTCGAAAAGATCAATATACATACGGTAGGTGATCTGATCCGTTATTATCCGCATGGATATGATGTGTACGAGGAAACGGTGCCTGTCAGTGAACTGGAAGAAGACAAGATCCAGACCGTTACAGGCGCAATCTACGGTCGTGTGCAGGTATCCGGAAGCAGCCGGATGCAGGTGACAACGCTGTATGTAAAAGATATTACCGGAATATTAAAGGTAATCTGGTTTCGTATGCCATTCTTGCGGAATACGTTATCCGGCGGAGGCGTGATCACCCTGCGTGGAAGAGTCGTTCGCAAGAAAACGGGTGATCTGGTTATGGAGCATCCGGAGATCTTCTATCCATCTGCAAAATACGAAGAGAAACTGCATACATTACAGCCGGTCTATGGTCTGACCTCCGGACTATCCAACAACATGGTCATGAAGGCTATGAAACAGGCTCTGGACGGCCTGGATCTTACCAGAGAGATCCTGCCGGATTCCCTGCGTTTGAAATATGGTCTGGCGGAATATAACTATGCTGTGAGAGGAATCCATTTTCCCGAAGATAAAGAAGTCTTTTATCATGCGAGAGAACGTCTGGTATTCGAGGAATTCTTAGAGTTTATTCTGTCGATCAGGAGATTAAAGGAGAAAAATGAACGTCTGGAAAACAATTATCCGATGCAGCCACGCCCGGAGGTAGAGACATTTCTGAAGAGTCTGCCGTTTGAACTGACCGGCGCACAGACAAAGGTCTGGAAAGAGATTGAAAAAGATCTCGGTTCGGAGAAGACGATGTCAAGGCTGGTGCAGGGAGATGTGGGCTCCGGTAAGACGATCGTTGCGGTGCTTGCACTGATGAATGCGGCATTCAATGGCTGTCAGGGAGCAATGATGGCACCGACAGAAGTGCTTGCAAGACAGCATTATGAGAATATTACGAAGATGTTCGAAGAGTATGATATTCCAATCAAGGTAGAACTTCTGACGGGATCTATGACAGCAAAAGAAAAACGGCGGGCATATGACCGTATCGAGTGCGGACTGGCGAAAATCATCATCGGAACACATGCGCTGATCCAGGGGGCCGTAAGTTATGATAATCTGGGACTTGTTATAACCGATGAGCAGCATAGATTTGGAGTAAAACAGAGAGAAACATTTGCGTTAAAAGGCGGGGAGCCGCACGTGTTAGTCATGAGTGCGACACCGATTCCGCGAACACTTGCCATCATTTTATACGGAGATCTGGACATCTCGGTGATCGATGAACTTCCTGCAAATCGTCTGCCGATCAAAAACTGCGTGGTGGATACCGGATACCGCAACACGGCCTACAACTTCATGAAAAAGCAGATCGCAGAAGGACGGCAGTGCTATGTAATCTGCCCTATGGTAGAAGAAAGTGAGACGATGGAAGCGGAAAATGTTACGGATTATACGGTGGCACTTCAGGAAGAGATGGGAGAACAGATCCAGGTAGCCTGTCTGCATGGCAAGATGAAGCAGGCACAGAAAGACGATATCATGGATCGTTTCGGAAGAAATGAGATCCAGATACTGGTATCGACAACTGTGATCGAAGTCGGAATCGATGTGCCGAATGCAACGGTTATGATGATTGAAAATGCAGAGCGTTTCGGTCTTGCTCAGCTTCACCAGTTGAGAGGACGTGTGGGACGTGGAAAACACCAGTCCTATTGTATCTTCATGAGTGCGTCAAAATCGAAAGAAACAAAAAAACGGCTGGATATCCTGAATCATTCGAATGACGGATTCAAGATCGCAAGTGAAGACTTAAGACTCCGCGGACCGGGAGACCTTTTTGGAATCCGTCAGAGTGGCCTTATGAACTTTAAACTGGGAGATGTCTATCAGGATGCAAAGATCCTTCAGATGGCAAACGAGGCGGCAGACCAGCTCACAGAAGAAGATGAAGAATGGATCCGGAAACTGCCGAATTATGAGAATGCGGCGGAAGTTGTGCTGTAATCGGATTGTTTATCTGGTACATTCCGCAGATATGGATGGATATAGCGGCAAAAAAATAATCAACACATGACAACTTCGTATGATAGAAGTCATGTGTTGATTTTTTGATCTTTTAGTTTTTCATTCTGTGTTTCCAGCCTGTTACAGATACTGTGCGGTTATTTACCTGCCATCTGTTTTTCCTGCTGTTCGATCATTTTCTTGACCATATAACCGCCGACAGATCCATTCTGTCTGGATGTCAGGTCTCCGTTGTAGCCATCTGATAACGGAACTCCAAGTTCACTTGCTACCTCGTACTTGAATTTGTCTAATGCACCCTTTGCTTCAGGTACGGCTGTTTTGTTTGATGAACGATTTGCCATTTTTTATACTCCTCCTTTTGGTAACTTTGTAACTTTTTCCTTGTCGTTACATCCATAGTATGTGGAGAAATACAATTAATACACTAGAAGTGTTTTCATAATCTGGAAATATTTTCAGATTAAAAATGACTATTCGTCCCAGCCTTCGTAGAAGCGGATGTTCATAGAAATATTGCGGACGATCTCGCCTTCTTTTACTTCAATATCTTCAATGTCAGATACATATGGGATCAATGGATCATCTTCGGAAAGTTCCAGCGTAATCCAGTCGCGTGCCGCTTCGTTGGCACTTTCAATGGCATCATCTAAAGTCTCGCCTTCACCATAACAACATTCCAGATCCGGGAAATATCCTTTATAGTGTCCTTCTTCGGTTTTGTGAAATACTGCAGGGTATATGAATTTCATAATTTGTCATCCTTTCAAAATGTGTTCCTGTCTATTATATGATTTTCGGAGTGGGAAAACAATAGGTGGATGGAATAATGTACAATTTTCAATATGTAAAAATGAATAATAAAAAAATAAATATAGATAAATATATTATACAATGATACAATAAAAATATAAAATGTTAGATAATTTCGGAAGGAAAATCATGTTAGGAAAATTAGAATTAAAACTTAAATCTAAGGATAAATTAGGGTATCAAATGTCATCGTTATTTCATGGGGCTTTAATGGAATTGTTACCAGAAAGGTATGCTGATTATTTACATACGTCGCAGTTACATCCATATACACAGCATTTGGAATTTCGTGGGGGTGAATGGTATTGGATTATCTGTTGTTTAAATAAAGAAACTATAAAAATAATCATTCAAGATACACTATGGGATATTGAAAATATAGAAATTAAGAATAGGAATTTGACGATATTAATTACTTGGAAGAGTTATTCGGAGATAATCTTTCAAGAACGAAGATATCAAGAAAAGCCCATTTTTCAAGGGTTACAGAAGTTGTGGAATGCCGTCAGATATGCTGGAATTTACATCGAATGCAACACATATGCAGCAGGTACGCAACAAAGATATTGATATGTATAGGACATTTTTCAGTAGAGATACTGGGGAATGTCCTTTTCTTTGTTTAAATCTTATTAATCGCATCTACAAGCTCCTTTATATCAAAGTGGGTATACACTTTCTCTGTGAGTGTCATTGCACCTGAGTGCCCCACAATCTTTTTGATAATCGTCTGGTTAATACCAGCTTCTGCTAACAATGAGATGCATGTATGTCTGCAGCAGTGAGGTGTACGATTAATACCTAGCTGTTCCATCAATGGCTTGAAATAGCTATCGTAGTAGTTTCGGTATTCAAAATGTTTTCCAGCTTCTGTATGAAGTAAATATTCACATTCAGGGCATGATTCATACCAAGCTTTGTAATATGACAGAACTTTGTCTGCTATTGGAACTTTTCTGATACCATTTTCTGTTTTACTACAGATAACATCAAAATACTGTTCATTCAGATGAACATTCTCTTCCTTCAAATCAAGTATTTCAGAGATACGGACTCCGCTATATAGGAGCATCAATACTATCTGATAATATTTGTCTTCCTTTTGTTCCCAGATAATATCAATTTCATTTTTCTCAAACTTGTTTCTATCGTATTTGTTAGGGTTACGATCCTTGTATTGAACAATATCAACGAAGCTTGAATAATCTTTGTTGCAAATATCATTTTTCAAAGCATAATCAAATAGCTGGTTAAACAGGACTTTGATTTTCTTGAGAGTAGGAAAATTCTTACCGCGGGTATCAATAACAGTCTGTAAATCAACTAATTTAATATCCTTGAAAATTTTGTTGTAAAGGGGTTCACAGGATTTATAGGATGCTGTGTATCCTTTTGCATTAGATTCAGATATAGTAGGAAACTTACGCTTTGACCATTCTTCATAGACAAAAGATTACTCAAATTTGGAACGGCAATAAAGGTAGGGAGCTCAAATGAGTTCAGCTATTATTGTCCGGATAAAAAAGTTTGGGAAGAAACAGGATATTTTAACAAAGAAGCAGTATAGCAAGGAGGATGAACATGGTTGAAAAACAGAATGTTGAACTGAAACTTATTCATATGGAGGATGTGGTTTCAAAAGAGGTGGAATGGCTATGGTATCCATATATACCATACGGAAAGATAACAATTATTGAAGGAGATCCGGGAGAAGGAAAGACAACTTTGGTTCTCAAGTTAGCGGTAGCTCTTAGCAGGGGCTTGTCGCTCCCCTGTGATGATGATAAAGAATATGAACCTATTCATATCATTTATCAGACCGCAGAAGATGGAATTGAAGATACGATTAAGCCCAGATTAGAAAAGGCAGGAGCAGATTGTTCCATGATTCGGGTTATTGATGAGACAGATAAGGAATTATCAATGACAGATGACAGGCTGGAGCAGGCAATAATCGAGACTGGGGCAAGGTTAATCATTCTTGATCCGATTCAGGCATATATCGGAGCTACAGTTGATATGCACAGAGCAAATGAAATAAGACCGGTGCTAAAGCATCTTGGAATAAAAGCAGAAAAGCATAATTGTGCAATTATTCTTATCGGTCATATGAATAAGGCATCTGGCAGTAAATCAACATACAGAGGACTTGGTTCTATTGATATACAGGCAACTGCCAGAAGTGTTCTGCTGGTGGCAAGACTCCGTGATAAACCGAATATTAGGATAATGGCACATGATAAATCTTCATTAGCTCCAGCAGGGGACGCAATAGGATTTGAAATGACAGAGGATAATGGAATGGTATGTATAGGACCATACGATATCACTATAGATGAGTTGTTATCCGGTAATGAAGGAAGAGGAAAAAAGAAGCTCGACATTGCGGAGAATTTTATTAAAGAATACTTTGGTACAAATAAGGTGATTCCATCTAATGAAATAATGATAGAAGCTGCAAAAAGGAGCATTAAGAGAAATACTCTTCTATCGGCAAAGAAAAAGTTGGGTATAACATCAGATAAAGAAAAAGCAGAAGATGGAACAATTTACTGGACTTGGGTAATGCCGGAATAAAGAGTTTAACAATCTGGATGTTTGGAAAAGCAGATTCTAAATTCTAGGAAGAGTTTAGAGTCTGCAACTATAAAAAGTACAGATTATTAAACTCTTGGTAATAGTAAAGATAATATATAAAACCCTCGGAGAGCCCACTGCAATTTTGGCTTGCCAAAACTGCTAGGAGGTTATCATCTGTGGCAGAGCCAAGATGATAACTGCACTGCTCCGATAGATTTAACAGAAAAAAGGTAGTACAGATAAGGAGATGCGAATGGGAAATATTTCATATACAGCTCATGTGAGCAATAAGAAAAGTGCCATTACATCGAAATCTATTCATATTCATTGTATGGATATATGAATGTGGGCACTAAGGAATATTACTCAAAAGAGAGTGTTCAATGGGAGATTACGGCAGGTAATCGTACTGGTACAGTTGAACAGATGGATGCTAATGTTGAGGCAATGGCAAGAGATTTGCAGGAGATATTGAGGATAGGAGCGGAGCAGAAGAGATTGTGGGAGGTGTATGGAGAAAGGTAGAGAAAGGCTTACATTTGGTAAAATTAAAATCGAATGTAAGCCTTTTGATAAAATACAGAACTTGTGTTCGGTAACGTTGCATGATATAATAAAAACAGTCTGCAAATAAAAAGTCAAGCAAAATTAATGAACTTTGAAAAATTTATACAGGTTGAACGTAAGACACGAAAATAAGACCACCGCAATACGCTGGTCTGGTAGAAGTTGAAAAGTGATATTAAATTGTTTCATTATTCGTCAAGTTGGATAGATATTCTTTTACTCGTCCGTAATAAATTCGGAGAAATTTATTTGCTCCGGCAGTCATATAAACATAATAAGGTTTGCCTTCAGATCGTTTTTTGTCCATAAAGGTATAAACAGGATCATCCGCAGGAGACCGTTTGATAAGACTGTCCATGATCTGAAAAAGGGCTTTGCGCAAGTAAGAAGAACCCTTCTTTGAGGTTCGCACACTGTTTTGTATATGCTTACCGGAATCATTCTTTCCAGGATCAACACCAGCAAAGGCAGTAAGGGCTTCCCGGTGTGTAAAACGGGTAACATCCCCAATCTCAGCAATAAGCTGCGGACCAAGGGTAGCTCCAACACCGTTCATATCCATGACAACTGGATATTCCGGAAGCGTGGATGCAAGCTCATTCATTTTTGAACGGAGTGATTCTACGGTTTCAGAAGCAGTGTTTAGTAATGCGACTGCTTGCCATATCAACATTTTTGTGATGTCATCCTTTGGAAATATGGCAATCAGGTCAGAAGAAATCCGATAAATTTTTGCTGCTTTCTCTGCACTAAAGTTATAATTTTTTCGTTTGCACCAGTTCTGATAATGCTCCGTAAAAGCATTTAATGATTTGGAACGGACACAATCGACATGCCAGTAGGTATGAATGAAATCTACCCATTTCTGGCTGCCGTCGCTATGGGCAGGGCTGTCAAAGAAATCATTGGCTCCAGGATAAGTCTGGTCGATAAGTGCAATGAGATTGTTTTTCATTGCAGTTTTCTGAGCCATATAGAACCCAAATTGTCGGTTCATAGTTTTTAGTTGGTTACGTGTTTTATCCATGTTTCCATATTGCTTCAATTTAGTCCATCGGTCAAGGGTATAACGTGCGATTTTTTTAGAATCCGCTTTGTCCGTCTTGGGTGTGCGGAGGGAATCATCACCGAAAGTTCTGATTAGGATAGGATTTACAGCACTGACAAAGATGCCGGCATCAGAAAGCCATGAGGCAACTGGTTCATAGTATCTGCCAGTATGCTCCATGCAAACTTTGGTTTCGCCTTCAAGACTTTTAATCTGTTTGATCAGAGTGTTTATGGCAGACTGAGTGTGAGGAATATCGCAGGGTGGCATAATAACCACATCTCCTGGTTTTCGAATAGTGACAGTGCTCTTTCCTTTAGAAACATCAATACCAACAGCGTTCATAACAAATACTCCTTTGTAATGTATTAGCAATGGTCAATACCAGTTTTCTCATTGCCTATTCAATCTACTGGGTGTTTCACACGAACGCCTCAAGGTTCAACCTGCGTAAAACGAATGCTGCGAAAGAGTGGCTGGTTGGCTGACTGTTTCACGAACGTAAAGTTCTAATTAGAGAAGGCCAGACCGATTGCTCCACTCATTCTAACACAGCTTAAGCAACAAGATGGATAATTCCTTACTGGCTGTAAGGGGAGGTTAACCATAAATACATTGTAGTAGTTAGAGAAAATAAGAATGAATAGTTGATATTGTTCGTCCCATCGAATATAATTAATGGGAAAAGAGGTAAGTATAATGGGATACATGACAGCGAGCCAAGCAGCAGAAAAATGGAATATTTCACAAAGAAGAGTTCAAATTCTTTGTTCACAAAATAGAATAGATGGTGTATTTAAACTTGGTGAAAATTGGGCAATTCCAGATAATGCTAAAAAACCAATAGACAATAGAAAAAAAGGAAATAAATAAAATGAAAAATAATAAATTAGTTGCAATAGATTTATTTTGTGGTTGTGGTGGATTTTCATATGGTTTTCAACAAGCTGGATTTGATATGGCATTGGGAATTGATATGTGGAAAGATGCAACAGTTACATATAGGCATAATTTCCCAAATGCGTGTGTAATAAATGAGGATATTACAAGTATTTCATCAGATGATATATTGTCAAAAATTAATATGAGTGCAGACGATATAGATGTAATTATTGGAGGACCACCATGTCAGGGTTTTTCTGTTTCTGGAAAACGTATGATAGATGATCCAAGAAACAAATTATATAAATCTTTTGTGGGATTAGTAGATGAAATTAGACCTAAAGTGTTTGTTATGGAGAATGTACCGGGATTAATAAGGCTATTTGGAGGAAAAGTGAAAGAACAGGTTTTGTATGATTTTTCTTCATTAGGATATAGAGTTAAAGTACAGCAATTATCATCAGATGATTATGGAGTTCCGCAACAAAGAAAGAGAGAGTTTTTTGTAGGAGTAAATGAGAAAAAAATACCCACAAATGTAAAGTTTGAAAGAGAAAGAGTAATTATCGTTGGGATTAGAAATGATCTGAATGATGTAATGGAATATGAATTTCCAAAAGAAACCAATAAAAATAATTGGGTGCCTTTGTCTGTAGCGGTTCCAAAGCTTGCAATTGAGCAAGAAAAGTACTATTTTTCAGAGAGAGCAGTTCAAGGAATGAAGAATGCCAAGAATAATATGAAGAGAAGGTTATATCAGGATTTAAATAAGCCTTGTTTAACTGTTACGAGTCATCTTGCAAAAGTAAGCTTAAATTCAAGGGATCCGGTTCTTTTGGTGAATCCAGAAAAGGAGTTATATCGAAGATTTACACCATTAGAAGCAGCAAGAATACAATCATTTCCAGATGAGTTTATTTTTGCAGGAAGTGAAACGGATGCGTATAGACAAATTGGAAATGCAATTCCACCGGTAATGTTTTGGCATATTTCAGATTCAATAAAGAGATATTTGGAAGCTGTGGGAATTGCGGAATGTAAAGAAGCAATTTAAAAGAGTAATTTGACAAAAAGTTAGCTTAAATTCAAAAGATTCTGTTAGTAAATTCTGAAAAATTATATAAAAGATTTACATTATCGGAGGCAGTAAGAATACAATCTCTTTTAGATGAATTTGCAGGAAGTGAAACAGATGTTTATCGGCAGATTAGAAATGCAATTTCATCAATAATGATTTGGTATGTTGTAAGAGCAATTGAGAGACTTTTAAATGAGTTGCTATTATAAAAAGAAATAGTAAAGCAAGCTATCTAATGAAAAGGTTGAAGATATATGGAGGGAAGTATGTCAATAATATCCAAACAAATTCAAGAAATATTAATTGAACCTGTTTCAAGTATACATGACGAAAGCATGAAACAGGTGGATTTTGAAACAATGCTAGAATATATAAATGTATTTATAAATGTAAAAGAAGTGTTGCAAAATAAGGATGAAAAAGTATTTAATGTATGGAATGAAATAGTTGGTGATAGCATAGCCTGTATGTATAATGCGATGTCTGGCTTTTACCATATAGCCAATATTGGACTTAGAAGTATACTTGAAATGGCTTGTTCTGCATTTTATTATTATGATCATAAAATAGAACATTATCTATATATGGAGCAGAATGCGAAAGCTGATAAATATGTAAATACATTGATTGATAATTTTGACTTTTATAAAACAAATTATATAAAAGCTTTTTATCCACAGATAAATAACAATGAGAAAGAAGTAGATTCAGTAGCAAAATATTTGAAGAGACTATATTCAAAATTATGTGATATAGTACATGGTAGATTTTATACTTTATCAAAAACGGATGAATTAAAAATAGAATTTAATATAGCACAGTTTAATTATTTTCAAGACAATTTTAAGGATGTTGTAAGTATATTAATTCTTTTATTTGTATTAAGATTCAATGATTTGGCAACTCAACAAATGATAGAGAAGGCACAGCAGATAGGAGTGGTTGATTTTGAGTAAATCTTTAGGTGATTATATAGTAGATAGAACTGAAAGTTTAGATAATGAGTATATAAAAAAGTATTTTATTGACAGAAACGATGGTAAAATTGATAGACTTCTGGATTGTGAACAGTATTTATTGGAAGGTAGTCGAGGAATAGGAAAAACAATGTTGATGAAGATGGCTGAAATAACAGCAAATTCAAGATTTAACACAGAGGGAGTGTTGGCTGTTTGGGTTAGTTTTGAAGAATCATTGAGACTTGAACGTATACAAGTATCAAAAAATGCTTCAGTTGATCCATTTTTACAGTGGACTATGGGTAAAATTTTACTTGAGATCTTAAATCGTATATTACTATTAAAACCTGCTTGTGTTGATGAATTGGATGTAAGGTTAAAAAAGATATTTAATAAAGAAAACCAGGTCAATAAAATTTCGGTATATATTAATCAGTTAAGAGGGTATGTTGACATTTTAGAACAAGGAGATATTAGTAGTAATGAGGAAATTGAAGAACAAGATATATCAGTAGAACTACGTAGAATTTTGGACAATCCGATAAGTTTTAAAAATTTTATTTTGCAACTTTGTTCAGATGTTGGAATAGAAAGGGTAGTTTTATTATTTGATGAAGCTGCACATGTTTTTTCTACACAACAGCAAGAAAAGTTTTTTACATTGTTTAAAAGTTTAAGAGATCCTAAAATTGCATGCAAAGCAGCAGTCTATCCAGGAATAACAAATTATGGAAAATATTTTGAAAAAGGACAGGATGCAAAAGAAATGATGTTAAGTTGGTATCCAAATGAAAAGAATGATATTGACTATATTAAAAAAATTCTGCGAGAAAGAATACAAGAATATGATGTAGATTATTGGAATTTATTAACGCGTAATACAGAAGTTATAAATTGGATATGTATTTGTAGTAATGGAAACCCGCGTTTTGCATTTCATATAATTGATAATTTAGATATGAGCAAAGCATTTTCCAAAAAGACATTGACAATACAAACTCTTATTAATTGTATCAGAAGTGCATTTGATGAAAAATGGAGAGAGTTTTCAACACTTGAAAATAGAATGCCTAAGTATAAAATATGCATTAAGGAAGCTGAACCATTTATAAAAAATATAGTACAAGAAAATCTAAAGAAATGGAATAATAATAAAAGAGAGAAACAAGCAAAACTATCAGCAGGCTTTTTTGTTGAGACTTCAGTATATGAGAAGATTTCTGGTGTATTTGATGTATTAGCTTATGCAAATATTATTTCTATAGATTACAGTAAAAAAAGTATTAAGCAAACCCAAAAAACACATTATGGATATTATATGATGTTGAATCCAAGTATATTATTTACGGACTTAATAATTAAAAGTACTGATGAGATGTTCTCTGTTTCGATTGCAATTGAAAATAATCAGGCATATTATGAAACATCAAAAGTAATTAGAGATTTATTTGGAAAAGTAAAAATTGAACAAAATATTAGATGTAGTAATTCAGCGTGCACATTTTCTACAAATGAAAGTTTTAGATTCTGTCCAATATGTGGAGCTCCTCTGGAAGTGCCGGAAGATATTTCTCTTTATAAGATATTAAGAGCACATTCAATAGATAATTTAAAACTGTCACAATGGATAATAGACAATTTGAAAACAAAATTCTCTACTATTGGGGAATTACAAGATGCAAAAATTGATGATATTCGAATGTATCGTATTCAGGATATTCGAATAGAAAAAATTAAAAATGCAGTTACGGAATATATGGCTGGATAATTAATTGTGAAATTAAGAGGTATAGCATCAGCCCAATCCTGCAACTCACAATCAAGAGCAAGTGCAGCATACATAAGTGGATTATCAATCGCAAGGTTATCAATAAGCCTTTGGGAATTAGGCGTTGTATGGAGATTCTTTTCAGCTTCAGCACAGGATAAGAATAGAAGTGTATTATCAGCAAAAGCAATATCAATTCCGTTCTTGTACTGGTTATAGTAAGCAAAATGTATTTTCATAGTATTAATACTTTCTTTGCTAAAGTAATGAGTAGCTCTGGGAATGTGTGGGCAGCCAACCGTATACAACACATATGCAACACTGCCATACATAAATCCCCTATTTATGGGCTTTTCATGTTCTCTAAACGATTAACAAAGAAGAAGATGATAGATATCGGTATTGTTTGAATAATCTGGCGAAAAATCAAAAACGTGAAATGGAGTATCAGATTATAGAAAGGAAAGAACTTACGAATGTTCATGAATTTGATTATTTTTATCAGGATTTTAGGAAAATAATTTATGAAATATATGAAAAAATGGATACGTCAGATACGTTGTTGTTAAATGTGTCATCAGGTACGCCTGCAATGAAAAGTGGACTATTGGTGTTGCAGACACTAGGGGAATTTCCAGCAAAAGTAATTCAGGTAGCTACTCCGGAGAAAAAAATAAATGAGCATTATCATAAAGATTATGATGTGAAAACATTGTGGGAGTTAGATGAAGATAATGAGGAAGGAGCTGAAAATCGTTGTAAAGAGATTGAATGCCCGATTTTATCTAAAATAAAAAAAGAAGAAATTATAAAGAAACATATTTTAGCGTATGATTACAAGGCGGCATTGGATGTTGCAGATACATTGGAAAAAGAAGAAACAGAAAAATATCGTGATTCAATTTATATGGCATCACGTAGATTGATGTTAGATTTTATTGGGGTGGATGAGATGATTAGGAAGACGGGGATACAATGTCTTCCTGTACGTACATCATCAGAAAGAAAGTATTTTGAATATGCATTAAACTTAAAAATACGATTAGAAAAAAGTGAATATGTAGATTTTATCAGAGCAGTGACACCAATTATTGTAGATATGTTTGAATTAATCTTGAAAAAGCAATGTGGAATCAAAATAGATGATTTTTGTGATAAGTATAAAAAGAATGGAAAAACAATCCGGGTTTGGTCAATGAAAAAATTGAAGGATACGAATGTCGGGGATACATTAAACGGTTTATATATAGGTGGATTTAAAGAAAAGAATATTTATTCGAGTCATTTGAAAGGGTTGATAGAAGAATATTCGGAAGATACACATTTAATTCAGCTTGTAAAAAATATTCGTTCAGTTGAGGCGAATATTCGTAATTTGGCAGCTCATGAGATTGTGTCGGTAACAGATATCACAATAAAAGAGTTAACAGGATTTACTGCTGGAAAAATAATGGAAATGATCCAAGAACTATTTGGGTATACAGGAATTTCTATAAAAGAGGACTATTGGAATTCATATGATAAGATGAATAATATGATTTTGGAAAGAATGTAAATATAGTTATTTGGAGTGAAAGAATTTTTGTGAAATTAGTAAGTGTAGAATGTTGCTATATAAGAGACTGTGATTTTGTTTTAATGGAAATATGGTATACTATGAATAAAATAATAATATAGGAAAAGCATAAATATAATAATTAATAAGGAAAGGATGGTGAATTTATATGTGTACTAAGAATGAACTGCATATAATCCTGAAATTAATGGCAAAGGCATATCGGGATATATATGGGAAAAAACTTGTCACAGTATTGTTATATGGCTCATATGCAAGAGGAGATTATGAAAAAGATTCAGATATTGACATTGTAGCAATTGTACATGGGAATCGGCTTGAGCTTCAAAATAAATTGAAAGAAATATGGGATATATCAGCTGATCTGGAAGTAGAATATGGAACGATTGTTTCTCCGACGGTAATTCCGTATGAAGAGTTTGAAAAGTACAAGAATGACTTACCGTATTATAGAAATATACAGAAGGAGGGAGTGAAAGTCGTTGCCTGATAATAGAAAAGAATTGATGAAATATAGGTTAGAGATGGCAGAGGAGAGACTGCATTCTTCAAAAGTTCTGTTAGAGGCTGGTAGTTATAAGGACTCGATAGGGCGTTCGTATTATGCCATGTTTACAGCGGTAAGAGCATTACTTGCAATGGAAGGACAAGATTTTTCGAAACACGCAGGTGTAATAGCATATTTTCAGAAAGAATTTGTTAAGACTGGGAAAGTTGATAGGAAGTATTCTAAATATATAAGTCAGGCATTTCAGATTAGAAATAATACTGATTATGCGGATTTCTTTATTGTTTCGGCACAGGATGCGAAAGAACAGTACGAAAAAGCAAAGGAATTTTTGAAAGTCATAGTAAAATATTTGAGCGAAAACTATTAGATAGGTTTTATGGAATAATATACAATTTCTCCGAGTAAGATAATAATAATCGAAAAGATGTCAGCGAGGAATCAGATGCGATGCGGCATAGACGATGTATCAGTGCAATACTAATGTCTTTTGTACTATTTTTACAACCGGTATATGCAGTTCCGCCGGAAGAGAATCAACCGGAAAATTCACAAGAAAATAATACAGAAAATGAGAAAAGACAACAGGAGCAGATCAGTGCACCGTCGGCAATTCTGATGGAAGCGTCAACAGGACAGATCATATATGAGAAAAATCCGGATGAGAAATTACCACCGGCAAGTGTAACAAAAGTTATGACATTGCTGTTGATATTCGATGCACTGGAAAGCGGCCAGATCAAGCTGGCGGATGAAGTGACAACATCTGAATATGCGGCGTCCATGGGCGGTTCACAGGTGTTTCTGGAGCCTGGGGAGACACAGACGGTAGATACGCTGATCAAATGTATCTCTGTAGCCAGCGCAAACGATGCCTGTGTATCGATGGCTGAATATATCTGTGGAAACGAAGAAGAATTTGTTGCAAAGATGAACAAACGGGCAAAGGATCTTGGCATGAAAAATACACATTTTGTAAATTGCAACGGATTGGATGCAGACGGTCATCTGACAACGGCAAGGGATATTGCACTGATGTCAAAAGAACTGATCACTACATATCCGCAGATCTTCGATTACTGTAACATCTGGATGGAGAATATCACACATAAAACCCAAAAGGGCGAATCAGAATTCGGACTTACGAATACAAACAAACTGATCCGTCAGTATGAATATGCAACCGGGTTAAAGACCGGCTCTACCGGTAAAGCCAAATTCTGTGTATCCGCAACCGGAAGGAAAGGCGACATCGATCTGATCGCCGTGATCATGGCAGCAGACGACAGCAAAGCCAGGGTCAGAGATGCGATCACTTTATTGAATTATGGTTTCGGAAAATGTCAGAAATATACAGAAAAAGAACAAAAGAAGATATCACCGGTCGAAGTCAGAGGCGGGACGGAAAAAGAGGTGAAGGTACGTCAGAAAAGTACATTCACCTACGTGGACACCACAGGCGCTGACCTGTCCAAAATAAAGAGCAAAACAAGAAAAGACAAGAATGTAAAAGCACCATTAAAAAAAGGCGAAAAAGTAGGTGAAACAGTCTATTATCTGGATAGAAAAAAGATTGGAGCAAGAGATATTGTCACGACAGAAAAAGTTGAGAAACAAAATTACGGCAGTGCGTTGGAAAATGTGCTGGAAGAGTATTTTGGGATTTAATTCAGGAAGGCTGTGGATACCCGAACCGGAATAAAGCTTGGAAAGGCGTTCCTGCTCAGGT
>OLNN01000842.1_pt1 | contig 29390 bp, 22 predicted proteins | sample 1672141 | NCBI WGS metagenome assembly OLNN01 (sample SAMEA3136652, study PRJEB25190) | human gut metagenome | biome: human gut; feature: human-associated habitat; material: faeces | place: Austria | collected 2013
CGCATATCGCGGGCGGGCGATAACGCCGAGGCGCTGTTCCGCTACTTGCACGAGCACCCCCTGCCCGGAGTGGAGCCGGTGTACGCCCTGGCGGCCTCGTCTCCCGATTTCGAGAGGATGAAGCAGTACGGGCGCGTTATCGACTTCAATTCCGACGACTACCGAGCGCTGTTTCTGCGGGCCGATTGCTTGCTGTCGTCATCGGCGGACGGGCCGGTCATCAATCCCTTTGGGGCACAGCGCAAGTGGATGTCCGATCTGCTGGCGTGCCGATTCGTGTTTTTGCAGCACGGGGTCACCCACAACGACCAGACGGCCTGGCTGAACAAGATGAGCAAGGACATCGCCCTGTTCGTGACGGCGGCCCGGCGCGAGCGCGAGGCCATTTTGGGCGACGGCTACGGGTATGGCGAGGACGAGGTGCTGCTTTCCGGCTTCGCGCGCCACGATGGGCTTTTGGCCGAGGCCGCCTGCGCCGTGCCGGAGAAGATCGTCTATATCATGCCCACCTGGCGCAAGAACCTTGCGGGCAAGGTCATCGCCGGAAGCGACAACCACGAGCCGCTGCCCGGTTTCGAGAACAGCGACTTCTACCGCTTCTACCAGGCGCTTATCACCGACGAGCGCTTGAACGACGCCCTTCGCGATGCGGGCTATCGAGCGAGGTTCATCTTGCATCCGTCGCTCGAGCAGGAGACCGAGCTGTTCTCGGGCGGCCCTTCGGTGGAGGTGGCGCGCGGCTGCGATTACCGTCAGGTGTTCTTGGAGGCGGCCATGCTGGTGACCGATTACTCCAGCACGGCGTTCGATTTCGCGTTGCTGAAAAAGCCGATCGTGTACGCTCAGTTCGATCGCGAGGAGTTCTTCGCCCGGCATCTGTGCTCGGCGGGGTACTTCTCTTTCGACGACGACGGGTTCGGGCCGGTGTGTCGGAGCGTGGACGCTACGGTGGACGCTATCGCGGCGGCGCTTTCGGGCGGATGCGCGATGGCTCCGGAATACCGGCAGCGCGTCGATGATTTTTTCTATACGCCGGTCGGGTCCCGCTGCGAGACGATCTGCCGAGCGGTGCTGGCTTTGGAAGGAGACGATCGATGAGCTTGTATGCTCGCGTGCTTTTGGTGAGTGCCGCCGCGACGAAGGAGTACGATTTCTCGTACCGGCTGGCGCGCGCGCTGCGCCAACAGGGGCACGCCGCTGCGCTGTTCAATGCCCCCAAGCAAGGGGGAGAGCTGTTCGCGGCCCGCGTGCGCGGGTTCGCCCCGACGGTGGTGCTGTGGGACGAGCGCGTAGGCGAGCCTGACGAGGGGTGCCGAGAGGTGCTGTCCGCTCTTGCGTGCGTCTGCTTGCAGGTGCGCTACCCGGAGGTGGTGGCGGACACGGGCGCGGGAGCTGGTGCGGGTGTGGGCGAAGGAGCGCAGGCGGGCGCGGAGGTGCCCGAGCCCTTCGACGGCGTGCTTACCTTCGGCGCGTCCGACGATGCGTCGCGCGGTTTCTTTCCCGCCGTTCCCGATGCCCCCTACTTCGAAGCGCGTCGCGCCGGCGACGATGTGCCGCGCGAGAATGTGTGCCTGCTGCAGAGGCGGGCGCGGTCGGTATCCGCGGTCGAGAGGTTGCTGGCGCCGGTGCGCGAGGCGTGCGGGGCTCATGTGGGCTGTGCCGTTGAGGCCGGCTCGATGACGCCGAGCGGCAAGAACCCCGCTTGCCTGTACCGGCGGACGGCGGGGTGCCTGATGATGAGCTGCCCCGAGCAGCCGCCGCGCTGGGCAGATGTTGCCTGTCGCATTGCCGAGGGCAACGCGGTGATTGCGGAAAAGTCGCTTGTCGAGCGCATGGCCCCGTCGCCTTTGCGCGATGCGTTCATCCCCTGCGGGGAGTTCGTCGATGCGGCCGAGGTGCGCGGCGCTTTGGTCGCCGGCGCGGACTTGGCGGCGCAGGCGCGGGCTCAGGCGCGCGCGCTGCGAGAGACGGGCACGCTTGAGACCCGCATCGATGCGCTGCTCGATTGCAGCGACGCGGCGGCGGCGCGGGCGGACAAGCCTTGCTGCCGGCAGTTCGACGACCCGGTGATGGGCCTGCTTCTGTACGGCTGGTTCGGCGCCGGCAATGTCGGCGACGATCTGCTGATGCAGAGCGTCGTGGCGCGGGCGCGGCGGCGCTTCGGGAACGTGCAGGTGTGCGTGCTGGCCCGCTGGCCCGAGGCGGTGCTGCGCGATTTCGGATTGGAGGCCCTCAGCACCGCCAGCTACTATTCCATCAAGCTGAAGATGGAGGAGGCCCAGGGGCTCGTGTACTGCGGGGGATTGGTGATGGATTCGCCGCTGGCGCCGACGGCCGGCGAGACCGAGTTCATGCTGGAGCCCTCGATGAACCCCAGCAGCCAGGCGGCCATCGCCCTTTTGTCCAGCATGTACGGCATAACGCCTATGGGCTTGGGCTTGGGAGTGGGGCCTGCCGACAGTCCCACCACACAGCGGGTGATCCGCTTGTTCGGCCGATCGGGCGCGTATTTCGCGGCGCGCGACGAACATACCGCGCAGCTGTTGGTGGATGCCGGCGTGCCGGACGACCAGGTGGGCGTGGCGGCCGATCTCATGCTGGGGGAGCGGGAGAGCTTGCTGGCCCGGGCCGAGAAGAGCCGCCTGGCGCGGACGGCCGCGGCATCGGACGGCGCGCGGGCGGCGGCGGGCGAGCTCTGCGAGGCCCCGCCGGATGTGCCGGCTCTTCCGGAAGGGGACTATTTCGTGGTGGCGCTGCGCGAGAGCCCGCAGCTTGCGCGCGACTTCCCCGCGCGTGTGGCCGCGGCGATCGATGGGGCGTGCGCGTCTTCGGGGGCCGCTGCGGTGTTTCTGCCCTTCATGGATGCCGATGCGAAGCTCCACCGGGATGTCGTCGCGAAGCTGTCTTCGGCGACGCGCGCCGTTTCGTTCGACGCGAAGCCGTCGGACGAGGACGTCGCGGCCGTTATCGCCGGATCGCGGGGCGCCTTGGCCATGCGGTTGCATTGCTCGATACTCCACCATGTGTTTGGCAAGCCGGCCGTGGGCCTCGATTACAACGACAAGGTGCGCGGGCATTATGGCGAGATGGGCCAAGAGGCGCTGCTTCTGCCGCTGGACGCCTCGGCCGATGCCATGGCCGCCGCGCTCACATCCGCTCTTTCGGGCGCCTTCGACAATGCGGCGCTCGCTGCGGCAGTGAGCGATCGGGCGTATCGCGTCGACGCCGCCTACGAGAAGCTCTTCGCCCTGATGGAGCAGGCGCGGGCCTTCCAGATGGAGGCTGTGGCGCGGCGCGAGGCGACAGGGCGGACCGAGGTGTACTACCCGCAGACGGTGTCGCACGTGCGCATGAAGCTGAACAAGGCGAAATCGGAGCTGGCCCGGGCGACGGCCCAGCGCGAGAAGGCCGAGAAGGAGAACGCGCGCCTGAAGAAGCGCGTCGCCGAACTGGAGCAATCGCGCAGCTACCGCGTGGGGCGCGCGCTGCTGAGACCCGCGGCCGCGCTTAAGCGCGCGCTTCGAAAGTGAAGGAGGCATCATGAAGGGAATTGTGCTGGCCGGGGGTTCGGGCACGCGGCTGTACCCGCTGACCACGGTGACGAGCAAGCAGCTTCTGCCCGTGTACGACAAGCCCATGATCTACTACCCGCTGTCGGTGCTCATGATGGCGGGCATTCGCGATATCCTCATCATATCGACGCCGACTGATCTGCCCAACTTCGAGCGTCTGCTGGGGGACGGGTCGCAGTTCGGCATTCGGCTGTCCTACGCGGTGCAGCCCACACCCGACGGGCTCGCCCAGGCGTTCATCATCGGCGAGGAGTTCATCGGCGGGGAGCCCTGCGCGCTGGTGCTGGGCGACAACATCTTCTACGGGGGCGGCCTGGGCGGTCTTCTGCGCGAGGCGGTCGCGGCGGCCGAGTCCCACGGCGGCGCCACGGTGTTCGGCTGCCATGTGGAAGACCCCGAGCGGTTCGGCGTGGTGGAATTCGACGAGGACTTCAACGTCGTCTCCTTGGAGGAGAAGCCGGCTCACCCGCGATCGAACTTCGCGGTGACGGGCCTGTACTTCTACGATTCGCGCGTGTGCGACTTCGCCAAGAAGGTGTGCCCCTCGGCGCGGGGCGAGCTGGAGATCACCTCGCTGAACCAGATGTATCTGGAGGACGGCACGCTGAACGTGGTGACGCTGGGCCGGGGGTTCGCGTGGCTGGACACCGGCACGACCGAATCGCTGTTCGAGGCCGGCGAGTTCGTGCGGGCGGTGCAGCGCAGCCAGGGCTTGTCCATTTCCGTTCTGGAGGAGATCGCCTTCAACAACGGCTGGATCTCCCACGAGCAGCTCGCCGCGGCGGCGGCGCGCTTCGGCAAGAGCGGCTACGGCAAGCACCTCAAGCGCGTGGCCGACGGCGAGATCGTCTCGTTCCGCTAGGGAAGGAAGGGTTTTCATGTCCCGTGAGGCTTTTGCTCCCCGTCGCCTTCTGGTGACCGGCGGGGCCGGGTTCATCGGCAGCAACTTCGTGCACTGGGTGGTGGAGCACCAGCCCGAGGTGCACCTGGTGGTGCTGGACGCGCTCACCTACGCCGGCAACCTGGAGAATCTGGCCGGTATTCCCGAAGAGCGCCTGACGTTCGTCCATGGTGACATCTGCGACGCCGAACTTTTGGAGGAGCTGTTCCCCGGCATCGATGCCGTGGTGCACTTCGCGGCGGAATCGCACAACGACAACTCCATCGCGAACCCGGCGCCGTTCGTGCGCACCAACGTGGAGGGCACATTCTGCCTGCTCGAGGCGGCGCGGCGCCACGGCACGCGCTTCCACCACATCTCGACCGACGAGGTGTACGGGGATTTGGCCTTAGACGACCCTGCGCGGTTCACCGAGGAGTCGCCCTACCGGCCCTCGAGCCCCTACAGCTCCACCAAGGCCGCCTCCGACATGCTCGTGCGGGCGTGGCGGCGCACCTACGGGCTGGATGTCACCATTTCGAACTGCTCGAACAACTACGGGCCGCGCCAGCACATCGAGAAGTTCATTCCCCATCAGATTGCCGCCGTGCTCACGGGAGGGCGTCCCCAGCTGTACGGCGACGGGCTGAACGTGCGCGACTGGATTCACGTGGACGACCACTCCTCGGCCGTGTGGACCATCCTCACGCGCGGCGAGCCGGGGGAGACCTACCTCATCGGCGCCGACGGGGAGCGCAGCAACCTGGAGGTGATGCGCGGTATCCTCTCGCGCATGGGGCGCGATGCCGACGACTTCGACTGGGTGCGCGACCGTCCGGGCCACGACCGCCGCTACGCCATCGATTCCACGAAGCTGCGCCGCGAGCTGGGCTGGCGGCCCGAGCACACCGACTTCGACGCGGGCCTCGATGCGACCATCCGCTGGTACCGCGAGAACGAGAGCTGGTGGCGCGGCGCCTAACCGTAGTTTTGCAGCTAAAATGAGCCCTTCGCTGTTGGGCCGGGGTCGACGCTCCGTTATGCTGCGTTACACTGACTGGCGGAGGAGGCTGCTCCTCTTCTTTGATTTCGCCGGCTATACGATGATGGCCATGGGCGTCGGTGCCACCTTCGGTATTGAAGTGCCGCGCAATTTCCGCGCGCCGTTTGCAAGCGTCGATATCAAGGATTTTTGGAACCGCTGGAACATGACGCTGTCGTTTTGGCTGCGCGACTTCGTGTTTATGCGTCTAACGCGCGGTTTGGTGATGCGACACATGTTCGCGTCGCGCCTTACGGCGGGGCGCACAGGGCGCGCAGGAGCCGTCGGTGCCTTCACAGTCGTCGGGATCGTCGCCCGCCCCTTCGCCTTCGCCCGTTCCGGCGCCCGATGAGCCGGTAGCTGATGACGAGGGCGAGGGCGTTTCCGAGGATGCCGGCTGCCGAGGACGAGAGCGAGGCGGATTCCGGTGCGGATGTGGGTGCGAACGATGGCGCCGACGACGGCTTCTCTGCAGTTCGCCAGCCGGTGCGGGCCACGCGCGTTCGCGTGCGGGCGCGTTTTCTAGACGAAGTGCTTGTTGAAGAACGGGATCTTTGTCATGAGCGCCGCCAGGGCGAACGAGATGGCGATGGCGGTTGCCGCCGTGGCCGGCACGGCGAGGACGGGGTTGAAGGACAGGGCGCTCAATCCCGCGTGCGCCAGCGCGTCCAGCACGATGACATGCACGAGGTAGACGCCGAGCGTGCTGGTGGAAAGCCGCGCGATGACGGGGTGCTTTCCGCCCGGCGCGATGGGCCAGCGCTTCGAGAACACGAACAGCGCGACGCTGGCGAGGCACACCGGCAGCGAGAAGTTCCCGTAGTAGGTGAACACCGATTTCCCGGCGGTCTGGGAGGCGATAAGCGTCAGCAGGATGGTGGCCGCAACGCCCGCGATCCCCAGTGCGTAGATGCCGACTTCCTCGCGCCGCGTGAAGGCGCGCTGGCTGAGCCAGTAGCCGAGCAGGAAGTAGAACGAGTAGCCCAACGGCATTTGGAATAGCATGCTGTCGGTCAGCTGGGTGAGCAGCGAAAGGTGCCCGAAGCTCGTGAGGAACGGCAGCGCCGTGTTCAGCACGAAGGCGACGGCGAGGAAGTAGTCGAGGGTCTTCGGTGAGGCGGCGATGCAGCGCAGAATGGGCACCAGGATGTACAGGCCCGCAATCATGTAGAGGAACCACATGTGGTAGTGGCCCAGCACTGCGGTGCGGAAGAAGGCATAGAGGCTCTCGAAGGAAAGGTCAGCGGGCGGGTGGTTCAGCGCCGCGTACACAAGACCCCAGAACAGGATGATGGTGACGATGCGCAGGACATTCTTCGAATAGAGCTTCTTTAGGGGCTGCTCTTTGGCGGGATTGAGGAACAGCACGCCGCTGATCATGACGAAGACGGGCACGGCCCAGCGGACGAGCCCGTCGTAGACGTTGAGGACCGCCCAATCGAACCCGTAGACGTCGAGCTTGCCCATGTTCTGCGTGGTATGGATGACCACGACGGCCGAGATGGCGATGATGCGCAGAAGATCGAGATTCCAGAGTCGTTGCACGCGGGTTCCTTTCGAGGGGGTTCGCCGCCCCGAGCGGCGGCCTGTCCACTGTAGCGCACTCGGTGGCCGCGCGCCACCGAAAGACGTGCATTGTTTTCGTTATTGCCCGTCGGGACGCCTTGCGGCGTCGTGGGATGCTTACAATAGCGTGCACGCGAAAATGCGCAGGGCACGAAGGAGGATAGTGGGCGTTATGGCCGATCAAGCGATTCAGCCGAAGTCGATCAAGCAGAATATGATGTGGTACTCGGCCGGTTCGATCACCTATCTGGGCTGCCAGTGGCTCCTGTCCGTGGTGGTCGCCCGCATGTCTGCCGGGTTCGACGACGCCGGCGCGCTTGCCCTTGCCATGGCCATCGGCAACATCTTCACGCCCCTGGCCTACTACAACACGCGCACCTACCAGGTGTCCGACGTGCGCGGCGAGTACACCGACGAGCAGTACGTCGCCTTCCGTATCATCACGACGTTTCTGGCATTCGTCGCCTGCACGGTGTACGCAGTGCTCACGGCCGGGCTCTCGCTGATGCCGGTGGTGGCGTTCCTCGTGTACAAGTCGGCGGTCGTCGTCATCGACATTCTGCACGGCGTCGACCAGCGCTATTCCCGGCTCGATTACGCCGGCGTCTCCCTCATCGCCCAGGGCATCACCTCGCTGGGGGCCTTCGTCGCGGTGTTCGGCCTCACCCAGAACCTCACGGCGGCCATTGCAGGCATGACGGCGACGGCGGTGGTGATCTTGCTCGCCTACGACGTTCGCCATTCCTCGCGGCTCGATAGCATTGTGCCGCGCATCACACTTTCTACTGCCAAGAGCCTGGCCGTGGTGTGCTTTCCCGCCGTTGTGTCCGGCGTGCTGTGCAGCGCGGTGGTGACCGTGGCCCGGCAGTTCCTCTACGGCATGGAGGGCGAGGCGGCGCTGGGCTCGTACGCGTCGGTGGCCACGCTGGCGGTCATCGTGCAGATGGCGGCGAGCTACATTTACAATCCCTTGCTGGGCACGTTCGCCGACCTTTCGCTGAAGGGCGACCGCAAGGGCGTCACCTCGCTCATCGGCAAGGTGTGCCTCGCGGTGGTGGGCATCACGGTGGTGGTGAGCATACTGTTTCTGCTATTCGGCGAGTTCGGGCTCACGCTGCTGTTCGGCGAGAAGATTGTTCCCTACGTGTACCTTCTGCAGCCGATGCTTTTGTGCACGATGGCCACGGCCTACATCTGGTTCTTCATGGACATCCTCATCGTGTACCGGCGTATGAAAGAGGTGCTCATAGGCAACGTCGTTTCGTTCGTGGCGGTGTTCCCGCTGTCGTGGTGGCTCATCGAGTGGTGCGGGGCCAACGGCGTGAGCTTTGCCGGGGCCATCGCCTACGCGATTGGCGCGCTGCTGCTGGTATACTTTACGTTTCGCGCCGTTTCGAAGGGAAGAGGGTAGCGCATGGCGACCTACGCCGAGGACGATCTGAAGAAGCTCCAGCAGGTGGAGCTGGACATGCTGAGGACGGTGGACGCGTTCTGCCGAGAGCGCGGCATCGCCTACTTTCTGGATGGCGGCACCTGCATCGGGGCGGTGCGCCACGGCGGCTTCATTCCCTGGGACGACGATATCGACCTCGGCATGATGCGCGAGGACTACGAGCGCTTCATCCGGCTGTTCCAGGAAAATCCGCCCGAGGGCTATTCCATCCACACCTTCCGAAACACCGAGAACTACCCGTACCTGTTCGCGAAGGTGTATCGGGAGGGCACGCGGTTTTTGGCGCAGGAGAGCATCGACGCGGGGCTCGACTCGTGCATCTATCTGGATATTTTCGCTTACGATTATGTGGCGCCGGCGCTTTCCGCGGCCGAGCTTTCGAAGGCCATCGGCCGCGCCATGTTCTGGCAGCGGATGCTGTATCTGTACTACACGTCCCATCCGGCCATTCAACCCACGGCGTCCTTCCGCGCTCTGAAGCGGGCGCTGTGTCGGGCGGCTCACGGGGTAGTGCGGCTGCTGTTCACCCCGCAGAGCATCGCGGCGCTGCACGACCGGTGGGTGGCGTGCATCGCCGAGGGCGGCTCGGCGGACGCATCCGAGCGCATCTGCTGCGTTCAGGACTTCGGTTTTCTGCGCGCCGAGGATGTGCTGCCGCCGCAGCCCGTCCCGTTCGAGGGCGAGCCGTTTTTCGCCCCGAGGGACATCGATGCCTACCTCACCATGATGTACGGCGACTACATGACGCTGCCGCCGGAGGACAAGCGCAAGACGCATTCCCCCGAAGTCCTCGATTTCGGCGAGCTGTAGGCGGCAGTCGTGAAGGGTACGATCGTCATCTTCTCAGCTCATTTTTTGCCCCATGTGGGCGGCGTGGAGGTGTTCACCGACGGCCTGTCCCGCGCGCTCGAGCGCCACGGGTTTCAGGTCGTTGTCGTGACGAGCCGGCTCGACGATGCTCCGGAGCGCGAGCAGCTCTCCGACGGCGTGGAGGTGCTGCGCCTGCCGTGCTGGCCGCTCCTCGACGGCCGGCTTCCCTTCGCGCGGCCCGGCCGACGTCAGCGCGAGCTTCTGTCCGCGCTCGATGGGCGCGGTATCGTTGCCGTGGTGGTGAACACGCGGTTCTACCCGCTGTCGTTGGCGGGCGCGCGGTTCGCGCGAAAGTGCGGGCTGACTCCGCTTATCATCGATCACGGCGCCGATTACCTGACGTTCGGCAACGCGGCCATCGACGTGGCCGTGCGGGCCTACGAGCACGCCATCACGGCTCTCGCGAAGCGCTCGCGGCCGCGCTTCTACGGGGTGTCGCAGGCCAGCGCGCGCTGGCTGGGCACCTTCGGCATCAAGGCCGACGGGGTCATCACCAACGCCATCGACGGGGCGGCTTTTCGCCGGGGCGCCTCGGGACGCTCGTTTCGCTGGGAGTTCGGCATTGCCGACGATGCCGTGCTGGTCGCCTACACCGGGCGGCTGATTCCCGAGAAGGGCGTGGGGGCCTTGGTGGATGCCGCCGGGCAGTTGGCCGCGGCGGGGGAGAACGTCGCGTTCGTGCTGGCGGGCGACGGGCCTTTGCGCGAGCCCTTGGAGGCGCGCGGCGTGCCGACGGTGCGCTTCGCGGGTCGGCTCGACGCGGCCGATGTGGCCGCGCTGCTGCTGGAGTCGGACATCTTCTGCTTCCCCAGTCGCTCCGAGGGCTTTGGCAGCTCGCTCCTGGAGGCCGCGGTATGCGGATGCGCCCTTGTCTCCACCGATGTCGGCATCGCGCGAGGGCTCATCGGCGAAGAGGGGGGCATCGTCCTTGCCGACGCCGACGCGCGAGGCGTTGCCGATGCGGTGCGGGCGCTAGCCGGCGACCGAGAGCGTTTGAATCGCGCGAAGAATTACGAGCGCCAGCGCTCGGAATCGCTCTACACGTGGGAAGAGTCGGTGGCAAATGTCATCGATGCCGCCGGTTTGGATGCTTGGTGAGGTGCGTGGCTCGTAATGGGTGATCGTTGGGGTGGTGCTGGCCATGGTCTTTTCTAGCACGGTATTTTTGTTCGCGTTTCTGCCGTTGTTTCTGGCGGTGTACTTTGCCATGCCGTGGAGGCCGGCGCGAAACGTGGTCCTGCTTTTGTTCTCGCTTCTGTTCTACGCCTGGGGCGAGCCGGTGTACGTGTGGCTCATGGTGGCCTCCATCTGCTTCAACTGGCTGTTCGCCTTCATCATAGGCAAGTGCGGCGAGGGCAAGACGGCGCCGAAGCGCTTCTGGCTCGTGATGGCGCTCGCGGCCAACCTGCTCGTGCTCGGGTTCTACAAGTACCAGGGCTTTCTGGCCGAGAACATCAACCGGGCGCTCGGCGAGGAGTTCATCGCCGAGCTGAACCTGGCGCTGCCCATCGGCATCTCGTTCTTCACCCTACAGGCCATCACCTATGTGGTGGACGTCTACCGCGGCGAGGTGAAGGTGCAGAAGAACCCGCTGTACCTCGGCATGTACATCGCCATGTTCCCGCAACTGGTGGCGGGTCCCATCGTGCGCTACGCCGACATCGAGCATGAGATCGACAATCGCCGCGCGACGCTGGAGGGCTTCGCCCAGGGCCTGCGGCTGTTCTGCGTGGGCCTGGGGAAGAAGGTGCTGCTCGCCAACACCGCCGGCGTGCTGGCCGACTCGCTGCTGCCCCGCGAGGCGGCCGAGATCGGCTTTGTCGGTTGCTTCTCGGGCGTGGCCGCCTACACCTTCCAGATCTACTTCGACTTCTCCGGCTACTCGGACATGGCCATCGGCCTCGGCAAGATGATGGGCTTCGAGTACCCGCGCAACTTCAACTACCCCTACACGTCGAAGTCGGCCACGGAGTTCTGGCGCCGCTGGCACATGTCGCTCGGCGGCTTCTTCCGCGACTACGTGTACATCCCGCTCGGCGGCAACCGCGTGAGCACGCCGCGCTTCGTGTTGAACACCATGATCGTGTGGGGCCTGACGGGCATCTGGCACGGCGCCGCGTGGAACTTCCTTCTATGGGGCCTGTACTGGGGCGTGCTCATCCTGCTGGAGAAGTTCTTCGTCATGAAGGTGCTCGACCGGCTGCCGCGCATCGTGAGCCACATCTGGTGCGCGGTGCTGTTCTTCTTCGGGTGGCTCCTGTTCGCCGTGACGGGGCTTTCGAACGTGGGGGAGTGGTTCTGCGCCATGTTCGGCGCCTACGGGTGGCTCGGCACCTCCACGCTGTGGGAGCTGCAGTCGTGGAGCTACGTGAGCCTCGTGCCCGTCTTCATCGTGGGGTCGCTGCCCTGGGCGCCGTGGCTGCGCAAGAAGATCCAGGCTTGGGCCGAGGGCGACCCGCACCGCGCCATTGTGGCCGCCCCTCAGAAGGGGAACACCGCCGTGCCGCCCTGCCAGGTGGTCTGCGACATCCCCGTGCCCGCCAGCCGCGCCCGCGCCGTGACCGCCGTGAACGTGCTCGCCGATGTGGCCCTTCTGGGCGTTTTCGTGCTGAGCTGCATGTCGGTGGTGTCCAGCTCGTACAACCCGTTCATCTACTTCCAGTTCTAGGGGTGTCCCGTGAGAGTGCGCAGTGTCTTTTTCTCGATGATTGTCTGCCTTGCGCTGTGCGGCCCGGCGGCGCTTTACCTTGCCGAGCGCGCAGGCATGGCCGTGCCGCTTTGGTTGACGACGGAGGACGCGAACTACCTTTCGGGTTCAGAGGAATCGGCCAATGTGGCCGAGGCGGCAACGCTTGAGGGCTTCGAAACCAAGGCTTTCCAGCATGCTGTCGAAACCGAGGTGTCGGCCCATGTGCCCGCCAAGGCCGCGGCGCTTCTGACCACGGCCGCTTGGCAGCGCGGTGCCATAGCGACCTCCAATGTCCTGTTCGGATGGGAGTGCTATCCCACGTTCTACGACTCCGACATCGTCGACATTCCCTCCGAGGGCCGCTTGGCGGAGATAGCCAAGAAGGCCGACGAGGACCTTGTTGCGTGTGCCCGCCGCGTTGCCGCCGGCATGGATGCGCTCGGCCGCGAATTTCCCGAGAGGCGGTTTTTCGTGTACCTCGGCCCCGACACGGGTAATGTGAGCGGCTCGCCCACCGAGGACCTCGTGTCGAATCCCCTGACATACGAGGGCATCCAGGCGTTGTTCGAAGAGCGCGACGGCGCGTTTCAGATGATTGAGGGCGATGTGGGCTACGAGGACTTCAGGGATCAGTGGTTCACGACGGACCATCACTGGAACAACGCAGGGGCCTATGCCGCCTATGGGCGCATTGCGTCGGCTTTGGGGTTTGGAGACGTGCTTCTTCAGCCTGTGGGGGAGCTGTCCTACGACGAGCCGGCGTTTTTCGGCGCCTTGGCGCGGCAGGGGCTCATCACGGCGTATTCCGACCATGTTGCCGACTTCTCTTTCAAAGATTTTCCGAACCTCACCGTGAGCATCAACGGCAAGGAGGCGAGTGAGGAGGACGTTGCTCATCGCGAGATGTACGCCGAGGGCGCCTGGGATGAGAACCGCTACGCGAACCGCTACGCCGAGTACTACCACGGCGACAAGGGCCTGATCGAGTTCGGCAATCTCGATGCCTCGACCGATGCGGAGCTTCTCATTGTTACCGACTCGTACAGCAACTCTATGGAGCGTTTGCTTGCGGCCCACTACCGCACCACCTACGCGCTTGATCCGCGTCATGCGTCTACGACCGTGGCGCAGTTTTTGGAGGAGCATGATAAGGTGAGCGATGTGGTGTTCATCATGCGCGAGGCGAACTTGCTGTACGAAACGACCGAGAAGGCCCTGGCTCTCTCGTGAGGAATAAGGAGAGGTGAGAGATGAGTTCGGTTCGACTGGGTGGTTTTGCGGGATGCGCGGCGCTGCTGCTGGCGATCGTCGCGCTTCTCGGCGTGCCGGCGACGGCATGGGCCGACGATACGGTTCGCGTTCACGTGCTGCCCTTCAGCTACAATGACGCCATCATCGTCGAATGCGATGGCAAGTTCGGCATGATTGACGCCGGAGAGGATTCCGACTACCCCACCGGCGAGGATCCCCGTTATCCTTTGCGCTCCGGGGTGGTCACCTCTGCCGGCATTGAGGAGGAAGTTGCCGACTACCTGCGGGCGTTGGGCGTGACGGAGGACAATTTCGAGTTCTTCATTGGCACCCATCCCCACAGCGACCATATCGGCGGCGCCGACGAGGTGATATATGAATTCCATCCCAAGAACATCTATACGCCCTATTACGACGATTCACTCATCACTGATCCGGACTTTTTATTCGACAGCCAGTACGTCTACGACCATCTGGTAGAGGCGGCGCGTTGGGCAAGCGGGCCCGAGGGCTACGGGGCGACGTTTGTCCAGTATCTGGGCGACGAGTTCGATCCTCCGGATGCCGATCCGTCGCTGGTGGGCGAGCCCGAGTTCTATCTGGGATCGGCTCGCGTGGAAATCATGAACTATTCCACGCGCTATAGGGAGACGGGCGTTCCGGATGCTAGCTATTTCTCCTACGGCGTGCTCGTGGAGGCCGCGAACGGGCGGCGGGCGTTTTTCGCGGGGGACATCAACAACTACGCCGACGGCGAGCTGCCCGTGGGCGACGAGGAGACGCTTGCCCAGCAGCTGAGCGACATCGATCTTCTGAAGATGGGCCATCATGGCGGCGGCAGCTCGAGCAGCGCCTCGTTCCTGCGCGCCGTTCTTAGCCCGGTGCGGGGCGACGTGCGGCCGGTGGCCATTCAGACTGGCGAGTTCGGCACGATGCCCTGGCGCACGATAAATCTGCTCAACGATCTCGGCGTTCGCCACTTCACGGCATCGAGCGCCCGGTACTTGGGCTTCAATGCCTTTGTGGCAACGCTCGGCTCCGACAAGGTGCGGACCAACCTGGATGCCACCCGCACCGTGGTTCAGGTTCACCATCTGACGCCCTACGCCCTGATCTACCAGGGAGGGCTGCCCATGAAGGGGACGGGGTGGCATGCGACGGCTGCGGGGGCATGGCGCTTGTTCGACGAGGACGGCGCGCTGCGGACGGGATGGTTGTCGCAGGAGGGTCGCACCTATTACCTGGCCGAAAACGGCAGCAAGGTTTCCGGATGGCGGAAAATCGACGGTTGCTGGTACTACTTCTCGCCGCAGGATCGCTCGATGCAGGTTGGCTGGGTGCGGGTCGATGGGCGGTGGTACTACCTGGCGCCCGAAGACGGCACCATGTGCGTGGGCTGGCAGCTCATCGGCGGTCGGTGGTACTACTTCAACGAGGCGGGTGTCATGCTCACCGGATGGGTCAAGCTGCAGGGGAGCTGGTACTACCTCGACTCGTCCGGCGCCATGGCAACCGGTTGGCAGAAGCTGCAGGGGAATTGGTACTATTTGAAGGGATCGGGCACTATGGCCACCGGCTGGGCGAAGGTGTCCGGCTGCTGGTACTACCTGAAGCCGCAAAGCGGCGTCATGGCGCAAGGGTGGCTGCGCGACGGCTCGTGGTACTATCTGACTCCCGGCACGGGCGCCATGGCCACCGGCTGGGTGCGGATAGGCGCGTCGTGGTACTACCTCGACGCCTCGGGCGCCATGGCGACGGGCGCGCGGGCTATCGACGGCGTGACGTATTCCTTCAACAGCGCCGGCGCGATGATGTAGCGTGCGGCTTTGGAGTATACTGGTGCATCGTTCAATCGCACCCCGACCTTTGGGAGACAAGTTGAAGGTTCTTGCCATCGTTCCCGCCTACAATGAGGAGGAGAACATCGTTTCCACCGTCAACGACCTTTTGAACAACGCCCCGGGCGTCGATCATGTGGTCATTAACGACGGCTCCAAAGATGCCACCGAGGCGCTCTGCCTCGAGCATGGCTTCAACATCATCACCCTGCCGGTGAACCTCGGCCTTGCCGGGGGCTTCCAGACGGGGATGAAGTACGCCTATGCCAACGGCTACGACTACGCTATCCAGTTCGATGCCGACGGCCAGCACTCGGCGGCCTACGTGTGGCCCATGGTGAAGCAGGCCGAGGCCGACGGCTCCGATATCGTCGTCGGGTCGCGGTTCTGCGCTCAGAAGAAGCCCGTTTCGGCGCGCATGGCGGGATCGGCCCTCATCGCGGCGATGATCCGCCTCACGACGGGCCAGAAGATTCAGGACCCCACTTCGGGCATGCGCCTGTTCGATCGCGATATGATTCGCCGTTTCGCGCTCGGCTACGACTACAGCCCCGAGCCCGACACCATCGCCCTGTGCATTCGCAATGGCGCCAAGGTCTCCGAGATGCAGGTGGAGATGCGCGACCGCGTGGCGGGGGAGAGCTATTTGAACTTCACAAAGTCCGTGGCCTACATGCTGCGCGTGTGCATCTCGATCATGTTCGTGCAGTGGTTCCGCAAGAAGGTGAGCTAAATGTATTGGATCGCGCTCATTGTCGGTGCCGTTTTAGCTTTGGCCTATGTTGTGGTGAAGATTCGCCACAACCAGCTCGCGACGGCCGATGCGGTGTTCTGGTTCCTGTTCGCGCTGGCGCTCATTGTGATGGCGGTGTTCCCGCAGATCGTCTACGCCTGCTCGGCGCTTCTCGGATTCGAGTCCCCTTCGAACTTCGTGTTCCTCTGCGTGCTGGCCATCGTGATCTTCCGCCAGCTTACCGTGTCGGTGGAGCTTGCCCGCCAGCGGAACAAGGTCTCTCAGCTCACCCAGGTCATCGCATTATCCCGCGTAACTGAAAAGACCGAGGAAAAGCTCGATCGCTAATCCTCGGTCCTTCGCGTCTTCTGCTGGATGTAGCTGCGTGCCTACCAGATGTAGACCTTCGTGCCGCGGGGGATGTTGTCGTAGATCCACTTCGCGTTGCCGAGCTTGAGGCGCACGCAGCCGTGGGAGAGGCCCATGCCGACGCGACCGTCCATCACCGAGGTCGGCCGCGGGTTTTGGTAGTAAAGCACCGAGTGGAACAGGTAGTTGCCACTGAACTGCGTGAAGTAGAAGCAGCGGGCCGAGCCGGAATCGAAGTAGTAGCCCTTGCTTCCCACGGTAAAGCGGCCCTTCTTGGTGGGCGTGGAGGACTTGCCCGGTGCGCAGTCCATCATGCGGTTCAGCTTCCAGTTGCCCTTCGATCCGTAGAAGATGCCCACCTTGCAGCGCTTCGTGTCAACGAGGATCAGCCATTTCGTGGCGCTTCTCTCGGGCTGCGCCCATTGGGTGAACAGGGCCTCTGTTTTGTCTTGGCCTTCCCACACGCCCGTCTTGCTGAAGATGTGGGTTTGTCCATCGATGCGCTGGACGCCGGTGCGCATGACGCCGGAGCCGTTGAAGCAGTACCAGTTCTTTCCCAGCTGCAGCCAGCCCGTTCTCATGGCGCCTGTGCCGGGGTTCAGGTAGTACCACTTGCCCGAGACCTTCTGCCATTTGGTCTTCATGGTACCGTTGGTGCCAAGGAGGTACCACTTGCCGGAGAGCTTCTTCCAGCCGGTCTGCATGACGCCGGAGCCGTTCAGGTAGTACCACGAGCCCGCATCTTTCTGCCAGCCGGTGGCCATGGCGCCGGTTTTGCCGAGCAGGTAGTACCAGGCCTTGTTGTATTTCTTCCAGCCCGTGGCCATGGCCCCGGAGTCTTTCAGGAAGTACCACTTGCCGTTCACCTTCTGCCAGCCGGTCTGCATCGCCCCCGATTTCGCGAGGTAGTACCAGGCGGAGCCGATCTGCGCCCAACCGGTGGCCATGCGGCCATCCTCGTAGGGGGCGAGCCAGTACCACTTCCCGTCCACCTTTTGCCAGCCGGTGAGCGCCTCGCCGGATTCGGCGCCGTAGTACCAGGCGCCGTCCATCAGGTTCCAGCCCGGTTTAAGCTCGGGGGTCGGCTCAGGCTCTGGATCGGGGTTGGGAGTTGGCTCAGGATCGGGCGCGGGGGTCGGATCGGTCGGATCGGCCGGGTTCGGATCGGCGGGATTCTCGCCTCCGTCGGTGCCGGACGCGTCGTCGGCTGCGGTCGTGTCGCCGCCATCCGCGATGGTGACCTCCTCGGCCCAGGCCTCTTGCGCCGAGGCGAGTCCGACGGCGGGGATGCCGCCGAAGGCCAGCAGCGCCGCGAGTCCCAAGGAGCTCGCGGTCTTCGCCAAATGTTCTATTCTCATAGCTCTCCCTCCGAGGAAATACCTGCTAGAGATGGTATAGGTGTTCTTTGTCATCTCGTCAATGGGGTGTTAATGCTGTAAAGAGGATGGTACCATAAACGATCACGATCGCCGCGGGCAATTGGCGTCCTTCGATATATCGATGGGCGCCCTTTCCAGCGGTTCGCGATTGACAAGGAGGTTGAGCATGACCGCTCCAACGCAGCAGAAACGAACTTTGGCGGTGCTACTCTCATTGGCTCTGGTCGCAGGGCTTGTGCCCGCTATTCCCTCCGTCGCCTTCGCCGACGATCAGGCGACGGCAAGGGCGGGACTTACGGACGCGTCTTCGGTCGAGACCGGCGACGGCATTGAGGCTTTAGCCAATGTCGCGGTTTCCGGCACGAAGATCACCGTGCCGTCTTATGTGCGCAAACCGTCGAACGCCACGCGCGTGGGCATCGATGTGAGCGAGCACAACGGCAAGATCAACTGGGCTACGTTGAAGGCTGCCGGTGTGCAGTTCGCGATTATTCGTTGTGGCTACGGGCAAGACTATTCCAGTCAGCACGACGATCGCTGGATCGAGAACGTGAAGGGCGCCGCGCGCGTGGGCATTCCCTACGGCGTGTACATCTACTCCTATGCCGATTCGGTTGTCAAGGCGAAGGGGGAGGCCGACCACATCATCCGACTGCTGAACGAGAGCAAGTGCAAGCCGACGTACCCGATTTACTACGACCTGGAGGAGAGCTCGCTCGCCTCGTGGGTCAACGTTCCGCTGCTCGCCGAGATGTCCTTCGCTTTCTGCTCGAAGGTAAGCGCCGCCGGCTATACGCCTGCCGTGTACGCCAACACCAACTGGTTCACCAACTATCTCACCGACCCGGTTTTCGGTGCTTGGGGGCGCTGGGTGGCCCAGTACAATTCCCGGTGCACGTATAAGGGGACGTACCAAATGTGGCAGTGCACCTCCGACGGCTACGCGCCCGGGCTCTCTGGCAATCGGGGCCGCGTGGATGTGAACTTTGAGTTGGGCAACACCCGGGGGCATCTGACGAGCAAGACGGGCCTTCAGATGATCGACGGCACAATGTACTACCTGGATTCGAAGGGCGCCAAGAAAACGGGATGGCAGACGATCGGCGGCAAGACCTACTACTTTGACAAGACGGGCGCCATGGTCACGGGCACGCAGACCATCGACGGGAAGAAGCTCATGTTCAACCAGGCGGGAGCTTTGGCAGGCGCCTGGGCGAAGGAGGGAGGCGCCTGGTACCTGCGCGATCAGAACGGGCAGAACCGAACGGGATGGCAGCGGGTGGCATCGTCGTGGTACTACCTGACTCCCACGACGGGCCGCATGCAGACCGGCTGGGTCAAGTCGGGCGGACGATGGTACTTCTTCAAGGAGTCGGGCGCCATGGCCACCGGCTGGCAGCAGGTGGGGGATACGTGGTACCGCCTCAACAAGAACGGCGCCATGGTCACCGGATGGCAGACGATCGGCGGCGCGCGCTACTACTTCGCCTCTTCGGGCGCCATGGCTACCGGCTGGCTTAAGCAGAGCGGGAAGTGGTACTTCCTCAGCGGCTCGGGGGCTTTGAAGACCGGCTGGCAGGAAATCAACGGCAGGTGGTACTACCTGACGCCGGGCTCGGGCGCCATGGCCACCGGCTGGAAGAAGCTTTCTGGTACGTGGTACTACCTCAAGGGATCGGGCGCCATGGCCACCGGCTGGGCGAAGATCGACGGCGCGTGGTACTGCTTTAAGGGATCGGGCGCCATGAAGACCGGCTGGCTCAAGCAGAACGGCGTTTGGTACTACCTGCTGCCCGAGACAGGCGCCATGGTCGCCGACACGACGTTGGACATCGATGGTATAAGCTACCGCTTCGACGCCAACGGGGTTTGGATTGAGGGGGAGCCTCATGAGTAGGGGCGGTTTTGCTCGGAAGGCGGCGTCCGCGGGTTTGGCCGCGGCTTTGGCGGTCGCTCTGGTCCCGGCGGCGGCTTTCGCCGACGGCGCTGGCGTTGATGCCGGCGCTGGCGAGGGCGTCGGTGTCGACCCCGACGATTGCGCCAGCAGCTGGCGCTACGATAACGGGGTGTGGATGTACGCCGAGGACTACGTGGCCGACGGCGGCTCGGCCGGCAACGCCTCGGCCGATGACGGCCTTTCGGCGCTCGCCTATAAGCCAGGGTGGAACTGGCCCAAGGTGGACGGCGGTTATCTGAGCAACGACGAGAGCGTCTTTCCCGCCATTCGCAAGGGCATCGATGTGAGCTACCACCAAGGTCTCATCAACTGGGAAAAGGTGAAGGCCGACGGGATCGATTTCGCCATCTTGCGCTGCGGCTACATGAAGACGCTAGGTCAGCCTCAGGTTGACAAGCAATGGAAGCGCAACGCCCAGGAATGTGAGCGCTTGGGTATTCCATACGGTGTGTATATCTATTCGTATGCCAAGACGGTGCAGGCCGCCAAGGCCGAGGCGGATCACGTGGTGAACACGTTGCGCGGCTTCAGCCCGAGCTATCCGGTGTACTTCGACCTGGAGGAGGTGAGCCTTGAGAGCACGCTGAACCGGATGCTGCTGGCCGATATGGCCACGGTGTTCTGCGATCGCATTTCGGCGGCAGGCTATACGCCGGGCGTTTACGCCAACACCAACTGGTGGAATAACTACCTCACCGATCCGGTATTCAGCCAGTGGGACCGTTGGGTGGCCCAGTACAACAGCAAGTGCACCTACCAGGGGGCCTATCGTTTGTGGCAATGCTCGTCCAGCGGGGCGGTGGACGGTATCACCGGCAACGTCGATGTGAACCTGGAGCGCGACGAGGCCTTCGCCACGGTTGATATGAACAAAACCTGGGTGAGGGACGGATCGACGTGGTATTTGCACAACGGCGCAGGAAAGGTGCTCACCGGCTGGCAGGTTGTGAATGGTACGCGTTACTATTTGGATCGCAGCGGCGCCATGCAGACCGGCTGGGTGCAGTCGGGCGGCTCGTGGTACTACTTCGCCAAAAGCGGCGCCATGAAGACTGGCTGGGTGAAATCGGGCGGCTCGTGGTACTACCTCGATGCGCACGGCAAGATGCTCACCGGATGGCAAACCGTGAACGGGGAGACGTACTATCTTCGTCCGTCCAGCGGTGCCATGGTCGCGGGTACGATGGTCATCGATGGGACGCGCTACTGGTTCGGCGATTCCGGGGCCCTTTTCGGGGGTTCCTCTTCGGGCAGCGGGTTTGCCGATGTGGCGCCCGGGGCGTGGTACTACTATCCCGTATGCGGAGCCACGTTGGCGCTGGGCTATATGAACGGCTACGGCAACGGCAGCTTCGGCCCCGACGATGGACTCACGCGCGGGCAGGCGGCCTGCCTCATTTACAACATGGCTGGCGGTGCGAGGGGTCTTCTGGAGACGGAGATGGTGGGCAACGACAGCGTCGGCTACTTCTCGTTCACCGATGTGCCCCCGAAGGCCTACTACGCCAAGGCCGTCGCATGGGCCAAGGCGGCCGGCATTGTGAACGGATACGGGGGCACGGGCAACTTCGATCCCGATCGCGCGGTGACGCGCGAACAGCTCGCCTGCATGCTTTGGGGCTATGCCAAGGCGGCGGGGTCTTCCACGGTTTCCGGGGTCAACGTCAGCCAGGCTCTCGCCTCCAAGAAGGACGGCGCCTCCGTTTCTGGCTGGGCGCGGGACGGCGTTGGCTGGGCGGTAGCCAATCGCATCATGGGCAATGCCGGTTTAATCAATCCCGCTTCCGGCGTGTCACGCGCCGAGGCTGTCGCGATGGCCGTCAACTACCAGCCTGAGAAGTTCTCGGCTTAGGCGTTGCGTTCGCCCCGTCTTCTGGGACTTCGCATTTTGCTTGCAGAGAAAAGGAGCTCCCGATCACATGATCGGGAGCTCCTTGTGCGTGCGGAGGATTTCTCGTGCGGCGCGCTTTACGCTTCCGCCTTCTTCGTACCGAACAGCTCGTCCCAGTCGCAGGCGGCCAGGATGGTGCCGCAGAGGATGGCGATGCAGCAGATGATCTCCATCGGGCCGGGCACGGTGCCCAGAAGGATGAGCCCGAACAGCACCGCCCAGGCGGAGTACGAAATGTTCAGCGCCATGCCGCGAGCGGCGCCGATGACCGAAATGCCCTTGTAGTAGAACAGATACGAGCACGTGCCGGCGAGCGCCGCCAGGGCCACTACCGCCGTGCCCGGATTCGGGATGGCGTTCCACGTGAAGGCCCAGGCGCCGAAGATGGGCAACACTACGATGAGGTACACGAGGGCCGACGTGGTTTCGCGGATCTGCAGGGCGGTCTCGTTGTCCACGGCGTCGTCGCGCATACCCCAGGCGCAGAGCACTGCCTCGGATCCCCAGCCGAACACAGCGGCGAGAGCTCCCAGAAGTCCGATGATCGGGTCGCCCGTCACCGTGGTGTCGGCCGACAGATAGCCCATGGCGATGATGCCCGCGAGCGCCACGATGAGGGCCACCACGCGACCCGGGGTGATCTTCTCCTTCAGAAGCAGCACGGCCATGAGCGTGCCGAAGGCCGGATAGAACGATGAGATGATGGCCGTATAGCCGGCACCGATGTTATTGATGGCGATGACGTAGCCGGTCATGCCGATGGGGCCGCCCAGAAGCGCGCCCAGGATAACCACCTTGCCGCTGCGCGTTTTCAGCGCTGCCAGCGTGTCCTTCAGGCGGCCTCGTACGCCCATGTACAGAAGCAGCCACAGCGCGCAGCACACGTCGTGCAGCGCCGAGCTGACGATGGCGCCCAGCGCCAGGGCCTCGGCCGTGCCGATGAACGGCACCATAGTGAGGGCGATGCCCAAAATAACCGTGTCCAGGCCCCAGAGACACCCGCTGAAAAGTCCGTATTTCATGTTTTATCCTTCCGTGTAGAACGACTCGTCGTACCAACGCAGCACTTTGGCCAGGTACTTCTTCGCGTAGTTGTAGTAGATGTAGAGCCACTCGCCCACGAAGTCGCCCTCCACCTCCTTCACGAGGCTCCAGACGTACCAGCACCAGCCGGCCAGCGCCACGTAGGCGAAGTTGTGGCGCACCTCTTCAAAGGTGGGCTTGCGGTCGAAGTAATGCTCCAGTGCCCGCAGTGCCTCTTCGTCGGAGCATTCGCAGCACACGACGTAGGTGCCAAAGTCGTTGGCGTAGTCGCCCATGCCGGCGTATTCCCAGTCGATGAGGTAGAGGTGGTCGTCGCCGTCGATGAGGAAGTTCAGATAGAAGAAGTCGTTGTGGGTGAGGCAGACGGGGGCTCCGTCGGCGTCGGCGTACTCCTTCACGCGGCGAGCCATGTCGGCCATCTCGTGGTAGCCGGGCACATCGATGGGCCCCTTCTCGAGCAGCAGCGCCTCGTAGTGACAGCCTTCCTCATAGAAATCGAAGCGGTTGTCGACGCTGGCGCCGGACTCATGGATGAGGCGCGCCATCTTCATTGCCCGGGCCACTTCGGCGTCGTTGCGCGGATCGAGGTTGCGGGCATCGGAAACGAATCGCGAGATCTTCCAACCGCGGGGATCCTCGTGGATGAAGGTGTCGTCGAGTCCCAGCTCGTGGGCGATTTTCTGCGCCGCGCTCTCGCTTGTGCGGTCGATCATGGCCTCGGTGCCGATGCCGGGATGGCGGTAAACGTACTCGCCGTCGGCGGTGGCGAAGTGGCAGGAGAGGTTCGTGAGTCCCTGCTTCAGCGGGTACACGTCGTGAATGGCGTTCTTCTCGCATCCGAGCACGGCTACGATGTTGTCGAAGACCTCTGAGTCGAGGTTTTCCAGGAACAGGGGATCGAACTGGCGTACCTCGTCCAAGCTGTCAAACTCGAAGATGGTGCCGGCGGGGTAGCGGCGGGCGACCATGTCGAGCTTCTTGATGTTGTCCAGGTAGATGTGTTCCCACAGCTTGTCTTTGGTGTCGGGGTTGTCATAGATGACGTCGAGTAGAGGGACGTAGGTTTCGGAGAAGGCATGGTCGAAGTAGACGTGGCCTATCATGTACCAGGCGTTCTCGCCGCCGATGGTCGCGCCGATGATGCGGTCGTGGGCGCCGGTTTGGACGCACCACTCGGGAGTGGGGCCCTCGGCGAATTCCACGGCGTAATAGGCCTTCCATACGTACGGCTCGAAGGGATTCTCCGTGAAGTAGTCGTCCGAGGAGCAAATGTAGGTGTTGCCGAGGCGATCTTCTACGCGCTTGATGGAGGAGCTGTTGTTGCGCGAGGCGTAGTCGGGATTCACGACGATGGAGACGCCGAACTTGTCTTCGAGATAAAAGAAGTACTCCTTCTTGTAGCCGACGACCACGGTGATGTCAGTGATGCCGGCGGTGAGCAGCTGCTCGATTTGCCGCTCGATGAGCACCTCGCCGCGCACCTTCAGCAGGCCTTTGGGCTTCTCGTAGGAGATGGGAGCGAATCGGGACGAGAGGCCCGCGGCCAGGATGATGGCGTTTTCCGCGCGATAGGGGGCGAGCGCTGCCGTGCCGGCCTCCGTGGGCTCGCCGTCGGCGATGAGCCCAGCGGCCGTGAGCGATTTCGCTGCGCTGTTCACGCTGCCGAGCGAGAGCCCCGTGGCCTCGACGATCTTGCGCTGTGCGCAGCTGGGGTGCAGGACGATTTCCCGCAGCACCAAAAACTCGTTCTTGCTTAATGGCAAAACATGACCTCGATTCTTCTAGTATGATGTCGAGTGCATTATAGAGCACCTTTAGATCAAAGTGTTCAATATTTTATCTCAATTTTGAAAAGTGAACAATTTCGGGAACCAAAGGCCAACAATGGGACAACAATGGTTGCCTTCCGAAGAAGGAGGGATTTCGTCAACTGCAAAATACAAGGCAAATCAGGCCGACGGAGTCTCTCATGAAAAGCTGCCTACGAAAGCTTGATTTGTTTTCGGCTCAGTATCAAGCGACCGATCGCGTAATACCCTACCTCGGTTTCGCCAATGCAACGAGTCTGGAGGCATTCTCTATCGTCTGGCGTGGCGCCAACGTTGCCGGAGCGGGATCTCTTGCGGCGATGGGCTGCACTCTTAAGGGGTGCTCTGCGCCGACGACGGTGGAGCTACCCCTCCAGAGCCTTACTATGTTCGATCCCTATGTGCTGTCGAGCCTTGAGACGTTGGGCTCACGGGCAGTCTGCTGACCGCCCAAGTGAAGGCAACCTGCGAGAGTTGGGCCCAGAAAACCAGCGGCAGCCTCTCGCTGTCGTTGTAGACGAGAGATGATCAAGGGGGCTTCGGCCTGCCATGTTCACGATGCGCAGAAGTTCGATGTTTGAGTTACGCATGGGCCTCCTTGGGTGGTTTGTTGGCGAGACGAAGTATAATCGAGCGAGTCATTGCATCCAACGCTCTTGGGATGGCCTTCGGGTTCAGTTCTCGGGCCTGCAGAAAGGACTTTTATGATTGATCGCAAGGCATTTCGCTCCCTGTCTTCGGGACTCTATCTCATCACGGCCAAGGCGGGCGAGCGCCGCTGTGGCTGCGTGGTGAACACGCTCGTGCAGGTGGCCAGCGAGCCGGCCACGTTGTCGGTGTCGCTGAACAAAGAGAACGCCACCACCGTCGCCATCCTGGAGTCGGGCCGCTTCGCTGCCACGGTGCTCGCCGAGGACGCCCCCATGGAGCTCATCGGCACCTTCGGCTTCCACACCTCTGCCGACACTGACAAGTTCGCCGCCTGCGTCATTGCCACCGATAGCGCGGAGGTGCCCTACGTGACCGAGCACGGCCTGGCGCGCTTCTCCGTCTCCGTCACCGAGACCATCGACGTGGGCAGCCACTACCTGTTCGTGGGCGTTGTGGAAGAGGCCGAGGTGCTTTCCGCCGGCGACCCGCTCACCTACGCCTACTACCACGCCGTGAAGGGCGGCAAGACCCCGCCCAAGGCCGCCACCTACAACAACGGCGACGAGGCGGCAGTGCCCGGGGTCACCGAGACGGCCGCCGGCGCGCCCGAGGCCGGCAAGAAGATCGCCTGGCGCTGCACCATCTGCGGCTACATCGAGGAGGGCTACCCGGACGGCCTGCCCGAGGGCTACATGTGCCCCATCTGCGGCGCCCCCCGCGAGATGTTCGAGCGCGTGGAACTGTAGTTCCGGGTCTTGAACCGAAAAGCCCCCCGACGATTTGCGCCGGGGGGCTTCGTTTGTCGGGGATTGCGCCGCGCCTACAGCGTGCCGTTGCGCCAGGCCTCAAGGCCCTCCACGACGAGCGCATGGGTGCGCTCCACTTCCGGGAGGTGCTTCTCGGCGGCGTCGTACTCGCCGGCGTACAGCGCGTCGGAGACGAGCGTCGCGCAGTCGTAAAGATCCTTGAACGACAGGTTGCCCGCCACGCCCTTCAGCGCATGGGCCTGGCTGTAGCCCTCGGAGTAGTCCTTGGCCTCCATAGCGGCCTGAAGCGCCACGAGGTGCCCGTCGTCCAGATACTTCAACGCCAAGCGCTCGTACAGCTCGGCGTTGTCGCCGAAGCGGTCCATGGCGTCCACGTAGTCGATGCCGAAGGGGCGAAGCTTGTCTGCGAGCTGAGCGGTCATGATCGGTCCTTTCCCGTGCTATTCCAGCGCCCGCGGCCCTCTCTCCTCTTCTTTGGACGGCAGTCGCGTTAAGTAAAACTGCTGCTCAGTGTAGTCGCACGTCACGAAGCTGTCAGCGGAGCGGGTCACTCGTTTCCGTTTCGTAGCCAGTTGTAAGCAAGCTGTAATATGAATTTTGACAAACCGTCGCCAAAGTGCGGACGATATGTGGTATTGACGCTCGTCAACAATGTTTTCCGACGTCAGGCTGCCGAAACGGAAGCTGGCTCCAAGGGAAGCGCGGCGTCAGCCCAGCGGTTGTCGCGCGGTGTGGCGTCGGCGGCTCCGACGGCGGTTGACGGTGGTGGCGGAGCCGCCGGGGTTAACGGGCGCCTAGTAGTCCGCCGCCGCGTCGCTTTCCATCCACTGCTCGAAGAACTCCTCGTAGGCGTCGGCGAGCACGGCCGCACGGGCGCGTCGCATGAGATCCAGCAGGAAGTGCAGGTTGTGCACCGACAGCAGGATGGCGCCGAGCATCTCGTTCTGCTTCACGAGGTGCCGGATGTAGGCGCGCGTGTGGTTGCGACAGGTGGGGCAGTCGCAGGTCGGGTCGAGCGGCGTGAAGTCGCGGGCGTACTTTGCGTTGCGCATGTTCATGCGGCCGGCGCTGGAGAACGCGGTGCCCATGCGGGCCGTGCGGGTGGGCAGCACGCAGTCGAACATGTCGACGCCCTCGCGCACCGCGCGCACGAGCGTGGTGGGGTTGCCGACGCCCATAAGGTAGCGCGGCCGGTCGTCCGGACAGGCCCGGGCCACCTCGCCGAGCGTCTCGAACATGACCTCGTGATCCTCGCCCACGGAATAGCCGCCGATGCCGTAGCCGCCGAAGCGCCGACCGCCCGTGGCTAGCGACTCGTCCTCGATCTCGCGCAGTCGCCGCACGCTTTCCAAACGCAAATCCAGGTGCATGCCGCCCTGCACGATGCCGAAGAGCGTCTGGTCGGGCCGTTTGTGGGCGGCCAGGCAGCGGCGCGCCCAGGCGCTGGAGTAGTCCACGGCGCGCGCCACGAACTCGCGGGTGGCGGGGTAGGGGGCGCACTGATCCAGCTGCATGGCGATGTCGGCGCCGATGAGCTCCTGGATGCGCATGTTCTCCTCGGGCGTCCAGTGTATCTTGCTGCCGTCGTAGATGGACTGGAACGTGACCCCGTCGTCAGAGAGCTTCACGGTGTCGGCGAGGCTGAATACCTGAAAGCCGCCGGAGTCGGTGAGCATGGGGCCGTCGTAGTTCATGAAGCGGTGGATGCCGCCGGCCTCGGCCACCAGGTCGGCGCCGGGCCGCATGGCCAGGTGGTACGTGTTCGCGAGCACTACTTGGCTGCCGAGCTCGCGCAGCTGGCTCGTCGTGATGCCCTTCACCGTGGCGGAGGTGCCCACGGGCATGAACATGGGGGTGCGGAAATCGCCGTGGGCGGTAGTGTAGGTGAGCGCGCGGGCATGCCCGCTGGTAGCGTCGCAGGTGCAATCGAAGAGTGCCAAAGTCGCTCCTTCTGTTCAAGCGTATCTATGGGCGTCCGGGTGCCGAGGGGGTGCTCGCAGCCCGCTGATCGCTTTATCCCCCTCCGAACGCGATAACAGAATCAGCGAAGATGACGCACATCAGTCGGTACCATCCCGGCATCGTTGCTGCTGAAGTGGAAGCTGATTCTTAACAATCGCGTTCTCCGGGGGGCGATCAGAGGTCTGCGAGCACCCCCTCGGCACCCGGACGACGCGGGTTGAGTTGGGTCATGGTAGTATAGCGCCTGCATGCATTCTAAGGAGCGCTTTTCATGAGAACCGATGATTTCGACTACAACTTGCCCGAAGAGCTGATTGCTCAGGAGCCGGCGGCCGTGCGCGACGAGTGCCGGCTGCTCGTGATGGATCGCGTTAGCGGGGAAGTGGAAGATCGCATCTTCAAGGACATCATCGACTATTTGCAGCCGGGCGATTTGCTTGTGGCCAACGAGACGCGGGTCATGCCGGCGCGCTTGCTCGGCGCCAAGAGGGGCACGGGCGGGGCGGCCGAGGTGTTTCTGCTGCGCGAGTGCGGAGGCCCGGAGCCGCGCACGAACCGCGTGGCCTTCTGGGAGGTGCTCGTGCGGCCGGGCAAGCGCCTGAAGCCGGGCGCTGGGGCCGTGGTGGATTTCACCAACGCCGCCGGGGACGTGGTGCTTTCCGCCGAGATCATCGACTGGGCCTGCGACGGGCAGCGCGGTGAGCGCGTGGCGCGACTTTCCACGCCCTTGCCGTCGCTTGACGAGGCTCTGCATGCCGTGGGGCACACGCCCTTGCCTCCCTACATCCGCGACTACGCCGGCGACGAGGAGCTGTACCAGACGGTGTACTCGCGCCGGGAAAGCTCGGCGGCCGCGCCCACGGCCGGGCTGCACTTCACGCCCGAGCTCATCGAGCGCTTGCGCGAGCGCGGCATCGGCTGGGCCACGGTAGAGCTGGAAGTGGGCCTGGACACCTTCCGCGTCGTCGACGAGGACGATCCGGAAAAGCACCACATCCACACCGAGTTCTACACGGTGCCGCAGCGCACGGTGGACGCCGTAGAACAGGCGTTCGACCAGTCGCCTTATCTGAAAAAATAATTTAACCGTAAAAACACGTCCGATTATGAAAACATCGAAATACCAGGTTCTAAAAACCATCGCACTCTGTGTCGTCCTGCTCGCCGCCGCGCGCACGGGCAAAGCACAGGTCTTCCCGAACAGCTACATCAACGTCGACTGGCAGGTAGGCGTGCCCCTGGGCAGCAGCCTGGCCGACAAAGCCTCGGGCTGGGGCATGAATTTCGAAGGCGGCTACTTCGTCACCCCGGCCGTCACCGTCGGCCCGTTCATCTCCTACCAGACCAACCTGGAGAAGATCCCGCGCCAGACGATCACGCTCGGCAGCGGCAACTCGTTGACGACCAACCAGAAGCACGCGCTGTTCCAACTGCCTTTCGGTATCGCGTCCCGTTACAACTGGTTAAAGGACAGCATCTTACAGCCGTATGCCGGACTGAAGCTGGGCGCCAGCTACGCCGAAATGTCCTCGTATTACTACGTCGTCAAACAGTACACCGACACGTGGGGATTCTACCTCTCGCCCGAAATCGGCGTGAGCATCTTCCCCTCGCCTGCGCAGCGGTTCGGCTTCCACCTAGCGCTCTTTTACAGCTACGCCAGCAACA